>Ga0315277_10000341_pt1 | contig 75597 bp, 68 predicted proteins | sample YL17G05_15_MG_FD_203695 | JGI IMG/M metagenome (GOLD analysis project Ga0315277, IMG submission 203695) | Sediment microbial communities from Yellowstone Lake, YNP, Wyoming, USA - YL17G05_15 | ecosystem: Environmental > Aquatic > Freshwater > Lake > Sediment | place: USA: Wyoming | collected...
CATCAGCATTTGCATCCGTGCATGTCTGCGAGAAGCCAGTTCCGTTTGGATATGCCCAGTAATTCCCTCCTAAATAACTTCCGCCGATAATGTTTGTTCCTGCTGTCTTTGTTATGTTCCACGAATTATATTTTATGGCAGACATATTTGCAAAGTTAAGGGTGTTGTTTATCAAATTGTTGTAAATCGTGTTGTTTCCTCCAGAGCTGTCTTCAAACACAAATCCTCTTGTGTTGTTGTAAATTCTGCACCCAACAATTGTATTATTTACCGAGCCCGCTTCAAAATAAATTCCGTTTCTGCTTCCCCAAATATAAGTGTTATTTACAATGTTATTGGAGATTCTAGGATTTCCTGATACAACAAAATCAATCGCCCCATAAGAAGACTGCGCGTCCTGCACATAAGAGTCCTTAATAGTGTTATTGTCTGCGTCAGTAAGATATATTCCTATATCTGTGCTGTAATTAGACGTAAAGTTTGTCACAAGATTATTATCTGCGCCTCTATAAAGATTAAGGTTTACCCCATTTCTTACTCCGCGCGAATTTGCAATTGTGTTATTCCTGCTGTCTTCAAAATAAAATCCTCCTAGGAAGCCGCTGCCCGTAACAAGAGAATTATTTATCAAGTTGTGAGCCGAACTTCTTAAAGAGTATAAGCCGCTGTCCGGATTAGAGCTAAAATTAATCCTGTCTACAACTCCAAACGACAGATTATTTATCTGTATTCCGCCCGTATCCCAATCAGTTACATTGCAGTTTCTTATTGTTATGTTATATAATGCCAGCCCACCATTTTTATACACAAAAATTCCATAATCCGCCGCATCATCGCCATCAACAGCATTTCCCAAGCAGTCTAAAGTAACATTGCTCGCAGAAATATTAATGCAGTAAGAAGTTCCTGAATTAATTATGCTCGTGTTAAGGTAATAAGTCCCCGAGGAAGTTATGTTCCTGCAGCCCGTTATATTTCCTCCGCCCGCAGCAGGTGCAGTTACATTCGTCAAAGGCAATCTGTCAATATTATTCGTTGTAAGAGTATAACTGCTGTCACAAATTCCATCTGCATTTGCATCCGTGCAAGTCTGAGAGAATCCTGTTCCTGTCGGAGTTGCCCAATAGTTCCCTCCAGTATAATTCCCGCCGATTATGTTTGTTCCCGCGACAAGAGTTGTGTTCCAATAATTAGCCCCTATTGCACTTATATTTGCAAAATTAACTGTGTTATTAAAGAAATTATTATAAATAATATTATTGTAACCACTAGTGAAATGAAGCCCTCTAAAAGTATTATTAACAAAGATATTGCCTGTAAAATTGCTGTAATTTGTTTTGAGAACAATACCCCACTGATTAAACTTGATTGTGTTATTGATAAACACATTATAAAGAATCTGCCCGGGAGTTCCTCCATCGCTGATACCACTATTTAAATTCGAATTAATTGTATTATTAATAAATATATTACCATTGCTGCTATAAAGAGCAGCCCCAGTGACTAAATTGTTGCTGATAATATTATTGATTAAAGTATTGTCAGAACAATAACTAAACCAAATTCCGTAGTACGTATTATTACTAATATTCAAATTTCTTAAGGTATTATTGTTTGCGTAACTTAACATAACGCCGGTGTTATCCCAATTAGTAATCGTGCAGTTTTGTACAACTACATTAGTATTATTTGCAGAAGTTCTTTCTATATCAATTGCAAACCTTGCTACCCTATTTCCATCAATTTTGTTTCCCAAGCAGTCAAAAACAACATCGTTGGCTGAAATATTAATACAATACCATGTTGCCGAGTTAATTATGCTCGTATTCAGATAATAAGTTCCCGGCAAAGTAATGTTCATGCAGCCCGTTATATTTCCTCCGCCTGCAGCAACAGGAATTGCTCCAAATACTCCAAACGTGCTGAAACTTGTTATGTTTGCAAAAACATTGTTTGCTGTTGTATCAACGCCATATCTTCCTGAATAGAACGTCAAGTTTGTCCATCCCGTGCTGTTGCGCTTTAATATCTGCAACTTGGATTCATCTGCAATATTATAAGTTGCAAGTTCTGATTCCAAATAGCTTGAATTCAAATCAATCCATGCTGCTGCGCTTGTATTTGTAATATTAATCCATCTTGACATATTCTTGTAAGAAGAAGGGTCAGCAAGAGCCTGTCTCTGCAACAGGCCTTTTATTGCAACATCCTTGAACCTAAATGTAAGAACATTTTGATAAGATATCAGATTTATAACACTGTTTCTTAATTCCACTGCAGAAAACAATGTGGAATAAAAGTCCCATTGCGAGTTGTTTTGTGCTGTGTTTAATCTTAAAACATTGTCTCCTGCGCCTGCAGATACATAAATTCCAGTATTAGAGTTATTATTGAAAGTATTATTTTCCAATATATTATAAGAACTCTGATAAAACCAAACTCCATAAACATTAGCGTCAAAATTGCTCGAGCTTATTGAGTTATTATTCGAATTAAAATTAAAGTAAATTCCGATATTCCCACTATTTCTGTCAGCAACAGAAACAAGAGTATTATTTGAGCTACTTTCCAGCTGAATACCATGAGTTGGATTTGAGCTGATGTTTAAGTTTTGAAGGTTGTTCTTGTTTGCCCTGTAGATATATAACGCTTGACTCTCCCAGTCAGTTACATTGCAGTTCTTAATTGTTACATTTGTGTCTGTGCTTGAATCTCTTGCAATATAAATTCCATTTTCAGCAACATCATCACCATCGACTGCATTTCCAAGGCAATCAAGAATAACATTATCAGCAGTTATGTTAATGCAGTTTGAAGTTCCCGAATTTATAATCGAAGCATTAAGGTAATAAGTCCCCGAAGAAGTTATGTTCCTGCAACCAGTTGTATTATAATCAACAGCAGGGGTTACATTCGTCAACGGCAGGTAATCAACATTATACGTTGCCAAAGTGTAAGCACCATCGCAAATCCCATCACTATTTCCATCACTGCATGTTTCAGAGAATCCAGTTCCATTAGGGAATGCCCAATAGTTCCCCCCAATCCAGCTTCCCCCGATTATGTTTGTTCCTGCAACAAGAGTCGTGTTCCAAGAGTTATAGCTCAGAACGCTTGCGTTATAAAAGTTGACACTATTATTAAAGAAGTTGTTGTAAATTGTGTTGTCTGAGCTGCCTTGAAGGTAGATACCATAAATATCGCTGTTGCTTACCGTTATATTTGTGAGATTGTTGCTTGAGCTGTAGTAGATGAAGAGGCCATAATTGTTACCTCTTGCGGTTACGCCCCTAAGAATATTGTTGTTTGCGCTGTTTTGGAGATCAATGCCGTACTGGTTGTCGTTCGCGGTTATGTTTGTGAGAATATTATTGTTTGAACTAACGTAGAGGAAGATGCCAGCACCACCGTTATCATTTGCATTTATGCCTGAGAGATTGTTGCTTGAGCTGGAGCGGAGATAGATACCATAAGAGTTATCAATTGCATTAACATTTATCAAGGAGTTATTATTTGCTTTCTCAAAATAAATTCCCCCGCCTTGCCAATTTGTTACCACACAGTTCTGTATAGTCACATTTGTATTCTCTGAAGAGCCCCTATAAACGTAAATTCCGTCGCTTGCACTATAGTCCCCGTCAATCGTATTCCCTTGGCAGTCAAAAGTAACATTATTCGCTGATATGTTAATACAATAATTAACATTAGAATCTATGATGTCATTTTGCAGATAATAAGTCCCGTTAGCAGTTATATTCGTACAACCGCTAATTGCCCCCGCAACTGGAGTCACATTCGTCAAAGGCAGATAATCAATATTATTTGCCGTCAAAGTGTAAGCGGAATCGCATATCCCATCTCCATTAGCATTATCGCATGTCTGCGAATATCCCGTTCCATTAGGGAATGCCCAGTAATTTCCTCCTATATATGAACCATTAATTATATTTGTTCCCGCTACGAGAGTTGTGTTCCAAGAGTTATAACCTGCTCCTGAAACATCGAAGATATCACTGTTAAAGAGATTGTTATAAATAATGTTGTTGGATGAAGAAAGGATAATTGAATTGTTACTGCCTGCAATAAAGCTGTTTCCATAAATTATGTTGTTTTCGCCCGAATCTAATCTAAAAGCATCAGAAATACTTGTTATCGGAATATTGGAACCAAACAGCTCAAATGTGAATGGCAGAGTTATTGAACCGCTAAGTTGATCATCACCAAGCGAGACCGAGGTAGCCCCGCCCATATCGTCCCAATCCAAATCAATTGTTTCAACATCATAAGAACCGCCGTTTGGAGTGTACCTTGTTGCATTGTCTGTCTTATTGGCTCCTCCAACGCAATTCATATCAGCGACTGCTTCTGTTCCGTCAAAATTTTCAATCCCTGCTGTCGTGCAACCGCCAATATCCCCGTCAGTTGAAGTGCCGCTATAATGAATCTCAACTATGCTAGAGTTTTCAAATAGCTTTATCTGGAATGTAACTGGGAAGGAATCAAGGCTGCAGCAGTGGGTGATGTTGTAATACTCAACGACAAATCTTCTGTTTGGCGCATCCCCAAATGTTTTATATGAAATTGTTCCCTGCGCAGGCGGATAAAGGTCCTTCCACCATCCAGCAATCAGGCCATTCGGAGCATTAGAATCAGGAATTGTCTGCCCGCTACAGCATCCATTATCATCTCCCGTAAAGCTTATGAATCCATTTGACGAAATAAAAACACTCGCTGACGTCGTGTCTATCGTGTTGTTTTCAATCCTGTTTTCCGACCCGTCGATATAAAGCCCATACGCCTTATTAGTTTTTATTGTATTATTAGTTATTGTATTATTATCTGAACTTTCAAGATAAATTCCATAATCATAGTTGTCATTTATCGTGCAATTTATAAAGGTGTTATTATCAGAGTTAAAGATATCAACTCCCCTTCCATTATTATTTGTTGTCAAATTGATAAACTGATTATTGTACGCATCAGCCACCTCAATTCCCCATCCGTCCACGTCATAGTTATCGCTGAAACTGGAATCCCTTATTATGTTATTATTCGCTCTAATAAACCAAATTCCAAAATAACCATTTCCACTTGCTTGATAGACATTTGAAACGATGTTATAACTTCCATTTTCTATTATGATTCCCGCCCCATCGGGATTCAAGCTCGCATTAATATTTCTCAGGGCGTTGTTACTCGCATTCTCAAAATAAATTCCAGCATTTACCCAATTTGTCACCGTGCAGTTCTGTATTGTTATATTTGTATCTTCGGGCGATGTTCTATAAACATAAACTCCATACCCTACACCTGAATTGTCTCCGCCAACCGTGTTTCCTAAACAATCGAAAGTTACGTCATTTGCACTAATGTTAATGCAGTAACTTGTCGCAGAATTAATTATGCTCTGATTCATGATGTAAGTTCCCGGCGCATTGACATTCCTGCAGTCGCTGACATTGTAATCAATTCCGGCAGGAGGGCCAACATTCGTCAAAGGCAAATAATCAACATTATCCGTTACCAATTCATAAGTTGTATCACATATTCCATCAGAATTTCCATCACTACATGTTCCAGGATCTTCTGAGAATCCAAGCCCATCGGGTTGTGCCCAGTAGTTACCGCCAAGATAACTCCCATTGATTATATTTGTACCTGCAACAAGCGTTGTATTCCACGCATTATAGCCATTATCCCCTCCGTCATAGAAATTAACAGTATTATTGAAAAAGCTGTTGTAAAATGTGTTGTTTGAGCTGGAGTAGAAGTCAAGGCCATAATCTTCATTGTTGCTTGCTGTTATGTTGGAGAGAATATTGTCTAAGCTGGAGTCGATGTATATTCCCCTATAGTTATTACTTGCTATTATATTGGTTAGAGTGTTGTTTGAACTTGAGTAGAGATGAATGCCCCTATGGTTGTTGTTTGTAGTTATGCTTGTTAGAACATTATTGTTTGAGCTGTAGAATAGTTTAATGCCTGCATTAGAGTTATCGCTTACATTTATGTTTGTGAAGATGTTGTTTGAGCCGGAATAAAGAGTGATACCGTGAGCATTGTCATTTATAGTTATGCTTGATAGGTTGTTATTGTCTGCGTTCTCAAGATAAATTGCTGTACCTTGCCAATTTGTCAAAACGCAGTTTCTAATTGTTATATTTGTGCTCTCTTCACTGTTTCTGTAAACATAAATCCCGTTATATCCATAATCCCCATCGCTGTCAATTGTGTTCCCGAGGCAGTCAATTACAACGTTATTCGCCCGAATATCTATACAATTTTCAACTGAAGAATTAATTATATCATTCTGCAGATAATACGTCATTCCGCCAATTGGTAATTGCATACACCCCGTCAGATTAATTGAATCTGGTTTTTCTGTAAGAGCAGTATTTGTCAAAGCAAGATAATCGCCATTGTCGGTTGCCAGCTCGTAAGGAATGTCACAAATTCCATCTTGCTCAGTATCCCAGCATAAATCAGAGAAGCCGCCCGCACCTGGAGTTGCCCAATAGTTCCCTCCAATCCAGCTCCCGCCAATTATGTTTGTACCCAATGTAAGAGTTGTATTCCAAGCGTTGTAACCATTAGAACCTCCATATAAATTAATAGTATTATTGAAAAAATTGTTGTAAAATGTGTTGTCTGAGCCCACTTCGAGCTGAACGCCATAAGCCCCGTTGCCGCTTGCAGTTATGTTTGTAAAAGTGTTGTTTGAGATGTCGTAGAGGCGGATGCCTGCATTATAACTGTTGCTTACTGTTACGCTTGAAAGATTATTATTTGAGCTGTATTCGAGGAGGAGGCCATAGAAGTTGTTGCTTGCATTTATGTTAGAAAGAATGTTGTTATTTGCATTGTGAAAATAAACTCCCTCCTCCCAATTTGTAACCATGCAGTTTCTAATTGTTACATTTGTGTCAGTCGGAGAGTCTCTATAAACACGAATTCCAATTTGTCCCGAGCCATTGCTGTCAATAGTATTTCTTTGGCAATCAAAAATAACATTATTACCAGTTATGTTAATGCAATATTGTGCTGAAGAATCAGTTATGCTCTGATTCATAACATAAGTTCCCGATTCGGTTATGCTCCTGCAGCCGCTCACATTGTAATCTATAAATACAGGCACAACATTCGTCAGAGGCAATCTATCAATATTATTCGTTGTTAATGTATAACTGCTGTCGCAAATCCCGTCGCTATTTGCATTTGTGCATATCTCCGAAAATCCAGTTCCAGTTGGAGTTGCCCAGTAGTTCCCTCCCAAATAGCTCCCACCAATTATGTTTGTACCAGCAACAAGAGTTGTGTTCCATGAATAATATCCAATTGCGCTAACATTGTAAAAGCTTTTAGTATTATTAAAGAAATTGTTGTAAAATGTATTATTCAATGAGCTTGAAGAGGAAAAATAACAACCAGAATTAGAGCTTTTAGTTATGTATGAGTTAATCACTGTGTTATTGCTTCCATCCGACTCAAAGGAAATGCCGTAAGTATTGCTTACAACACTGATATTATTTACCAAACAATACGAACAAGCATTCATCGCGAGCCCATAATTGCTGCCTGTAAAAGAAGAATTTAAAATTCTATTATAAACGCTAGGATACATAAAATAAATTCCAGCATACGAATTATTTACATTTATGTTTGTGAAATTTGAATAATCAACTCTCGTCGCAAGAATCATATTGTTTTTCTTGTTTACATGATTTATTGTAACATTATCAACCGTCGAATAATCGGTATTGCACAAAATAATTTCAGAAACATTATTGTTCCAGTTCTGGATACTTACCGCGGTGTTATTATACAAAACAATTGGCTTATTGTCTGTCCCCGTGACATTAATAAGGGCGTTATCACAACTTGTGCTGGCTGCTGAAGTTGCAATGGAAAAATCATAAATACCGCTATTTACAAAAGTAGAATTAGAAATTACGTTATTTGCTGAAAATACAATGCTGAGTCCAGTGCCAGCGCCATCAACATAAGCATTTGTTATTGTATTATTATTTCCTAATAAAGAAAAGCCAGTGCCGCCGCTGGAGTAAACTCTAACATTTTTCATCCTATTGTTCGAGCTCGAAGATGCAGATACGCCAGAACCAGCGCCGCTGATATTAATATTATTCAGCGTTATTCCGCCAGCATTTGAAAAATAAAATTGATAATAAGTCCAGCCGCTAACATTGCAGTTTTGTATTGTGATATTTGTGTTCTGCGCGCTGCTCTTGTAAACATAAACCCCATATTGCTTGGTATCGTTGCCATCAATCATATTCCCAAGACAATCAAGCGTCACATTACTCGCGGTTACATTAATGCAATAGTTAGTTGCCGAGTTAATTATGCTAGTATTAAGGCAATAACTCCCAGCAGAACTAATATTTGTGCAGCCTGTGAGGTTTATGCATCCTCCCGCAGCAGGAATAGTAACGCTAAAAACTACTGAAGAAGAATTTACATTGTTGGCGCTGTCATTTGCATAAACTTTCCAAATATTTGTTCCCTCGTCAGCAACCATTCCAGTTAAATTTTCGCAGATAGTTTCTGTTAAAGAATATTGATGAACCCTATCACTCGTTTGTCCAACCATATACATTTTAGTTCCGTCTGGTTTGAAAAATACCGCTTGAGGAGCTGTATCTTGTGAAGAAATGCTTAAATTAACACCACCATAGCTTGCTGTGGATAAGTTCCAAGCAGAGCTTAAAGAATATTGGAAAATACTGTTGCTAGTATCTCCCAACAGGTATATCTTAGTTCCATCTGATTGGAAAAATATGTTTCTTGATTCGGTGTCTTGTGAAACAATACTGAAATTAACATTATCATAGTTTGCCGTGGATAAGTTCCAAGCTGAACTTAAGGAATATTGATGAATTCTGTCATAGGCAGTACCAGACATATACATCTTAGTTCCGTCTGGTTTGAAAAACAGTCCATGAGGGGCGCTTCCCTCTTGTGGAGAAGTGCTGAAGTTAACAACATCGTAGCTTGCAGTTGAAATATTCCATGCGGAACTTAAGGAATATTGAAAAACGAGTCTATTCATATTTCCAAGCATATACATTTTTGTTCCATCTGGTTTGAAAAATATGCTTATTGGAGTTACATCTTGAGAAGAGATATCAAAGTTAACATTATCGTAGCTTGCTGTTGATAAGTTCCAAGCTGAACTTAAGGAATATTGACTAACTTTTTTATTTTGATAACCAATCATATACATTTTAGTTCCGTCTGGTTTGAAAAATATTCCTGATGACAAAGTGTCTTGAGAATTAATACTAAAGTTAACATTATCGTAGCTTGCTGTCGATACATTCCAACCAAAATTAGCAGTATTATTTGTCAATCCCGAATTATTAGTCCACCAGCACGACTGCAAATTGGCATCTGAGACAGTGTAGTTTAATTGAATTGGTTTGTAATTATAAGTTATATTGAGAGGATAGGTAATATTAATTAAAGGAGCTGTAGCATCCGCTAATACCTTCGTCAAAGGCAACCTATCAATATTATTTGTAGTTAATGTCAAAGCAGAATCACAGATTCCATCTGCATTTGCATCCGTGCATGTCTGTGAGAAGCCAGTTCCATTTGGATATGCCCAATAGTTTCCTCCAGTCAAGTTCCTTCCAATTATGTTTGTTCCCGCGACAAGAGTCGTGTTCCATGCATTATATCCATTACTGCCACCATCCTCAAAATTAACAGAATTGTTGAAGAAATTGTTGTATATTGAATTATTTGATACATCTTGAAGATAAATTCCAGAAAACCCGTTACTGCTTATAGTTACATTTGTAAGATTATTGCCTGAGACAAGATATAAAATAACGCCGTTATTATTATTCTCACTCGCGGTTATGTTTGTAAGAATGTTATAATTTGAATTGACCTGAAGACGAATGCCTTCGTTATTATTGTTGTTTGTAGTCAGTCTTGTTAAATTGTTATTTTGACTTGATACAAGAAGAATGCCTGCATTATTGTTGTTTACAATTAGGTTAAAGAGTATATTACTATTAACATTAGTAAAATAAACCCCTTCAACAGCCCAACCAGTTATATTACAATTATGAATTGTTATATTTGTGTCTTCGATAGAGCTTCTGTAAACATAAATTCCATTTTCAGCAACATCGTTTCCATCAATCGTATTTCCCTGGCAGTTAAGAACAACGTTATTCGCAGAAATATTAATGCAATAATCAGTTGAAGAGTTGATTATGCTTGTATTAAGGCAGTAACTTCCAGCAGAAGTAATATTTGTACAGCCTGTGAGGTTTATGCATCCTCCGCCGGCAGCAGGAATAGTAACATCAAAGACTACTGAAGAAGAATTTACATTGTTGGCGCTGTCATTCGCATAAACTCTCCACGTATTAGAACCCTCACTGGCTATTAACTCTGCTGAATATACCCCGAATTTACCCTCACTTAATCCTGTGTAAACTAAGGCATTATTAGAATCGTAAGCGACTGAATAAACAGATGTCGCACCAACCCAATTTCCATTATCAGTTGCACTTAAATCACTCCATACATTAGAAGTTCTATCGTAAACTCCGAATTTCCCACTTGCTATTCCTGTATAAACTAAATCATTATTTGAATCATAAGCAAGTGAATAAGTAGTATTAATTCCTACCCAATCTCCTGCATCTGTTCCGCTTAAATTAGTCCAGACATTTGAAGTTCTATTGTAAACTCCGAATTTACCCATAGTTATTCCTGTGTAAATTAAATCATTGTTAAAATCATATGCAAGTGAAAGTGTAGCATTAATTCCTCCTACCCAATCTCCAGTATCAGTTGCACTTAAATCACTCCATACATTTGAAGTTCTATTGTAAACTCCGAATTTCCCGCTTGCTATTCCTGTATAAACTAAATCATTATTTGAATCATAAGCGACTGAATAAACATAAGAAATGCCTACCCAATCTCCTGCATCTGTAGTGTTTAAATTAGTCCAGACATTGGAAGTTCTGTTGTATACCCCAAATTTTCCTACACCAACTCCTGTATAAACTAAATCATTGTTAGAATCATAAGCGGCCGAACTAACAGTAGAACTACTAGCCCAATTTCCTGCATCAGTTGCGCTTAAATCACTCCATACATTAGAAGTTCTATTGTAAACTCCAAATCTTCCATAAGTTAATCCTGTATAAACTAAATCATTATTTGAATCATATGCAAGTGAATATGTGCCATTAGCTTTAACCCAATTTCCTGCATCAGTTGCACTTAAATCTGTCCATACATTTGAAGTTCTGTTATATACTCCAAACCCAGTATCATACAATCCTGTATAAACTAAATCGTTGTTAGAATCGTATGCAAGTGAATATGTGATATTAGTTTTGGCCCAGTCTCCTGCATCAGTTGCACTTAAATTACTCCAATTTCCAAGTATGCTTGTAACATTGTTCCCACAAATAACAGAAATGTTCGTTAGCCCATTATTATAAGTCCACCAGCACGACTGCAAATTGGCATCTGAGACCGTGTAGTTTAATTGAATTGGTTTATAATTGTAAGTTATATTAAGAGGATATGTTAAATTAATATTTGGTTTTATCGTATCTGTAAAGAATACCCTCGTTGTGCTATTTGTATGCCCAATGCTGTCATTTACATAAACGCTCCACCTATTGCTCCCCTCGCTTGCATTCATTCCAGTTACATTGTTCCCGCAAGTCGCTATTGTATTGTTTGTCAATCCGCTGTTATTTGTCCACCAGCACGACTGCAAATTGGCATCTGAGACTGTATAATTAAGTTGGGTTGGTTTGTAATTATAAGTTGCATTAAGAGGATAAGTTAGATTAATTTGCGGATTAATAGTATCAACAAGGAAAGTTACTGATGAAAAGTTTATATTTCCAGTGCCATCTTTAGCATAAACCCTCCATGTGTTTGAACCATCGCTGGCTACTAATCTTACAGGGCTATTGTATACCCCAAAATTACCGCTGTCTATTCCTGTGTAGACTAAGTCATGAATAGAATCGTAAGCAACTTCAAAAACAATAGAACCGCTAACCCAATTTCCCGGATCGGTTGCGCTTAAATCTGTCCATGTATTTGAAGCTCTGCTGTATACACCAAATTTACCCTCTCCTATTCCCGTATAAACTAAATCATGAGTAGAATCATAAGCAACCGAGTGAACAATTGGTGTACTGCCAACCCAATCGCCAGAATCAGTTGAACTTAAACTAGTCCATACATTTGAAGTTCTGTTATACACGCCAAATTTGCCTCCTTCTACTCCTGTATAAACTAAATCATGATTAGAATCATAAGCGGCTGAAATAACTCCATCAGTGCTAACCCAATTTCCGGTATCGGTTGCGCTTAAATCTGTCCATACATTTGAAGTTCTGTTATACACACCAAATCTCCCAGAAGATAACGCCGTATAAACTAAATCGTAATTAGAATCATACGCAAGCCCATAAGTATTATTAGATTTAACCCAGTTTCCGGTATCGGTTGCGCTTAAATCTGTCCATGTATTTGAAGTTCTGCTATAAACCCCAAATTTACCGCTTTGTACTCCGGTATAAACTAAATCATTACTAAAGTCATAAGCAACTGAAAGAACCGCAGATGTGCTAACCCAATCTCCTGTATCGGTTCCGCTTAAAGATGTCCACACATTTGAAGTTCTGTTATAAACTCCTAATTTGCCGCCTTGTGCAGCTGTATAAACTAAATCATGCGTAGAATCGTAAGCAACCGAATTAACTTGTGAAGTGCCAACCCAATCCCCTGCATCAGTTGCGCTTAAATCTGCCCATACATTTGAAGTTCTGTTATACACACCAAATTTGCCGCTATCAAGTACAGTATAAACTAAATCATTATTGGAATCATAAGCAACTGAAAGAACACCTACTCCTGTGCCTACCCAGTTTCCGGTATCTGTTGTACTTAGTTTACTCCAATTTTCAAGCCTGTATGTTACATTATTCCCGCAAGTTATTGTGTTGTTGCTCAAGCCAGAATTGTTAGTCCACCAGCACGCTTGCAAATTGGCATCGCTAACTGTATAATTAAGTTGGATTGGTTTGTAATTATAAGTTATATTGAGAGGATAGGTAATATTAACTAAAGGAGCAGTAGTATCTGCTGATACGCTTGTCAAAGGCAGGTAATCAATATTCCCATTCGTTAAAGTCAAGGCAGAATCGCAAATTCCATTCGAGTTTGCATCCGTGCACGTCTGGCTGAAGCCCCCAGTAGAATTAGTCCAATAGTTCCCCCCAATCCAGCTTCCCCCGATTATGTTTGTTCCTGCAACAAGAGTTGTGTTCCAGTAATTAACCCAAATAATACTACCATTATAAAAGTTCGCGCTGTTGTTGAAGAAACTATTATAGATTGTGTTGTTTGAGATGGAGTAAGGGTAGAGGTCATAGAGGTAGATGCCTCCATTGTGGTTGTTGCTTGCAGTTATGCTTGAGAAGGTGTTGTTATTTGAGTTAGATAGAAGGATGATGCCATACTGATTGTTATCGCTTGCAGTTATGCTAGAAAGAATGTTGTTTGAGCTGGAGGTAATATAGATACCAGAATAAGTGTTGTTGTTTGCAGTTATGCTAGAAAGAATGTTGTTTGAGCTGGATTCAAGGTAGATGCCACCAGTGGCATTTGTTATATTAACATTTGTTATGTTTGAATTATCTGTTCTTATCAAAAGCAAACCATTATTTTTCTTGCTTGTGTGGCTAATAGTAACTTTATTGACAAGAGAATTGTCAGCATTGCATAATATCAGCTCAGCAAGCTCTTGGTTCTGTAAATTAGCAGAACCATTATAGTATAATATCGGCTTGTTGTCTGTTCCTGTTATATTATTCAGCGCGTGATTGCATTGCTCATTGTCACCAGCATATATGTAAAAATCATAATATTCATTGTCTTGAAGGGTTGAATTTGTTATTTTGTTGTTTGAGCTGAAGTAGAGGTAAATGCCCGTATCAGAATTATTACTCGCAGTTATGCTTGAGAGTATGTTGTTGTTTGAGCTGGAGTAGAGGAAGATTCCATAACCGTCGTTGTTGCTTGCAGTTACGCTTGTGAGGTTGTTGTTTGAGCTGAAGTAGAGGTCGATGCCCATATAGTTGTTGCTTGCAGTAATGTTAGTAAGGGAGTTACTGCTTGCATTCTCAAAATAAATTCCAGCTGTACTCCAGTCAGTTAGCGTACAATTATTTATTGTAACATTTGTGTTTTGCGCACTATTCCTATAAACATAAATTCCATCTTCTGCAGTTCCATCGCTGTCAACCGCGTTTCCAAGACAATCAAACGTAACATTATTTGCGCTAATGTTAATGCAGTAAGATGTTACCGAATTAATTATGCTCTTATTCAGGTAGTAAGTCCCTGCAGTAGTAATGTTTACACATCCTGTTATATTTGTTGACGCAACGCTAACATTGTTACTGAGAATTATCTCAAACGTCTGATTGCTTAAGTGAGGGGTTATCCACTCAACATAATCAAGTTTCCCATTTCCATCAGTGTCATAAGCATAAAATGGCATGTATTGATTTGCTTCAACCCATCTAATCTTAATCTTACCATCTTCTCCAACTGAATAAATCTCTTTAATATTAGCAAAAGACAATACATCTGTGTAATTCAGATTATCAGGTCCTGAAATAACAACTTTCTTTCCGTAACCAGTCTCCTCCTCGCTCGCTTGAGGCGCCTCAGTGTAATATTCAATTATATAATTAGTTGCACTATCCTGCAATGCAACTTCAATTTTCTCATTTGAGTCATCAGAACCATCAACTGCAAAGCCAATAAATCTCAAAATGCTCTTAAACCAGCCCAGCAAAGAAAATTCTTTCTTTAATTCAACTTCTGCTACCACTTCCCCAGTTACCCTACTTATTGAAACACTTGCTTCGCTCTCCCCGCTTCCCTCAATTTTCCTTACGCTTATATCTTCAGCTTCTTTCGGCAGCTCAATAGTAACATTTTCCTCAGGAACTTCAAGAGAAATATTCTTCGTCCATTTTACCTTCTCACCAAGTTTTATTGCCGCATGAGAGGTATCGATTCTTATAGCTCCAGACGAAATAAGAATACTAAACTCGTTGCTCTCAACACTCAAATCGCCAGCATAAGCAATTATTTTCCCTATTCTTGCTCCCTTTACGCCTTCTTCAGCTCTTATTGCCAAAATCTCACCACTAAACTCTCCTAACACATTTGAGGAAACAAACTCATATCTATCCGCTCCAGAAAAATACTCACTCAAAATAATCTCATAGCTGCTGTTTGGAGTTAACCTTATTGTTTCTATATCCTTTAATAATCTTAAAGCAGAAGTTTCATTAGCAATTGTTTCATTCAAAGCTCCCCCACCTTCTGTATGATTAATAATAGGTTCTTCTTCAAAGCCAATTGTCTCATTAGAAATCGTTTCATTTACAATTATCTCATTTGATTCGTCTGTCTTGTTTACTATTGGCTGAATTATTTCTTCAGCATTTCCCGTTTCGTTCTCCTCTTCGCCAAGAACTGTAGCTCTCTCGCCCGAACTTTCTGCATTATTATCAGCAACTTGCTTTCCACTTATCCCCCCTGCAACACTCCCTCCACCCCCGCTTTCCCCCGCGCTCTTTCCAACTAAAGTTGGCTGTTGCTCAACCTCGCCAGTTCCACCATCAGCATTATCCCCGCTTATTTCTCCTGACTCCGCACCAGCAGAATGTCCCACCAAAATTGACTTGTCAATAACAAATTTTCCGCTCAATCCAACAATAGCAAAAACCCCGAAAATTATAAGTAGAATAACCAGAAAACGTAAATTAGAAAATAAGAACTTTAAGGCAGGATTGCTGCTAGGGGGGCTCGTCCCCAAATATCTTTTTCTTATTTTGTCCCCATCACGATAAGATTCATAATAATAAGGCCCTATAAGTTTTCCATTTTTCTTTACATATTTCTTATAAACCATCAGCTCTTTTTTAAAGGAAATTTACCTTAATTTTATGCTTTTATTAGCAAAAAAAGATATTTAAATGTTGTTCTACACAAGAATAATATGAAAAGAAGGGCAAAAAGTGTAGAACAATGCCTGATAAAAGAGCTAAAGGTAAACTACAAAACCCAAAAATCAGCAATTAAATCTCGTTTGAAAGAGTTCAAGGCTCTTCCAGAGAGCAAATACTTTCAAGAATTAACCTTTTGCCTTCTAACTCCTCAGAGCAATGCCAAAAAATGCTGGCAAGCCGTAGAACAACTAAATAAAGCCAAAAACCCCGACGACAAATCAATCAAGCAAATATCAAAAATTCTCAAGTCAAGAACCCGATTTCATAATAACAAAGCCAAATACCTTGCAGAAGCCAGAGAGAAGTGGGGCAACATCAATAAATTAATAGATAACAGTAATAACAGCACCAAAACCGTTCAGCAAATCAGGAATGAGTTAGCAGATAACAATTCGCACAACAAAGTAAAGGGTCTCGGGCTAAAGGAAGCCTCTCACTTCCTAAGGAATATAGGAAAATCAAACAACAAAATAGCGATTTTAGACAGGCACATCCTAAGAAATCTTAAGGCCCTCAAGATAATCCCATCTGAAAAGATTAAATCCAAGATTCATTACCTTCAAATCGAGCAAAAATACCTTAATTTCTCGCATAAAATAGGCATTCCTGCAGACGAGCTTGATTTATTGCTCTGGGCAAAAGAAAACGGGGAAATATTTAAGTAAACTTAAATATCAAAAACTCCAGTGTTGTTGGAGTTCTTGGGACAGAGAAAAAGTTTACTTTTTGCTCTGTATTAGTCAAAAAATCCTGTTCTCAATTAACAGCTCATCCCACAACCTTTTCCTATTATTAATTCTTTATTAACAAACAATTCAGGCAATTTGGATATCCCATAAAACAGCACTAACAACATTTAAACTCGAAGGTTTACTAACCGAGAGTTAAAGATTTGCTAAGGCAAATCTTTAAATAAAAACCATTATTAATCTGTCTATGGAAAAGAGGATTGTAGTTATAAGTCTTGGAGGTTCAGTCATAATCTCTGAAAAGCCAAACTTTCGCTTTCTTGATAAGTTCAAAAACACGCTAAGAAAGCACTACAAAACCCATAAATTTGTAATTGTCTGCGGAGGCGGTTCTATAGCGAGAAAGTATATTTCAGCATTAAAAGCAGAACACAAGTCAAAGAAAGAACTTTCAATGGCGGGCATTAGAGCAACACGAATGAATGCAATGTTCGTAATGCAGTTTTTCGGCAAAGAGGCGAATGACGTCCTCCCAAGTGATATGCAAGAAGTTAAAACCAATCTTCATAAAAATCACGTTGTTATCTGTGGCGCACTTAGATACGCCCCTGATTCCACTTCAGACGGCACAGCAGCTAAGCTTGCTCATTTCCTTAAAGCGAACTTCGTAAACATAACTAATGTTAAAGGACTTTACTCTGAAAATCCAGTTGCGCATCCAAAAGCCAGATTTATTCCCTATGAAAGCTGGAAGCAGTTTGAAAAGCGCGCTCTCAACCTCTCATTCAAAGCCGGACAGCACTTTGTTTTAGACCAAAAAGCCGCAATCATAATCCGTGAATACAAAATAAAAACATTCATAATCGGCCCCGACACAAGAAACATAGACAAAATCCTCAAAAGCAAGAAGTTCGTTGGAACGCTAATCTGCTGCTAAGCTGCAAATCATTAAAGATAAAAACCCTTTTCACTACCTTAACTTATGATAATCATAACAGAGTCAAACATAGAAAAAGCGAAAAACCTCATCAAAAAGGCAATTGCGAATAAAGAAAAGCCAATCATAGTCATTGCAAGAGACGATAATTACAACCGCAAGCTCCTCGAATATAGCAAGTTTGACATTCTTCTCTCGCCAGAAGCAGGACAAGAAAGGAAAGATAGCCTAAGACAGCTCGATTCTGGCTTAAACCATGTTTTAGCAAAAATAGCCTCAAAGAACAAAATAGCAATAGGTATAGACATAAAGGATATTGAGTCAATAGCAAACAAAAAGGAAAAAGCCCTCCGCCTCGGCAGAATAATCCAGAACATAAAAATATGCAGAAAAGCCAAATGCAAAATCAAAGCCCTCAACTACAAAGACAAAAAAGATGCCTTCTCATTTCTCACATCTTTAGGCGCTTCAACGCAACAGGCGAAGGAAGCAATATCTTAAGCTTCAACGAATGCTTCTTCTTTTAGAATATTCTTTTTCGTGAGCATCCAGTCAAGTTTTATCAGATTCTTGACAAAATAGTTCTCAACATTCAGCTTATAGTAATCTGACTTCCCAATCCTACGCGTTATAACTATTATCCCAGAACTAATCAGCATAGGAAAAAGAGGCTTAAGAGAATTATAACTCACATTAGCGCCTCTTGCTATCTCTGTTATCGGAAAATCAAACATCTGATTATCTATCAAGAAGTCAAATACTCTCAATTGGGGCGTATCCCCAAACTGCATTAAAAACAGCGACTTATTTTCTTTCGTTCTCATTCATCTCACATCCGCAATCTATACCAATATATATAAAAATGATATATATAAATGTTTCCATTACATAATTACATCTATCAAAGATAGAAACATTTAAATTAATCAAAATCCTGTAAAAACATGCAAGTTGAATTAGAAAAAGCCCAAATTATGTTCAAGTTAACAAGAAAAAATAATTGGGGTGCTTGCTATGATAGATTAAAGCATTTTAAGAGGTTTCAAACTTTAGACAAAGCGCTAAAAGAACTCTCAAAAATTGAATGGATTATGATTCATAAAAAGCCAAACTTCACAGGTATATCATTAAATACAAAATATAAAAAAGAGATTATAGAGTTTATAGAAAAGCAGATGCCCCATTTAACAGGAGCTGTCAGATAACTTTTACATAAAACAACAACTTTTTAACCCCTATCCACTTTAAAATAAAATGGCAAAAAAAGAAGCTGAAAGCGAGTTAATAGAAAAACTCTCCCCATTGGAAATCAAAATTATTCCCTATCTTAATCTTCCAATTGAGCAAATAGAAGAAAAGTCTGGACTTGACAGCGTTTCTGTTCTAAGAGCCCTGCGTTTTCTTGAAGCAAAAGGAATTCTGAAAATAAAAACAGAAGCAACGCAGATAGTTGACTTGGGCACAAATGGAATTTACTATAAAAAGAATCACCTCCCTGAAAGAAGACTATTAATCCTTCTCGAAACAAGCAATCATCTTTCGCTTGAAGAAGCTCAAAAGCTTTCTAAACTAAGTGATAACGAATTTAAAGTTTCTCTTGGTGTGTTAAAAAACAAAGCGCTCGTTTCTTTAGTAAACGGCAAGCTTTCTCTCGTTGCAAGCAAGGAAGAACTAATCAAAAAAACGCTTGAAGAGCAGTTCCTTGATGCTCTCCCACTGGAAAAATCTTCTCTAAAGGAAGAACAGCTCCTCGCATTCCAGAATCTCCAAAAAAGAAAAGATATCATAGAAGTCAAGCAGAAGAATATTGTTACATTTGAGCTGACAGCAGAAGGAAAAGCACTCGCGGGAAAAGAAATTAAGTCTGACTTAATAGAGGAAGTCACACCTGAGATAATCCGTGACTGGACTCGCGGAAAGAAATTTAGAAAATATGGCATCATCTCGTCTGTTCCTGCAATTCACGGAGGAAAGAAGCATTTTGTCAACCAATCAATTGAATATGCAAAGAGAATTTGGACTGACATGGGTTTTAAGGAAATGACTGGCTCCATGGCGGACAGCTCATTCTGGATATTTGACGCGCTGTTCACTCCGCAGGATCACCCCGCAAGGGAAATGCAGGATACTTTTTTCATAAAAGATGCTGAAGGCAAGCTGCCAGACAAGAAACTTGTTGAAAAAGTCAGGCAGGCGCATGAAAAAGGCATCGGCGAAAGCAAGGGTTGGCAGTATGATTGGCGCGAGAATATGGCAAAAAGAGTTGTCCTGCGCACCCACACAACAGGATTATCAGCAAAAACGCTTGCAAATTTAAAACCAAAGGACATGCCTGCCAAGTTCTTCGCGATAGGAAAGGTTTTTAGAAATGAAACTACAGATATAAACCACTTATTTGAGCTTACACAAACCGAAGGAATTATTGTAGATGAAAATGCAACACTGCGTCATTTACTTGGTTACTTGAAAGAATTTTATAAAAAGATGGGTTACGAAAAAATAAGAATTCGCCCATCCTACTTCCCATATACAGAACCTTCCTTAGAAATAGAGGTTTTCGACAAAAAACAAAATGCATGGCTTGAGTTAGGCGGAGCAGGCATCTTCCGCCCCGAAGTAACTATTCCTCTGTTAGGAACAGCAATTCCCGTTCTCGCATGGGGGCAGGGATTTGAAAGAATTATCAAAAACTTTTACAAGATTGATGACTTAAGAAGCATGTATGCAAATGACATCAAAGTCCTTCGTGAAAAGAAGGCGTGGATAAAATAAAATGGCAAACGTAAAATTCCAGAAGAAAGAAATTGAAAAAGAAATCAAGCTGACAGATGAAGTTATAGAAAGAATAAACATGATGGGAACTCCGGCCTCGCTTCAGGGCGATGAATTGGAAGTTGAAATATTCCCAAACCGCCCTGACTTGCTGTCAATGCAGGGATTCATCCGCGCATTCAAGGCATTCTTAGGAAAAGAAATTGGCTTGAAGAAATATAAGTTAAACAAGCCAGAAAAAGATTACGTTGTTAAAATTTACCCTACAGTCAAAGATATTCGTCCCTACACAGCATGCGCAATTGTCAAGAACTTGAAGTTTGATAATGAAAAAATAAAAGAAATAATAGACATTCAGGAAAAGCTCCATTCAACATTGGGCAGGAACAGGAAGAAAATTGCAATCGGCATCTACCCTCTTGAAAAGATAAAGCTTCCAATTAAATACGAAGCGAGGAAACCAGAAGACATAAAGTTTATTCCGCTTGAAGCAGACAAAGAGATGAATGCCTTAGAAATTCTGCAGAGGCATCCAGCAGGAAAAGAATACGCGCACTTGCTTGAAGGAAAAGAAAAATACCCTGTCTTCGTTGATGCAGATAATAAAATCCTCTCAATGCCTCCTATTATAAATAGCCATGAAACAGGAAAGATAACAGAAGCAACAAAGGACGTTTTTATTGAATGCTCCGGCTTTGATTTCAATGTCTTAAGCAAAACCCTTAATATAATAGTAACAACTCTCGCGGAAATGGACGGAAAAATCTACCAAATGAAGTTAGAATACGAAAAGCCGGCAATAACCCCAAATCTCGAGCCTGAAAAAATGAAAATCTCATTGGAAAACGCAAATAAGCTTCTTGGGCTCGCGCTTAAGGAAAAAGACTTGGAGAAGCTTCTTCCAAAAATGGGCTATGATTACAAATCAGGCAGTGTTCTAATCCCTGCCTGGAGAACAGACATTCTTCATGAAGTGGATATAATAGAGGACATTGCAATTGCCTATGGCTATGACAATCTCATTCCCGAGATACCAAAAGTGGCTACAATTGGTGAAGAATCCCAAGAATCAAAAACAAAATCAAAAATTTCTGAAATTCTTGCTGGCTTGGGCTTGCTTGAAACTTCTTCGTATCATCTTATAAAAGCAGAAGAAGCCAAGCTCGTAAAGCTTGAAGACAAAGAAAAGCTTGAGCTTGAAAATTCAAAAACCGATTACAAATTGTTAAGGCCAAACCTTCTTATTCCTGCGTTAAGAATACTTGCAGAAAACAAGGATAATGAATATCCCCAAAATATCTTTGAAATTGGAACAGTCTTCTCAAGAGCCAAAGATGAAAAATCAGAGACAGGCATTAAAGAAAGCGAGCATCTGCTGATAGCGCTTTGCCCAAATAATTTTACATCATTAAAACAAACTATTGATTATCTGTTCAAGATGATTGGTATTCAATACGAAATCAAAGAAACCGAAAAGAAGGGAATGATAGAGGGGCGCGTGGGCTCAATCACAATAGATAAAAAAGAAATCGGCTATATCGGCGAAGTCCACCCCCAAACTCTTCAGGATTGGAGCATAAAAATGCCCCTCGCGCTCGCAGAACTCTCGCTCGAAGAGATCTTTAACCTATTGAGAGAAAAATAAGAAAATGAAGAGACTAACCTGCTTGTATTTGAATATTTTATCAATTCCTAGTTTGTTTATGTCAAAGAAAAATTGCGCATTGTTTCATTTGAAATACATCTGCCCAAAATGTCCTCAATTCAGAAGAAAAATGAGAGATGTTAACAACAGAAACAAATGCTGGTGGAACTCCAACTGGAAAAAAAGAGATTATGACATCCCTCGCTCTTTTGGTATAATGAATTATATTAGTCAATTTTTATTTTTAAGAACAAACTTATCAAGATTTAGAATTTGTCGAAGCAAATAAACTCTTTCAGCCGCTTCCTCCCTTACCTTCATATCCTTTCTTAAAATCCTGCAAGAACTCCTCAAACTTTCCTTTCTTTATCGCCTTTCTCGCATTTTCAAGCAGCTTATGAATGAAATACAAGTTATGATAGCTTGCCAATCTCAATCCAACCCCTTCCTCGTGAAACAACAAATGCCTTATGTACGCCTTACTGTATTTCTTGCAAACAAAACAATCGCATTTCTTATCAATAGGATTCTTGTCTGTCTTGAATTGCACATTTCTTATGTTAATTCTTCCTTTAGATGTGAATAAAGAACCCCTTCTTGCGTTTTGTGTTGGGAAACGAGAATCAAAAATATCAACTCCTCTTGAAATCGCCTCAAGCAGTTCAAGCGGCTCCCCTGCGCCCATCAGATAAACAGGTTTCTCCTCTGGAATAATTTTCTTCGATATCTCAATCATCTTATATTCATCTTCTTTTGGTTCTCCTAATGCAAGCCCTCCAATAGAATAACCGTCAAAATCATTTTCAACTATCTCCTTTGCTGACTTCTCCCTCAAATCAGGATGAATTCCTCCCTGTATAATTCCAAAAAGAAGCTGCCTTTTGCTTTGCCTTATGTCTTTTTGCAACCTGCAATGATGCTTCCTGCAAGCCAAAGCCCATTTGCCCGTCTTTCGCACCGCCTCTGCAACCGCTTCCTTTGATTCTTCAATAAGAGGCATGCTATCTAAGCACATCGCAACATCGCTTCCAAGAGCAATCTGAATCTCCATATCCCTCTCGGGCGAAACAAATAATTTCTCCCCGCTATAAGGATTCCTGAACATTACTCCACTTTCTCTCGAACCAAGATACAAGCTCGAAGAATACATCTGAAATCCGCCAGAATCTGTAAAAACAACTCCAGGAAACGACATAAACTTTCCAATTCCTCCCATTTTCTTAACAACTTCCTCTCCCGGTCTTAGCGACAGGACAAAAGCATTTGAAATTACCGCCTTTGCATTCATAGAACTTAAATCCTCTGATGAAATATGCTTTGCAGCTGTCTTCGTAGCAACAGGCATGAAAAACGGCGTTTCAATCGAGCCACTTTTAGTTCTTAAAAGCCCAACTCTTGCTTTTGTTTTTTTATCTTTATGCAAAATTGAATATATCTTGCTAACCATATAAAAATCCCTCAATATGCCTATAAAAACCTAACTCCCTCTAAACCTTTATTAACATCTTTCATTTATCTATTTTAACAAAAAATGTGGCACAGTCTTGATAAAAAAGAGGTTCTTGAAGAGTTTGAAACAAGTGAAAACGGCTTAAGCAATAAAGAGGTTTCTCTCCGTCTCAAAAAATACGGAAGAAACGAGCTGAAACAAATTAGAACAATAAATCCCTTTGCTATTTTCTTTGAGCAGTTTAAATCGGTCTTCATCATAATTTTGCTCGTTGCTGCCCTCTTTTCTCTCTTTATTAAACATTATGTTGACTTTTCTGTGATATCTATAATAGTCCTTCTGAATTCATTTATAGGTTTTTCTCAGCAATACAAGGCAGAAAAAACAATCTCAGAATTAAAAGAGATGCTTGTTCCCAAGGTAAGAGTTATTCGCGATAGCATTGTTAGAGAAATCTTATCAACAGAACTTGTTCCAGGAGACATAATTATTGTTTCTGAAGGCGACAGGATAACAGCTGACTGCAGAATACTTCATATTAACGAACTGCAGACAAACGAGGCAGCACTTACAGGGGAAAGCTTCCCCCAGGACAAAGCTTCGGAAAAAATTCCTCTTGAGGCAGAATTGGCAGACAGGGAGAATATGATTTACATGGGCACTTTAGTTGTAAGAGGAAATGCAAAAGCAGTTGTTGTTGCAACAAATATGCACACAGAATTTGGAAAAATAGCCTCTCTTGTGCAGCACATAAAAACAAAAAAAACCCCTTTAGAAGAGAAACTTGACTATTTCTCAAAAAAAATTGCAATAATAATCGTTGCTCTTGCAATAATTACAACAATAATAGGCGTAGCCCGCGGAGAGAATTTCTTTCAGATGACTCTTGCTGGCATCTCGCTTGCAATAAGCGTTATTCCCGAAGGACTTCCGGCAGTTCTTGCAATAACGCTTGCATTTGCAATACAAAGTATGAAAAAGCACAACGCGCTCATAAGAAAGCTTCCGGCTGCAGAAACCCTTGGCAGAGTTACCGTAATTTGCACAGACAAAACAGGTACACTCACAGAAGAAGAAATGAATGTCATTTCTGTTTATTCCAATCGTAAAAAATTCAAGATTATAAGCAACTCATTTTTCCTGAATGAAAAGAGAATAAATCCAAGAAATTATAATGAAATTATTAAACTTTTAAGAATAGGAATAATGTGCAATAATGCCCGCGTAGAAAGCACAAATAATGAAATAAAAGTTTACGGAGACCCTACAGAAAAAGCGCTGGCAATAGCCTCCTTAAAGTTGGGGCTGGTTAAAAAAGAAGAAACAGAAAAAGAAATACGTGTAAAAGAATATTCTTTCTCATCAAAAAGGAAGATGATGTCAATAATCCGCAAAAAAAATAATACTTTTACAAGTTATGTCAAAGGTGCCCCAGATACAATAATAAGCAATTGCACAAAAGAGCTTGTTGACGGAAAAATAATTCCTCTAAATAAAAAAGGAAAAGAGGAGCTTATCTCTGTCTATGAAAATATGGCTTCGCAGGCGCTGCGTGTTTTGGCTTTTGCTTTCAAGCCAGTCGAAAAAAACTTCAATCAGAAAACCACAGAAACCGGGCTTATTTTCGTAGGTTTTCAGGGAATGCTTGATACCCCAAGAAAAGAAGTAAAATATGCTATAGAGCAGTGCAAAACAGCAGGCATCAAAGTAAAAATGATCACAGGCGATTCAATGCTTACGGCAAAGGCAATAGCAAAAATGATTTCTCTTAATACTGAAGGCATCGAAGGGTATGAGCTTGAAAAATTATCTGATGAGGACTTTGATCTTGTCGTTAAGCAAAAGACTATATTTGCAAGAATAATGCCTGAACTGAAACTAAAAATAATTAAATCACTCAAGAAACAGCAGGAGATAGTCGCTGTAACAGGCGATGGAGTTAACGATATTCTCGCTTTGAAAGAAGCGAATATAGGGGTTGCAATGGGTATTCGCGGTACAGACGTGGCTCGTGACGTCTCGGACATAATTCTCCTTGATGATAATTTCAGCACAATAGTTGCTGCAATAAGAAAGGGGCGTCACGTCTATGATAATATGAAAAAATCAATAAAATCACATCTCGCTGCAAATGCTGATGAGCTTTTTGTAGTTCTCTTTGCTCTTCTATTCTACCTTCCATTGCCCATGCTTCCCCTCCCTATTTTATGGATGAACCTTATAACTGACTCTCTCCCAAGCTTGTCGCTGACTGTTGAAAAGGAAGAAAAAGATATAATGAAACGAAAGCCTATAAATCATCAGGAATCAATAATCAAAGACGTATGGAAGTTTGTGCTGTTTGCTGGAATACTCTCGTTTATTATAACAATTATCTTGTTCTTGGCATACTATAAAGCAGACATAGACAAGGCAAGAACCATAGTGATAACGGGAGCTGTTTTCTGCGAGATGTTTATAGTTATATCATGCCGCTCAGAAAAGAACATCTGGAAAATAGGATTCTTTAGCAATAAATTCCTGTTCCTTTCTGTTGTATTTGCAATATTGCTGCAACTTGCTGCAATTTATACCCCGCTTGCACTTGTCTTTGGATTTAAGGCGCTTTCGCTTGTAGAACTTGGCATTATAGCAGCATCATCCTCCTTGATATTAATTTTCTTTGAATCTGCCAAGGCTCTTCGCTTTAAGACATAAAAACTTGATTTATTAATCCATCAATATCTTTTTATAGCAATTTTTGTTAAGTAATTTATGCCTCTGTAGCTCAGCTGGTTTAGAGCGCAACATTGGTAATGTTGAGGTCCTGAGTTCAATTCTCAGCAGAGGCTTTTCAAAATCCCCCAATTAAAAGGCAGGTTTAAATAAAGGATTTGATTAAGGAGAATATGAAAAAAGAATGTGAAAAGTGCGAGCTTTTTCGGGAGAATCCCGCAAAGGCAGAAGCAAGGTTGCATATAAACTCTTTTTTACTTGGTGGAATATTTACAGTTATAGCTCTTTTACTGACATTAAGCATTGAGAAAGTGAGTTTTACAATGCTTATAGAATTAGTGCTTTCTATTCCATTAATATTCTTTGCAAGCCTGAGCTATGCAAAACTTGGCTATGAAAGACAACATAAAATTTGGGATAACTTTGGATGGATTACCAATAATTTGGGTTATTTGCTTTTCCTAAACTCTACCGGATTAATAATAGCTGCTTTCTTCTTTAAGAGCATTGCGCTTATTTATTTTGGATTATTGATAATCCTGTCCTCTGCTTATTATATATTAAATATAGTTACTCAACCAGGAACATTAAAAGAACATTTATCAAAATTAATTTTATTTCTGATTATCATAATTATTGGAGGAGTTCTTCCAACTATATAAAAGGTAAATAGTCACCCATACCCGACATCTATTCTCTCAGTTTCCTTCGCGCTCTCATTAACAACCGGAAGCCACTCAAACTTTACCACATAAGCCGTTAAAGAAACAACATTTGAGAAGATATTGTTCAGCCACGAGTAATAAAGCTCAGAGAACCTTGACAAATCCTCCTGGTGTGTTAAATAAAGATTTTGGTTGCTTATAATAAAAAGTGCTCCCACAAACAGAAACTTTAGGATAAAAATATAAATCTTCATGCTATCGAGTTCGCAGCGTCTACAGCAGCATCAGTTGTTGCATTTACTATTGCAGAATCCTTTATCTGAGCAACCGCATGCCCTCCCGCTTTTAATACGCCGCCTCCAACATTTACAAGCCATGAAAAGAAATATCTCACGCTTGAAGCAATCCCCTCGAGGCTTGAAAAGTCAAAGTTCTTGTTTGAAACAGCAAGGACAAAGAATAATATAAGAACAACCCCCAAAATTACCAAAACTTCCATAATCCTTCTCTTAGCCCAGTGCATTTTAAATGAAAAGAACACAAATAAAAATGCGCATATCGCTAAAATAATTATCCAGTTCATTTTAATTGCTCCTTATTATCAATAAATCTCTCAGATATAAAAAGTTATCTCTTACAACTTTTCATATAAATTGTAACCATAAATTCAGCCGATTATATCAAAGCTAAAAAAGCCGTAGAGCAAAGAAAATAACCAAAGCTATGTCAATTATCGCAAAAACAGAGAAGATGGTATTATCAAGAACGCCCCCTGTCCTGACAATGCCATTTGAGTTTGCTTTAAATGGCCAAAATGGGGCAATCCCTTCAATAGTAAAGCTGTCTGCAAAGAGATGGAAAGAATACCCTAGAAAGAACGGCAATCCCAGAGGAGGATAAAAATAAATTAAAATAAACAGCAAAAAAATACAAAGCGTGTAGCTATGAATAAACCCTCTATGAGAAGCAAAGAATTGTAGCGGTCTGAAATACGGTTTGCTTCCAAGGTAAGAATAAGAAGAGTCAATATCTGGCAATAAGCTCGCAAGAAGCACAATTGGCAGGAAAAGAACCTTGTGGTTTATGTAAGGCAGAAAATACAAAGCAATCGCAAGTCCAATTACAATATGTGTTCTCGTCTGCATCTTTAATTCTTACTCTTCAGGTTTTAATCTTACTCTTCTTAATTCACCTTCAAGCTTCTCCTGCATTATCTTTCTCCTCATTCTTGCAACATAAACATAAGCCGCTATCAATCCTGCAAAGAATATAATAATCACAAGAGGTCTTCCATTCCCTATAGCTCCAATTATTGCTCCTGTTATTCTACTTAATAATCCCTCTTCTTTATTGTTAGTAACATCATTCTTATCTTCATCACTCGCTTCTTCATTTGCAATTGTCACATTTGAACTTACAGGAACACTGCAGCTTCTTTTTTCTTCGGGTTTCTCATAGCTATAATAACAATAAGAATTCATCTTGGTGCACGTTCTTGTCTGCTCTCCGCCTATGCACAAACCCCACTCACTGCAATTCCATAAGCTTCTGCACGAGCCTCTGCTGCTTCCTCCTCCCGAAGGACTTGCAGAAGGCGTTTCCTCTGTTGTATAATAGCTAAATCCAGTCACATCAAAAATCAAAGTGCCATTCTCGTAACTTACAAAATGACATCCCTGCTCTTCGCCGCAAACCTCTCCATTCTTCAATATTCTCGGATTGCTCCAGCTCAAATTATAAATTTCAATCCTTGCATTCTCATTCAACTCTCCAGCATTTAAAGAGTCAACTTCTGCCCAGTTAGATGAAAGATTAATATACAAAGCCCAATCCAGCCCCCTTGACAAGTCCAAAGGAACAGTCCAGTTAATCATCCCCCATTCGTTTTTGACATAGAACCAGACGCTTGTTATGTCATCCTCTAAAGTCAAGTCAGGAACTTCTGTTCCCTCATCAAAAGTCAGCTCGGAAAGAACTGTAAAGTTTCTTGTATCTGAAATTCCTTCGTTGTCTGCAACATCAGTGCAATTTACACTCCAACTGTGCTTTCCAAGGGCAGGCAATTCTTCTTCAAAATAACACCAAGGCAAAGCAGCCGGAGCAGCCTCAGGCCCCCCGCCGCACTCGCTATTTGTATCCGCAATCTCGCCATCAAGAACTAAATAGCACTCTTGCACCCCTGATAATTCGTCTATTGTATTAAATGCAAATATTATTCCTTCTGCATTATAAGCAAATGGCACATTATTCTCAGGATCGTTCAAGATTACATCAGGCGCTGACTTATCAAGGTAAATTGTAACAACGTTAACCCCTTCTTCATTACCCAAGTTATCAACCGCATAGTATTCAATATTGTAAATACCTTCCTGATTTACATTAATTACAACCGTGTCTCCTTCAATCTGCGCCCACTCTCCACCGTCAATCCTATATTTAATATAAGCCACCCCAGACCACTGATCGGAAGCAGTTATAGTCACATCAAAATCAGCATTGTGCCACTCGCCGTCATAATCATTATACGATGAAGGAGCAGTATTATCAACAATAACATTTACCTGCTCGGCATAGCCAAAATTCCCTGCATTGTCATAAGCAACAGCGTAAATAAAATAACTTCCGTCAAGAACCAAAGTCGTGTCCCAATCAATTGAATATGGCTCATCTGTATCCTCACCTATCTCTCCATTATTATTCCAGAATTCAACTCTCTCAACTCCGGAAAGAGAATCATCTGCCTCAGCCATTAAACTTACTGTCCCCCCAATAATACTGCCTTCTGTAGGGCTTACAATTGAAACAGAAGGAGGAGTTGTATCAACTGAAAATGAGATAACTTCTGAATTATAATCACCATTCGTGTTGTTGACAAAGAGCAATAAGTCGTAAGAACCATCAGTTAAAGGAGAAGAAAAAGGCACAGTATACAAAGAACAATCAAAATAATTCTTATCTTCAGAATTTAATACATAATAACAAGAATCCAAAGGATAGCTCGTACCTAAAAGCTCCCAGCTGAACTGCTCAAGATTATAATTTAAAAGTGCATCGTCTGAAGGAGAAGTTATCATCTTATTAACATACTGGGGCGTTATCGCCGCCTCAGCCACTCCAACTAGCATTAAGGCCAAAAACACGCTCAATAATAACTTCTTCATTCCCTTCACCTCTCTAATAAATTGTTTGCTGTTATTATAAACTTTTCTGCACTAAACTAAATATAATATTTATGTTATTTTACGCTTTTGAACCAATATCAAGCCAGCGCGGGTTTTGCAGTGACCACAGAACCGTCTTGGCAAGAGACTCTTCCAGAGTTTTCGGAAAATCAAAACCCATTGATTTTAACTTTGAGCCGTCAAGAGCATATCTCAAATCATGTCCGGGTCTTGAAGAATGAAAGTCAACCATTTCGTAAATCAGCGGCTTTCCAACTGCATCAGCAATCAGCTTCGCCAAGCTGAGATTGTCTATTTCCTTTTCACCGACAATATTATACTTATCCCCGACAGTATGATGTTCTGTCAAAAACAGCATCGCCTTCAGGACATTTCGCGCGTGAATATAAAATCTCGAGCCCGCCTTTGTCTTGTCTTTGTTTGCATGCACGGTGACGGACTCTCCATCTCTTATTTTCCTGATGCACATAGGAATAAACTTCTCAGGATGCTGCCTCTCTCCCATCACATTCATTGTATGCGTGATAATTATAGGCATCCTGTATGTATTTGCAAATGCAATGCATAACTCCTCACCCCCCGCCTTTGACGCAGAATAAGGATTTCCTGAATTATATCTGTCCCACTCCTTATAATCTGTCCCTTCAGGAGCGGGCCCGAAAACCTCATCTGTTGAAAAATAAATCAACAGCCTCAGATTTTTCACTCCTCTTGCAAAATTAAGCAAATTGCAGGTGCCAACAACATTGTCCATAACAAAACTCAGCGGGTTTTCGATGCTCCTGTCAACGTGCGAAGAAGCCGCGAGATGCCAAATATAATCAACTTCGCCGATATCTCTCTTGACAAAATCGTTAAACTCCGATTTCAAATCCCACCATACAAACTTTACCCTGTGCTTCTCCTTTTCCCATATTGAAATATCTTTAAGCCTTTCAAGGCTTCCTGAAATGTCCAGCCTGTCCAAAACAACAATTTCCCAATCAGTTTCTTTTAAAATTCCTTCAATAAAATGATGTCCTATAAATCCGCAGCCGCCAGTCAATAAAAGTTTCATGTTAGCTTCCTTCTTAATAACAAAAGCAGAACTATATAAAATTTTGTACGCTAAAGAAACATATTCAAAAAGAACGATATCTAAAATCTTACTCAAATTTAGAAACTTTTTTCTTTCTTAATCGCAGAGCAATCGCACCGCCAGCAAGTCCAACTATAAACAAGACAACGACAGCTGTTCCTGTTGTGCCAAGTGCACCTATAACTGCGCCTGTTATTCCTGCAATTACGCCAGTCTGGCCTGTCTGAACTGTCTGTTCTTCAGTTTTTGGATTCTCTTGAACCCCAGAAGAACCGCAGCTCTGGCTCTCAACGGGCTTTGAAAGTTTAGCATAACACTCTGCCTTTTCCTTAGAACACGTTCTTGTTTGCGTTCCATCCTTGCAAGAACTCCAATCAGAACATTTCCAATCAGTTAAACAACCGCCTCCACCCCCAGAAGGTGAAGATTCTTCTACAGGAGCAGTATAGCTATATTGCGTAACAGCTGAATGTGTTAATCCTTCTATTTTATACCTTGTTCCTTCATCAACAGACGTGCAGGTATATGCGCCGTTTGTTCCGTCACACGTTACTTTAATGCCGTTTGTGCAATCATCCGTGGCTGTTATTGAGGCAACCTCTGCGTCTATTATGCATAAAGTATTGCTACTGCTTGTCTTGCTGATGTAAGCCGTTTTTATTCCTTCTTGGCTTGTTAAGTCCAAACCATTTATTATCATTCCCCCATTGCCCTCATTTGGATTAGCTGTTATGTTTATGCCTGCAAGGTTTAATACATTGTCTCCAAAATCATAATCAAATTCAAGAACTATGCTTCCGTTCTCGTCGTAAAATGCAACGTGTCCTAATCCGTCATAGTCAGTTGGATTTCTTGAATCTCCAACATCAAATGTTAATCCTTGAATATTTCCCGTAACATCACTAATTGTTCCTATTATATTATCTGTTCCTGCTGTATCAGAACATTCTTGGTGCTCTTCTTGAATACAACCGTAATAATTACAACTTCCGCTTGGAATTCCATCTATAACAGTATCTTGATCCATATCACAATAATAATTTTGAAGGCATATATCATTTTCGTCAGCCACACCATTGCAATTGTTATCTAAACCATCACAAACTTCATCTGTTGGAACAACTTCCCCTACACAAGACGCACCTTCATATGTTCCATCTGTACATGTTTGTAATCCACCATAACATTCTCCAACATTTTCTGTCTCTTCTGGTCCTGTATAACATGACTGAGTTAGAAAATCAAAGACAAAACTAATGCTAACAGAGTTTAATGAACTAGGTTGTGGAATTTTTTCATCAACCACCTCATTGCAATTATCATCTATTCCGTTGCAGATTTCTTCTGTTGGTTCTCCTGCCTGACAAGTATCCTGTGGCTGCCCATCGGAGCATACAAGCAAACCTGTTGAAGCGCACGCGCCTATTCCGCACAATGTCTCAGAAGAAACATAACCATCATCAGGAACGTCGTTGCAATTTTCATCTATACCGTTGCAATTGCTGTCGTCAGCTTCAGGATTTATTTCATCACAAGCGTCTCCCGTTCCATCTTGATTGCAATCTTCCTGTCCAGAGTTTGAAACATCAACGCAATTGTCAATGCAGTCCGCAATTCCGTCTCCATCCGTGTCAGTATCAGCTACACCGCATCCGCACTGCCCAGGTAAAAGCTTTTCTGAATCGCTGTCGCATTCATCTCCACATTGAGCATCTGTGCCATCCGAGTCAGAATCAGTTCCTGTCAATGTGAAAGCTTCGTCACAGCTATTCTGCGAGCATCCACACGTCTCTGTGTCGCATGTATTAGGCACGTCGCTGTATGTCTCCTGCTTTCCTAAATAACAACCACTCAAATCTGTGCATGATGTATCTGAACAATCCACATCACTTTCGCATTGAGCGCCACACTCGGACTTTGAGCACTGAACAGTTGGTTGAGGGGCTGAACAATCCAAATCATCACAGACAGTGCAACTACAATCCTCCTGGCATGAATTTGAACATGAATCCTCAACATTCAAGAGATTCAATAAACCATCTTCATTATAATCAGTTAGCTTTGAATCGGTGCAAGAATCATAATAGTCATACGAACAGGTGCTATCAGAACAAGGGTTAGCATTATCGCACTCTGCTCCGCAACTAGCAACATCACAAGTTGATGTTATAGGCAGAGCATTTCCGTCTGTGCAAACGTCATTATCCTCATCGCATACAGATGTAAATGCATTTCTAGAATCCCATGTGAATATATTGTTATCTGGATTGTTATCACATGTATTTATTCCCAGTATATCACTTATAGAACAATCCCTCTTGCTTCCGCCTGTGCATACTCCAGCGCCATCGCATGTTTCTCCAACATTGCAGAATAATCCATTACTGCAGGAAGTTTCTTCTGGCTGAAAACTATCAACAGGGCAATCATCAGCTACACCATCACAAGATTCTACAATGTCGCAATCGCCTGATGCTTCTCTGCATACATCAGTTGACTTTGCATCTGCAGGGCAGGTTTCACTATCTCCCGTACATGTTTCAGCTACATCACAATCGCCAGCAGAAGCTCTGCATACCGTTGAAGACGATTCATATTGGCACGTTGATGAACAGCAATCGCCATCATTTAAATTACCATCATCACATTCCTCTGTTCCCTCTTGAATGCCATTCCCGCATTGTTGCACAACTATGCCGTTTGTTAAAGTGTATGAATCACTTCCCCCAGAACAATCATCCTTCTGATAAGCAATTACATTAAAATTATAACTTCCGACATTGGAAGGAGCAGTTATGCTAAAAGATTCTGAATATACTCCAGCACCAATATGATCAGCGTGATTTACACATACTGCACTTTGCCCTTGAATTGTATATTTCGTTGCTTTCCAATCATCATTTCCACTTCCGCCGGTAGTAACATTAACAGATGCTGTTATGCTCTGACTTGGAGCCACATTTACAGAACTTGCGCCATCAAGAGTAACAGAATTTATCGTCCTAGCCGCAGAAACCGCCGAAGTCAAAAACATAGAAATAATAACAAAAGATAATGAAAGAATTAATAAGTGATTTTTTAATTTCATAAATCATATAATAAAAAGGGATATTTAAATCTTAAGGTTCTTTTTGTTTCTTGATAGAGTAGATACATTTTGAAGAAAATTTGAGAAAATTCAAGAAAAATAAACTAAAAATTTATTTTCTGCGTTTTATAAAAATAACAAAAACATTTAAATACCGTCTTCGCAGAATATAATTTTCAAAATGAAACAAGCATCAAACACAGCAGGAACTGAAACAAGAACAGCAGAAGTTTTATCTGGAGATTTCAGAACAGCAGAAGTAAAAAATTATGGAACATATAAAGATGCAAGAGATATATTAAATGATGCAATAGAAACCGCTAAGCAAGGAGATATAGAATTTGCATACTGGTTACGCCAAACTGCAACTGAAAGGGCAAGATGGGAAAATTATTCATTTAATGCAGAAGAAATGTCATCTCTTAGAAATGCTTTTAAAGAGGGAAGAGAAGTAGCAACACAAGCATTATCTGTTATGCATGAGCATGAATACAGTCAAGGAAATATGCGTGGAGAAATTCAAATAGCAGATGCTTTCAGAAAAATGAATGATTTAACAACAAAAATATTAAACGAAGAACTTCCGCTCGCTGCATAAATCACAACGCTTAAAAATCCGTTTTCTTCACTATTTATATAACAGCCCTGTAGTCTAGTGGTCAAGGACGATGGCCTCTGGTTACCAATGAGCAAAGCGAATTGCTCGAGGAGAACGCCGTAAACCCCGGTTCGAATCCGGGCAGGGCTATCTCAGTTTCACGCAGCGAGCAGCCCCGCAGCAAAGCGAGGAGGCGCGCAGCAAGATGAAATCTGAGAGAAGTATTTACAGCAAAAACAAAAAGTTTAAATAGCTCAAAAATGAGATAATATTATCTCAAAATGGTAGAAATAACAAAGAACGAAATGGAAGTTCTTAATCTGTATAGAAAAAATATTTTCTTAGAAGCAACTATTCTGGAGATTATGAAAAGATTGAATAAAAAGTCATATCAGAGAGTTTACGAAGCAGTAAAAAAACTTGAAAAAAGCAAAATCTTCCGAATTGATAAATTTGGAAAATCAAGCAGAGTAAAACTAAATCTTTCAGAGGAAACAATTGTTTATTTTTCCTATCTGGAAGAAAAAGAAGCATTATCCAGAGAAATCCCGAATATCCGCAGAATAATGGATATGAAAGAATTTCAGGAAGATATAATCCTTATCACTGGGAGTTATGCTAAAGGCAAGCAGGCAAAAAATTCAGATATTGATTTAGTTGTGATAACAAAAGAAAAAGAAGTAGAAAAACAAAAATTGCTGGACAGAACTACTTCTCTTCTAACCCCCGAATTCCACAATATTGTTATTAATTACGAGGATTTTTTAGGAATGCTAAAGGCAAAAGAAGAAAATTTTGGAAAGGAAATATTCAAAAATCACAAGATATTAAGAAATTCGGGCAGATACTTTCATTTGTTAAAAGAGGCGATAGAAAATGGATTCAGAAATTAAACTTTATTTGTTAAGAGCAGAGGATGAATACCTTTTGGCAGCAAAAGATTTTGATTTATCAACAAAAGAAGAGGTAAAATCTTTTTTGGGTATTCCGAAAGATAAGACATTTTTTAATTCTGTAATTTCTCATGCATATTATTCTATTTTTTATTCTGCAAAGGCATATCTGGAGAAAAAAAGTATAAAGACAAAGGCCCCTGAAGAGCACAAAAAAACTTATGAAGAATTCAGAAAAATGGTTGAAAACAAAGAATTAGATACTGAACTATTAGAAATTTACGATGATGCTGTAACAAAGGCGGAAACCTTATTGCAGATTTTCTTTGATGAAAAAAGAAAAAGGGGAAGATTTGTTTATAATATCAAGGCAGAATCAAATATAATATTTGCAAAAGAATCCCTGCAGAATGCAAAAAAGTTTGCATCAGTAATTAAATCCCTTCTTAATAAACAAAAGTAAAAAAAGAGCAAAATGAAACGCCTGTTCAAGTTCAAATATCCAAAACTGCTAATATTGGCTTTGTCAATTATAGCCGCGTATTTCATATTTACAAACCCTTTTATCATAGAAAAATTATCAAGATTAAATTCCTTAAGTTATCATGTCTCTTTTATTGCAGGACTTCTTTATGCTATAGGATTTACATCCCCCATTGCAGTCGGATTCTTTCTGACAGCATCGCCAGCTAATATCTTGGCAGCTGCTCTCCTTGGGGGCTTAGGCGCAATGCTCGCCGATTTGTTAATATTTAAAATTATCAGAATAAGTTTCATGGACGAGTTCACACGCCTTGAAAAAACAAAACCCCTAAAGGAAGCAAGATATCTTATGGATAAATATATCGGGCATCATATAAAGATATACCTGCTCTATGGGATTGCCGGAATAATTATTGCCTCGCCTCTCGCCGACGAAATAGGAGTTATAATGCTTGCCGGCTTGACAAAGATAAAGCCCATTCCTCTTGCAATCATTAGTTACATAATGAACTCGCTTGGCATCCTGGTTATCCTGCTAATCGGTGCCGCCATCTAATCAAACACGTTCGAACACATCATAGGTTTTTTAAACAAGAAATTTCATACTAGTAAATGGTTGATTTAAAAATAGGGGGCAAGAAAATGCAGATAAAAGAGCTTGCCCTCATTGAAAAACAAGTAAAAACAACAGAAAAAACCATATTTAATAACTTTAAGGGATGGAAAAAGGAGTTGTGGCAGCACAGAAAGCTCATTGCGCTGTCAGTCTTGATGTATGCTATCGCCCTGGTTTTAAATTTTGCCGCAGGAAGGTACGTTGAAAAGAAAATAAATTTTTCCGTAACTGATTTAGTATTAGACCACATTCCGACAATAAATTTGGAATATTTATTTACTTACGGAATTACTATTATCATAGCGCTGATTTTTATCTATCCTCTGTTTTTCAAGATTAAAGAACTGCATGTAGTTATAAGCCAATTTAGCTTGCTTATTTTAGTTAGAAGCTTCTTTATTATATTAACGCATTTGCAACAGCCTGCTGATGCAATAATTTCCAACCTGCCAAAAGTATTTGATTGGTTTACTTTTAACAATGACCTGTTCTTCTCAGCGCATACAGCCATTCCATTTTTGGGGTTTCTGCTCTTCAGAAAAGAAAAGATAGGAATTTTCTTCTTCATTGCAACTCTTGTAATGGCTGCAACTGTTTTACTTATGCACGTCCATTATTCAATTGACGTTTTTGCAGCCATTTTCATCACTTATGGAACCTACAGGTTCGGAAAATTTCTTTTCAAAAAAATCAATCACTCCGAAAAATAGATTATAAAAAATTAATTTCCTGAATCATAAAGTCCATGTCTTTTCTTTCTTTCCAGAAACAATTTTGTCTATTACCTCAACACCCTGCATAAAAGAGTGGTCCATGTTGCCAATTTCATACTTCCACGCTCCAAACCTCCCTCTTGAAAAAACATTCTTCTTCATCAAATATGGCTGGATTGCTCTCAATGCCATATCCCTGTTGACTGTTGGGATAGGATAAGTATATTCCATATCTATTAGGTACTTTGTAGCTATATTTTTAATATCTTTTTTAGGCATTTGCTTGGTGTCTAGGAATGCCTTTATTGTTCTATCAATTATAGTTTTCTTATTTTCTTCTTTTGCTTCAGAGTATGATGTTTCTGCCATGAGTGAGTAATAATCCTTGCTAGGCACATTGTTTGGTGAGTAGTTTGAGAAGCAAGTTACTCTGTAAAATGGGCTGTTGCTCTCTGGGAAATACATCCAACATTTACTTGTTGGAGATTTGCCCCTCACACCCATACCAACTATAAATCCACTCGAGTGTTTCAAGTCTTTAAGATATTTGTAGCATTCCTTAAGGGATGCTTTCTCGACAAGCAGGTCAATTGGAATAGTGGATATAAGATAATCATATTTTGTTTTTGAGCCATCCTTGAAAGTTATAATCTTCTTGTTTAAATCAATTTTATCAAGCTCTTTATTGAGTTTTATTTTCTCTCTGAAGAAATCAGCTATCCCATTGAAGAGTCCGCCAGTGCCTCCATGCAATGGAAACAAAAATTTGTTGTTCGGCCCCCACGAAACATCATCCCTGTTTTCTGCAATATTCTTTTCAATCCTGCCAACATCAACAACACTGACTCTTTCACCAATCCACTTGCTATTCATCTCGTTTGGCGGATATGCCCATACCTTCCAATTATATGGAACCATGAAATACTTTGCAATTCCCTTGCCAAAAACAGAATAAATCCATTTCTCAAAGTTGCTCGAATCTATCTTCTTGCCCCTCACTTCTTTAAGCCCATTCAGGCATTCCATCATCTGCTTCTTAGGCAGCCTGTGTATGTTATTTTGAAAAGGATAAGGAACAAAACGGTTTAATATCCATATCCATGACTCTCTAAGATGAGTTAGATAGTTCTCTTTTAGCGCTTTTCTGACAACTTCATCAAAATAAGGATAATGTGAGAACAATACATGACCCCCGATATCCCACCAAAATCCATTTTCATCCTTAAAGCTTGCAGATAACCCCCCTACATAGTTATTTTTCTCATAAACTTCCCAATTAGTTACCCCCAATTCATTTAACCTATAAGCTGCTCCAAGTCCAGTAGGGCCTGCCCCTATTATTACAAATTTCATGTTAATTTTTCCACCAAAAGATCGGCTATATCTGATGAGCATGACTTAAATTTAAACTTAGCCATATTCTTGCTTGCTTGGCTTAGTAATTTTTTATTATTCTGAAAATTCCTTAACAACTCAACAAACTCCTTATCATTTTTAACATACCACCCCATGCCATTTTTAACAATAAATTTAAGAGTATTATACTCATTTTCAAGATAAGTCGAATAAATTATGGGTTTATTTTTTACTATCGCCTCAAAAGTCTGTGAAGCTCCCGGCTTTCCAAGAACGACATCTGATGCTTGAATGAACTCCTGCATATTGTCAACAAAGCCAAAAATTTTAAGGTTGGTTTTAGAATTTTGGGATAAATTCATCTTCTCCAGTTCGTTCTTTAATTTTTCATTTCTGCCGCAAACAACAAGAATTTGAATGTTTAAATCGTTTTTTATTGCTGCCATCATAAATTTTTCAAGATTTCCCACTCCTTCTGCGCCAAAAGATATAAGAATTGTCATCTTATTAAGCAATCCTAACTTTTTTCTCAGATGCTTTTTTGATCCAAGTTTTATTGAATGTTTTAAATCTATGGGATAAGCATTTTTTATGACTTTAATTTTTTCCTTTTCTACTCCTTTTTTAGATAAAAGATTTTTTGCCTCTGCAGAAAACGTAATATACTCATCAATTTCGGTAGAGGCCCAGACATAGTGCGCATCAAAAGGATCTGTATTTATAGCCACAAATGGAACATTCAATTCGTCTTTTATTAAAGAAAATGCGTGTATGCACGATTCATGATCGGCTACTATCAAGTCGGGCTTGGTCTTCTCAATATATTTTATCAATCTTTTGCATAATTTTTTTAAAAGAAAGCTTTCCATAAACAAAGTTAGCTTATTGTCTGACAAATAATACATAAGAGTTAAAAGTCTTGGGAATCTCATTCCAAGACTCACCCATAGGAAATAGTATCTTTTAAACAGAGAGTAGTCAAACTTTTGCAGAATATCCACAACTTCCACATCAAACTTTCCGGGATAGCGCTCATCTAATGCTTTTTTAATTGCTATTGCCGGGCCCTTATGCCCATTGCCTATCTCTGTCATCGCAATTAAAATTCTTTTTCTCTTCATGAAAGTTTAAAGAAAGACCATCTTAAAAACTTTAGGGTGAATTACCTTGCACATGACTGCTATAAATAAGATATTTCAGAGATAAATCATTATTGATTTTAATTATTTCGCATGTATTTTTTAATCTTCTTAAAAATTGAGAATTCTCTTTCAATTAAATAGACTAAAATAACTATAAAAGCAAGGAGTATAAACCAAATATACTGCTGTGCTTTTCCTAAAAAAATTGTATAAGAATAGCCAAAGAAATATCCTGCAATGAGATAAACTCCTATTCCCCCGGTTACGCCTGGGATGTTATACTTTAAGAAATCCTTATACTTTATTCTAAAAGTGCCTGCTATGAAGGGAACTATCCATGCAAGCGGGCCCATAAATCTTGAGAAGAATATTGCTTTTTTTCCGCGTTTTTGGAAGAAATCTTTTGCTTTTTTGTAATTTTTAGGGTTGAGATATTTATTACTTTTTTTGAAAAAGAAGTTTACGGCGTGATATCCGTATCTTTTTCCTATGAAAAAGCTTGAGGTATCACCGAGCAGACCTCCAGCAATACAGGCAATGGCGACAAGCCAAATGTTAAGATAACCGAGCCCCGCAAGAATCGCCCCAGGTAAGAAAAAGAACTCCCCGTATATGAAAAATCCAGGGCCTATCAGCGTCTCGAAATACGAGCCGATAAAGAGGACAAGATATGCCAATTTGTCATGAATTTGAAAGAAATCAGTAAGAGACGAGAATATCATTTTACCACGCCCTCTGTCCCTCTTTAGTTTTTCTGTAGCCAACAACACCTTTTATTATTCCAAGTAGACTTATAACAGATAAAATCGGCCAATAGAACATGAAAAATGGAATAATATAAAATACTTTGTAAACTTTTTTAAGCTCAGTAAGTTCGGGAACTATGAAAGGCAGGGAGATGACTGAATATGCCAATGCTTCCAAAACCCCATTCAGACTTTGGTGGAATATGCCCATAACTAAAGAAATTAAAGCCCAGACAGAGACTAAAGAAAAGGATACCATAAAAAGTTCTGTTACTGGTTTATCCCATGTCATACGCGAATATTCAATTATATTCTCTGTCTGACCAACCACCCAGCGAAGTTGTTGCTTGGCCCACATTTTGTGTGTTGACGCTGGCGCTGTGACAACATAATAAAAACTGGTCTCAGTTTTCCATCCTGCATTTTGCAGTTTGAGTGTTAAATTAATGTCTTCTGTAATGAAACTTTTTGAAAATCCTCCAACTTTAACAAAAGCGTCTCTTCTTACTGCCATGCAACCGCCAAAGGGTGTATGTTTTTTAAGCCCGTTATTACCCCACTGAGTGAAATTAAAAACATTAAACTCCATATTTTGCATTTCTGAGAGCAGGTCACTTTCTTTTATTTTGCAGCTTCCGCATGCTAAAACTGTCTTTCCATTTATTCTCGCTATAACATCTTCAGTAAGTGGCTTATTCATGATCATATCCGAGTCGACTATAAACAATATTTTTCCTCGTGCCATTCTAGCAGCCAAGTTAACCGATTCTGACTTGCCAATATTCTTTTTATTGCAAAGCAGATGAAACTTGTATTGCTTTCTTAATTTCTTTAATGTTTTGTAGGTATTGTCTGAACTGCAATCATCTATTACAAACATTTCAAAATTATCATACGATTCATGCACACTTTTGATAGTTTTGCCTACATTTGCTTCATTATTGTGAACAGGGATTATAAACGAAATAAATGGGTAACTTTTAAGGACCCTTTTTTTCCTATATTCAATAACTATCCTATATAGCATTATGGACAGCGTAGCAAGATAAATTATAATTATCGCCTCTATTATTATCATCATTTTTATATCAGGCACAGAACATATTTAAATCATTCTGGAATTGATTTAGCACACTTTAAATCTTCCAAAAATAACATTTATACATCAAAAACCAAGGGTTTTTGTGGCTGAGAAAACTTTCAGTTTTCGAGGTGCTCAGAAATTTTATTTCTGACACTTAAAAGTTGCCAAAAGCAACTTTTAAATACCTCTCTTTATACTAAATATTATGGCAGAAGCAAAAGAAAAAAAGGAAAAGCCGGCTAAGGAAAAGCCAGTTAAAGAAAAGAAAGAAAAACAACTAGGAGTTGTCTCAAACTACTTTGACAAGATAGGAGTGGCTGCAATCAAGCTCGATGCACCTTTGAAGATTGGAGACAAAGTCCGATTTAAGGGCGGAGAAACAGACTTCGAACAAGTTGTAGAAAGCATGCAAGTCCACAATGCAGTTGTTGAAAAAGCCAAGAAAGGCGATGAAATTGGCGTAAAAGTATCGCAAAAAGTCCACAAGCAATACAAAGTTCTCAAGGCTTGAGAACTTTAATTATAATCTTAATTAATAAAAAACAATTCGATTTTTAATCATGCACAACAGCATCCAATCATTATCCATCAATCACTCATTAATAATTATCTCTTACTGCCATTATTTATCCATTAATTATCACAAAAATAACTTGGGCAATTTTTCAGTCAACAATTAACCTTATTTCTCAATCAACAAAACCTTTTTAAATACATTATAATCACAATTATTATAAGCAGAGGGGATGGTTATCCAGAAACCTCATTCTGGCAAAATAAAAATGCCAATCGATTTAAGAACGCAGAAACTTGCAAAGCTTGTTGTAAATTATTCTCTAGATGTAAAGCCAAATGAAACTGTAATAATTTCAGGGGGAACTGAAGCGCAGGAATTTATTCTTGCCTTATACAAGGAAGTTATCCTTAAGGGAGCGCACCCTGCTCTGAGAATAGGGCTCCCTGAAATGTCTCCTTTCTTCTACAAGCACGCAAAAAAGCACCAGATTGAAAAATTTCCTGATATTCTTGATTACACCGTAAAAAACGCTCAAAAATACATAAGCATCGACACCTCAACAAACACAAAAGAGCTCTCAAGCTGCGATTCTAAAAAAATAACCACGAGAGAAAAAGTTGTTCATCCAATATCAGAATACATTTGCAACTCGCGCCCAAAAATGTGCAGGTGCACAGTCGGCTTTCCTTGTCTATCACTAGCCCAAGAAGCAGAAATGTCTCTAAATGAATATGAAAATTTTGTCTTCTCCGCTTGCCTGCAGGACTGGAAAGGAAAGTTAGGAAAGCAGATAGATAAAATTCTCGCTCATTTCAAAAAAGGCAGAAATGTTCATCTTATTGGAGAGGGAGTTGACTTAAAATTTAAAATTCACGGCAACAAGGCAAAAGCAGACAAAGGAGAGGAAAATATGCCTGGAGGGGAGATATTTATGGCTCCTGTCAGAGAATCGCTAAATGGCTGGATAAAATTTGATTACCCTGCAATCCGCTCGGGAAAAGAAGTTACAGATATCTATCTAAGATTTGAAAACGGAAAAGTTATAGAATCAAAAGCCTCAAAGAATCTTGATTTCCTAAAAGAAATGCTTGCAACAGACGAAAACGCCTCCTATGTCGGCGAGCTTGGAATAGGAATGAATCCAAAAATAACAAGATTTACAAAAAGTTTGTTATATGACGAAAAGATTGGAGGAACTATTCATCTTGCTCTCGGCTCTGCTTACAAAGACAACGGCGGAGGCAACGACTCTGCAATCCACTGGGATATTGTCAAAGACATGAAAAAAGCCAAAATAGTTCTCGATAATAAAGTCGTGCAAGAAAACGGCGCCTGGAAAATTTAATTTTCCAGATTAGTTATCAAGATTGTTAATCACTATAAACTAATTATTAAATATCAGCTCTTTGAGAGTATATAACAAATATTTATATCGTCATCTTTTTAAATCCAATTTGTATGGGAATATTAAGCTCCTGTAGTCTAGTGGTCAAGGACAGTGCCCTCTCGAATGACGCCTGAGTTTAAGTCGATGAGACGATAACTCTGTCCTCTAAAGGACAGGCAATCAGATTGTCATTGCCTCATCTTGGGGCAATGGAGAACGGCGCTAACCCGGGTTCAAATCCCGGCAGGAGCATTCATGTTTGTGTTCCTTTATAGTAGTTACAAATGGAAAGATTTAAATACTATTAGTCTTTATGTATATTAAGAAAAACAAAATGAAAACAACAAATGAAAGAGATGCAGGTTATGTCCCGCAAACAGGGACTGGAGAGTATCATCCAGAACATATAACCGAAGAACCAAAAGGAAGATTTAGAAAAATAACCCGAAAATTATTGCCTTATGTTTTACTAACAGGAATGATTGGATCAGGAATAGGCGCAGGAATTATGTTTGATAAAGTCATATATGAAGTATTTGAACATCCAACACCTCAAGCCCAAAGAATTCAGAATTTCCTTAAAGCACATAATTCTAGAAATCAACCAAGCCCAATAGAAAATAAAGCAAATAGATAACTACTTGATTGCTTTTCCCTGATTAAATCCCAAGCTTGCCGCTCTGCCAGTCGCGTAGAAGCTGCATCGCGGCTCTTTTCTCGTCTACAATTCCGCCCTTGAGCAAAAAGCCCCTTTTCTTTCCAATCTCAAGAAGAATTTCATACTCATCCTTGTCCTTAAGCTCCGCACCATAAAACTTTTCAAGCGCTTCTAAATTTCTGTCAGAAAAATTCTTTATCAGCGCAAAGGCAACTTTGAAGACATTTTTTATTTTCTCGGGATTTTTTGCCCCCATAATCCCCAATGTTACTTCGTCGTCTTCAAAAGGCACAACTCCCGGCGAATCCAGAATGCTCAAGCCCCCTGCCTTAATCCATTGAATTCCTTTTGTAGTTCCCGCCATTCTTGAAACCTTTGTCCTCGCTCTATGTACTAAAGCATTAATAACGGCAGACTTTCCAACATTAGGATAGCCGACAATTCCAACTCTTAAACTCTCAACTCCTTTTCTCTTTGCCATTATAAGCAAATGTATCTTTAATCTCTTTAGTCCTATATTTTTAACACCTGAAACAAAAAATGCATCTGGATACTGCCCCCTAAGCGTGTTTAATGCCATCACAGATACCAAGTCAATTTTTGTAAAAACAAGAATTAACTCCTTCCCATAAAGTTCCGCCTTATACTCCAGTTCCTTGTTCTGCGAAATCTCAGGCATTCGTGCGTCAGCTATCTCAAGAACAACATTTGAATCCTTCAAAACTCTCTTGACAATCGGCCAATATCCCATAACGTTCAAAAGAAAAAAGCGCTTATATTCTTATCCATCAAAGCCTCTATCATTTTCCTCAACCTTCACCTCTCCCTCAATTTCTATAATGCACTCCCCTATATACTGCCAATAATTATGAATAGATATCACATTAAAGCACCTGCACGCATAATCTCTCCTTCTTTTCTCCACTTCTTCAAGCATCTCTTTGCTCAGTCTTCCCTTTACTTTAAAGTAAAAGGGATGAGCCGACTCAAGCTTCCTGCTAAATAATGCATTCAGAGATCTTGTCATCGAGCCTATCAAATCAGCCAGCCCCATATTAAATAAAAGCACCCGAGAGATATAAGCTTAATCAAGATAAAAACAATCAAGAAGTCCTTGAGTATTTTGTTTGGGACTTCTGGATGCAGGAAAATCCCTGTGATTCACCAAGAACTTATGTTCTTGGGTGCCATCAAGAATGCAATTGTTAGTATTCTTGAGGTTCCTGAACAGAGAATTGCAAGAGTAAGCAATTCTCTTGTGCTCAAGATGCCGACGCATCTTGACATCAAAAAGATTTATAAACAACTTTTTTTTATAATGATTATGAAACGCTCATCACGACGCTGGAAAAAGAAGGGGCAAATGCGCTGGAAATGGCAGAGAAAGCGCATAAGAGAGGAAAAGAGGCGCAGGCGCCTGCATAGAGAAAGAACCTCTAAGTAATTAGTTCTTAATAAATTACTCTGATAAATTTTAGTTACAAAACTATTTGTTTCCCGTTCCGTCTGCCTGCCTCTCGACATACCCGCATTTTCTGCATTTATACAAATAGATATTTGATTCATCACTCCAAGGCGCCCCAAAATCAAATACATCGCATCCGCCATATCCACATTTTTTGCATTCGTGCGGAAATTCTGCCTTGCTTCTTTTAATCTTTAAAATGCCCTTTCCGACTTTTTTCTTTTTTTGAATGCTGTCCAAGACTGAAAATGAATCAATCTCCTTGACAAAACCACATTTGCAAATGCCGAATGCCTTTTCATTGCTGGCTTTTATTTCAAGCACGTTTCCGCATAATTCGCAGAAAGGAATTTTATTCATACAATTACCTCCAAAAAAGCATTTTTAAGCATTTGCCACGGCCTTTAGAAAGGTTTAAAAATTTATAAAACATGTAATATTTACTAGAGCCCTAAGAGGATATCTAATTCTGGAAAAAATTTGCAGAAAATCGACTAAAATTAATTATAAAGCAGAAATCCTCTCATCATATTGTTATTAATTCGTTAACAAATCATTTAGGCATTCTTATCAACAAAAAGCAACTCGGCTACCACAACAATATTTATAAGAAATCATTTCGAAAAAGAATTATGAATCAGAGTGACATATGGACTGAGAAATATCGTCCAAGCAAATTTGAAGAGATGGTTGGGCAGCAGGATATAATAAAAAGAGTCAAGTCCCTAGTTCAGTCGCTTAATATCCCTCATTTTATGTTTGCAGGTCCTGCAGGAACAGGAAAATCAACTCTTGCGCTTATAATAGTAAAGGAACTCTTCGGCGCAAGATGGCGTGAAAATTATCTCGAATTGAACGCCTCTGACGAGAGAGGAATTGATGTTGTAAGGCAAAAGGTAAAGGACTTTGCAAGAACTAAAGCAATTGAAAATGTACCCTTCAAAGTCATATTTCTTGACGAAGCCGATGCTCTTACAAGAGAAGCACAGCAGGCTCTAAGAAGAACAATGGAAAACTATACGAATACCTGTCGTTTTATCCTTTCCTGCAACTACTCAAGCAAAATTATAGACCCTATCCAGTCACGATGTGTTATCTTCAGGTTCAAGCTCCTTGAGAAAAAAGACATATCTATAGTAATAAAAAGAATTGGAGAAACTGAAAAGCTGGCTCTCGCAGAAGATGTCTTCCAGGCATTATATGAATCAAGCGAAGGTGATTGCAGGCGCGCAATCAACTTGCTTCAAGCAACCTCATCTATATCCCCAAACGTAAATGCTGATATGATTAGCATGATGGCTTCATCTGCAAAGCCTGCTGATATTAAAGTTGTCCTTGATTATGCCCTCTCGGGCGATTTTGTCAACGCAAGAGAAAGACTCCTTGATGTCATGCTGAAAGAGTCAATCTCAGGCACTGACATAATAAAGGCAATCCAGAAAGAAATCTGGAACCTTAAAATAGAGCCGGAAATTAAAGTCAAGCTTACCGAGAAAACAGGCGAGTGCGAATTCAGAATGATAGAAGGAAGCGACGAATTCGTCCAGCTTCAGGCTCTTCTCGCGTCATTCGTTCTTGCCGGACAGGGCAACAAAATCTGAAAAAATGGAAATGACAGAAAAGAGGCCAAAAGTAGGATTAGCTATAATAATATTAAAAGAAAATAAAGTTCTTCTTGGCAAAAGAAAGAACGCTCATGACGCGGGCGCGTGGGCATTTCCAGGCGGACACTTGGAATGGTATGAATCATTCTCTGACTGCGCTAATAGAGAAGTCAAGGAAGAAATAGGGCTTGAAATTGAATTAATAGACAAAAATCCAATAGCAATAACCAATGATTTCTTTCTTGCAGACGAAAAGCACTACATAACATTGTTTTTAAGAGCGCGCATTAAAGATAATCAAGCCCCTAAGTTGATGGAGCCTGACTGGTGCGAGGAATGGAACTGGTTCGAATGGGAAAAACTTCCAGACAATCTTATGATACCAATTAAAAATTTAATTAAACAAGAATACAATCCGTTTAAAACATGAAAATTTTTATAGCTTGCAGCAAACATTTTTATTACAGAATAGCAGAAATAAAGAAGCAATTGGAAAAAGCAGGGCATGTCATAGCATTGCCAAATAGTTATGATAAACCTCTCAAAGAAGAAGAACTGAAGAAGAATCCAGAAGAGCACATAAAATGGAAAGCAGGAATGATGAGAAAAGATACAAAAAATATAATACATAATGATGCAATCTTTGTATTAAACTTTGAGAAAAAAGGGCTGCCAAATTATATAGGCGGAGCAACATTTATGGAAATAGTGAAAGCATGGGAATTAAATAAAAAGATATTCTTGTATAATCCTCTGCCAAGATGCACATTCACTGACGAGCTGACAGGAATAAATCCAATAATACTAAATGGAGACTTGACAAAGATAAAATGACACAAAGCTTCGCGGAGAAATACAGGGCAGCTTCCTATTCGTCAATAATCGGGCAGGAAAAGGCAATTTTAGAGCTGAAGATATTCCTGAAAGAATTTCCAAAAAAGAAAGCGCTTATTTTGTATGGTCCTCCGGGAACGGGAAAAACTTCCCTTGTCATTGCGGCAGCAAAAGAAAACAATCTCGAGATTCTCGAGTTGAATGCTTCTGACTTGAGAAATCGCGCGAGCCTCGAGGAAAGGCTTAAGCCAGCAACCGAGCAGCAGAGCCTTTTCAAAAGAAGCAAAATATTGTTAATGGATGAAGTTGATGGAGTAACAGGCAGTGATATCGGAGGAATTCCAGAACTTGTAAAACTTATCGAAACAACCTGCTTTCCTATCATAATGACTTCAAACGATGTCTGGCAGTCAAAATTATCTCCCGTAAGAGCAAAGTCAAAACTTACTGAAATGAAAGCCCTCTCTATTTCTATAATCTCAATGTTATTAAGAAAGGTTGCAGCAAAAGAAAAAATAAATGAAAACATCTACTTTCTCAACCAGATTGCAATAAAATCTCAAGGCGATATTCGTGCCGCTCTAAACGACTTGCAGTCATACTCCCAGACAGGTGAAGTCAGCGTCGACATGGAAGAAAAGCGCGACGTTGAAAAAAACATCTTCAATATCCTTAACAAATTATTTAAGGAAAAAGGGGATTTCCTTGACTTGTTTGATTCCACATCAATGTCCCTTGACGAAGTAATGCTTTGGATTGAAGAAAATATCCCGAAAGAATACAAGAATGAATCACTCGCTAAAGCTTATTATGCTCTGGGAAATGCAGACGTCTTTCGCGGAAGAATCTACAAAGACCAGTCCTGGCGTTTTCTTATTTATCAGAACATTTTCCAAAGCGCAGGCATCTCTTATGCTAAAAAAGCCCCTTATCTTGGCTTCACGAGATATGAAAAGCCAAAGCGCATTCTTAAAATCTGGCTTAACAACCAAAAAATTGCAAAGAAGAAGACAATTGCAAAAAAATATGCCCATCTCGTCCACTGCTCAACAAAAAGAATCATGCGCGACTTCACCCTTCTCATGCCGATACTCAACAAGCCCAACGTCCAGAAGCAACTTCAATTAAGCGATGAAGAAGTCGCCTTCCTCGTAAAATAAGGCGACTTCTTATAAGATCAAAAAGCCCTTGAGTTTTACCTCAGTTTAAAAGCTGAGGTTTGTTTTGGGCTTTTGGATGCTCAAGATGCTAACTCCACACTGAAGTGTGGAGTTTTCTCGAATGCATCTTGACATAAAGAACAACAGGTGATGTTATCAACAGTGTTTAATCAACTATTAATTCATTCTCTCTAAATCATTAAAACAAATTAACCGCAACTCGCAGAACTGCTGCTCGAACTTGCAGAACCGCCAAACCCAGCAGAAACTGCCGTGCTTGACAAATTAGTGCTGCATTCGCTCGGTGCTGTATTGAAAGCATCACAAATTGCCGTCTCTATTGCAGCAGGATTTCTTGCAACCGAAACCTCAACACCGTTTATAACAAAAGTAGGGCTTCCGCTTATTCCTAAAGCAGAAGCTCTTGCAACATCTTTATCATAAAGCGCCTGAGAGCTCTTTGCCATGTAATCATTTACCTTTGTCTTGTCAATTCCCAAATCAGTGTAAATCTTTTCAATCAAAGGCGTTACACATGTACTTGCGCCATTGCAGCTGCCTATTGTACTATTAGTGTTAAACTTATCAAGATAACTCCATAACTTGTCTGCGCCATAAAGCTGTTCAATTGCAATCTGCCTTAATGACTCTATCTTCTCATACTCGCCGTGCATCGCTCCAATATAAACAAGGTCTATATCTGCCTTATTCTTCAGAAGATTTCTTACTGGAAGCAACGCCTTTTCAAACTGCAATCCATATGGGCAATATGCAAACACAAACGCCTCAACCTTCGGCTTGTCACTCTTTGGAACCTCTGCCTGCTGTTGCTGCTGTTGACTATTATTAATATCTGTTATTGCCAAGCTTGCAAGCTTAGTAACAAGAAAATCTCCATCCAAAGTTACATAGACAGGAACATCTTCCCCATTGTACTTTACAACAACCTTGTAAAGCGTTCCCTCTTTCTCAACAGAAACAAGCTCTGCACTCGCGCCTCCCTGAGCATTAACAAAATCAACAAGTTTTTTCGCCGCTTCCTGCTCGCCCACAGCATTTCCTGTTATCCCTCCAGATTTAAATATCAAAACGCCGAGCAAAAGAACAACAAGAACAACAGTTGAAACTATCCATGGATTTTTCCTCAAAGAATATAAAAATTTATCAGCAGAATATCTGCTTTTTGAGACTACCTTGTACTCCTGTCCGCTGTCATCTTTTTCCATCCCTAAATATAAAATAAAGTATTTAAAAAGCTTTGTATAATGTGTTAACTTGGTTGCAGAAAGCAAAAAAACAACAGCAATAACAATCTTTAATAATTCCCCTCTCCAAATATCTTTATGCCTTACGATATAATTATAGGAAGAAACATTCCTGACAAGGAAAAATTCGGTTCAAAGGGGCTTATCTTTCTCGGAAAGGGCTATGTCAAGATGGGGCAATATACTTCTATGTCAAACAAAATCTGGATGGACGTCGCCCGCTCTCACACCGTCCTCGTCGCTGGCAAACGTGGAAGCGGCAAATCGTATACATTGGGAGTGATTATGGAAGAAATATCCTCGCTCCCTCCTGAAACCGCAAGAAATATTGCATCATTAATTTTTGACACAATGGGAATTTTCTGGACTATGAAATACAAGAACGAAAAAGACAAGGATCTTCTCGAGCAGTGGAATTTAAAGCCAAAAGAGCTTCCTGTAAGAATTTTCGTTCCTTTCGGAAAAACAGAAGAATACAAGGCTAAGGAAATTCCATTTGACAGGACTTTTGCGCTCAAGCCATCAGAGTTGGAAGCGGAGGACTGGGTTGTCTTGTTTAATTTAGGATTGACTTCCCTTCCAGGCGTTCTTATAGAAAGAACAATTACCGACTTGAAAGAAAAAAGAGAAAATTTCACGCTTGATGACATAGAAAATGCAGTAGAAAAAGATGAAAAAGCAGACAAAGAGACAAAAGAAATTGTTTTCTCGTTATTTAAGGCAGCTGACTCGTGGGGAATTTTCTCAAGAACGGAGCAAGGCACAGAAGTTTCAGAGCTCGTAAATGCAGGAATGACAACCATTCTTGACACTTCTGTATATAGTTCAATTGGCGCTTTCAACATAAGGGCATTAGTCATCAGTTTAATTACAAAAAAGATATTCAAGACGCGAATGGACGCAAGAAAAAAAGAAGAAGTTGACTCTATCAGGCACGGAGAGGATTATTTATCTTATCAGCCAATAAGAAAGGAGCCGCTTGTTTGGATATTTATAGATGAAGCGCACGAATTTCTTCCTAAAGATGAAAAAACGCCAGCAACCGACGCGTTAAAGCAAGTTCTAAGAGAGGGAAGACAGCCCGGCTTGACACTCGTGCTTGCAACGCAGCAGCCCGGGCAGATTCATCATGACGTCATGACTCAGGCAGATATTATTATCTCGCACCGCGTAACTTCAAAGCCGGATATAGAAGCGCTAAATGAAATAATGCAAACCTATCTTCTTGAAAACATAAAGCAAAAAATGGACGAGCTTCCGTCATTTGCGGGCTCGGCAATTCTTCTCGATGATAATTCCGAGCGCTTATATTCAATGCGTGTCCGCCCAAGATTCACCTGGCACGGCGGAGAAGCCCCAGTTGCTGTCAAGACAGAAATAAAACTATAATTAAACATCAAAAATCTCCTAAAGATTTTTGTGGCTGAGAAAACCTTCTGTTTTCGAGGTGCTCAGAAATTTTATTTCTGACACTTAAAAGTTGCCAGAAGCAACTTTTAAACATTATCAGAATTTCCGGAATAAAACCTAAGATTTCTTTCGCCTTCTTTCATATCTCTTCTCTGCAAAACGTGCGGACCTATCACACATCTTCTGCCTATAGTTAAATCAGGCATAACGCTTGCTCTTACACCTACTGCAGTTGCCTCCCCTATCGTTGAGCAATGCCCTACAAAACTATAAGGGCGCAAAATAACTCCTCTTCCAATGTTTGTTCTGCCTTCTATAACAACAAATGGGCCAACTATAGAAAAATCCCCAATTCTCTGATCGTAGCCAAGAAGAGCCACGCTGTCATGCATATACACTCCTTTTCCAATCTGAATCTCCCTCGGCATATCTTGAGGATAAATGGAGGGAAACTCAAAGCCCATTCTTTCCAATTCAAGGCATAATTCAAGCCTCCTTACCGAATCTCCCAAAAGAGTTACTGCAATGCTGTCAATTCCTTCCGCTTTTAATCTTACCAAATCTCGCCCCGTGCCCAAAATTGGAAACTCCTGCACTCTTCCTTTCTTTTCATCATCAACAAACCCCACCAACTCATAATCTCTGAATACTTTGCTAAGAGCATGATTATGCGCGAGCAACCCGCCATTATCTCCAGCTCCATAAATTACTAATTTCTTTCCCATAGAAACAAAACCCAAAACCCCACTTTTAAATCTTGTGTAAACAAAAAGTAATTAAAACCCAAAATCACACGCTAAATTATGATAATCACAATAGGTGGCAAGCCTGGCTCTGGAAAAAGCACAATTGCAAAGCTTCTCGCAAAAAAGCTGAACTACAAGCATTACTCAAACGGCGATTTTATGCGCGAGATGGCAGAAGGAAAAAACCTCTCCTTATTAGAACTAAGCAAATTAGCGGAAACAGACAAAACAATTGATGAAGAGCTTGATAAAAAACAGATTGAACTCGGCAAAATAGAGGATAACTTAGTAATTGACTCGCGCCTTGGCTTCCACTTTATTCCAAACTCAATTAAAATATTCCTCGAGGCAGATTTGGATATAAGAGCAAGACGAATCCTAGCAGACAAAATAAGGCACGAGTTAAATACGGACTTAGAAGAAGCAAAATCAAACATTGCAAAAAGGGAAAACTCAGAAAACAAAAGATACAGCGGGTATTACAGCATAAATCCATACGACACTAAAAATTTTAACCTCATTATTGACACTTCAAATCTTCTGCCCGAGCAAATAGCAAGTCAAATCTTAGATTTCGTCAATCAAAAAGCCCCTTAGTATTTTGTTTGGGCTCATCAAAAACTTTTAGTTTTTGAGTGCCATCAAGAACTACAAGTTCTTGAGGTTTGGATGCTCAAGATGCTGATGCATCTTGACATAAACAAAATAATAGTAAATAAACCAAGTTCCCCTAACTCAATAATTTCTTCTGCTTTACTTATTAATATTATTTATTAATTACTTCCAACAAACTATTCAGGCATCCTCTCAACTTAACACTTTAATGTCAACTCTATATCTGTATCTTCTAACGCCAATATCCCCTGCTTTCTTTACTCTCAAAATTCTAATCTTTCTCCGCGCCCTTTTCGCTTCATTGTTAATTAATTCTTTCAATTCATTCTCGGCATTATCTTCAGCATAAAACCCGTAATAATGAATAATCCCTCCTATTTTTATGCGTGGAAACGCAACATCCAAGAAACTATCTTTCAAGTTAGGCCTTGCCATTACAATTCTGTCAAATCTCTCGCGCATTTTCGGCACTTTCTTCCTTACATCTCCCTGAATTATCTCAACTTTCCCGATTAACTTATTTCTCTTTACATTTTCAATAGCATATTTATTGCACTCCCTTCCCAACTCAATACTTACAACCCTCTTTGCCTTTCCCATTTTAGCAATAACAATTGCAAAAGGCGCAACTCCCCCAAACATCACCAACACACTCTCATTTTTCTTCACCATTTTAGCAATCTCTAATCTCTCAGAAGCCAAACGTGGAGAAAAATAGCAGCTCTCAACATTTAATCTGAAAATACACTCATTTTCTTTATACAACGCCTCTTTTATCTTCTCCCCAGCAATAAACTTCGTCTTCAGCGTCCTTAACCTTCCCTTGAATTTCTCCGTCTTCTCCAGCACAGTTCTAATATTCTTATTGATTTTCATTAAAACTTTAGCATAACCCCTTTTCCTGCTTGCGCTCTCGCCCCTCTCAAACTTCACAATTGCAATATTCCCGATAATGTCATAACCCCTCATAACTTAAAATAAGGAAAAAGCGCTTAAATAACTATTGAAATTAACACACAACAACATTTAAATAAATATTATCCCAATTACAATCATAAATAAAGAGGTTAAAAGCGAAAATGAACAAGATTGTTGGTTACGTTGTTGCAGGTATTGGACTTTTGCTGATAGCTCTGTCATTTGCTCAAGTTAGAGCCCTTATTAAAATTCCCCTGCCGGCAGGAATTACAGATGCATATTTGATGATTGCGGGAGCTGTTCTTGCAATTGTAGGAGTATTCCTTATCTCAAAGGCAGCAGAGCCAAAACAGCCCGAAGAAGTTCCTATTTATGAAGGCAGAGGCGAAGAAAGAAAAGTAGTTGCATATCAAAGAATGAAAAAGAAGTAAGCTAAGGCCCATCATAATGCCCGTAAAATGATTTTATCGAGCTTATTATCCCCAATCAGTCAAATAATAATTCTCTCGATTATTTATAATAATTTTATATCCTAACAGCCTTCTAAATAGTCCACCTGTGCCTTTCCCAATCTTTCTTCTGCTGCTCAAGCTCTTTTATCTCTTTTCTGGCTTCTTTAGGATTAGTGCGCCGCCCCATCCTTATCTCTTCGTTTATATCATCAATTCTCCTGTTTATCTTTGCTATTTCATCATCTACTCTCCACCTCTCTCTTTTTGCAATCTCCCTTTTAGCAAGATACATCTCAATTCTCCTGTCAAATATTAGCAGCAAGACGGCAGCAGCCATTGTCCAGAAATACAAAGAGCCCTGAAAGTCCGATTGTGCGGTATTCCACAATCCTAAATAAATTGCTATAAACAAAACCCACAATATTTTCCTGAGATGAGGATAGCTTTTTCCTACGCTATGCACAAAATAAAAGAAAACTATAAATGGCAAAAGCGAACTAAGTGCTATTGCTAATACTTGATACTGCCCGAACACCGCGCTAATTTGTTCATAATTAATAAACCTCATTCCTATAAGAGGCATAATTACTGCAACCAGCCATCTAATCATTTTATAGTCCTCAAAGAGCTCAAATCTTCCTAATATAACATAAATAACAGAAACAAGCAGAATGAACAGCAGAAATCTCTCAAAAAGCAGGAATCCTGTCCAGCCCCCATACCCTCCAAACAGCGCGCTTAAAATCGGCTCTCCAATGTTAACGTAATTGTCAATCACTCCTTGAGTTATGCTCCTCACATCGGGAAAATAAAAAGTCGCAGACACAAAACTCATTACGAGAACAGTAAAAACAGCAGACAACAATATTAGTGTATTTCCTTTTTTCATAACCAATTAAGAAATAACAAGTTTATAAATATTCTCTGGTTAAATTAAATTCGATTACTTAAGTCCTAAGCAATTGTTTTCTTCTTTGTTCCAGCTCTCTTATATCATTCTTATAAGCAGTAATCCCAATAACAGCAGGATTTGGTGGAAAAGCTTGTACATAACTTGTACCCAAAGTACTAAACCCTGTATGAACACCAGCTATTAAGTTATTCAGCGCTTGAAGGGCGGGCCCCCTTTGCATGGAGCTTGCCTTATCAAAAGTCATCGAATTGAAAAAGTTCTGTATTGTTCCATCCATCGACATCATTATCAAAGAAATTATTGCGGTTGCTGGATAAATCAAAGCAGCGTCACTCTCAGAACCTCTTGCAATCCACAAGCCAAGGAATATTACCGCAAAGAAAATCCATGCTACCCTTCTTATGGTTTTATTTGCTGGTCCGCTCATTGCTCTTTCTATAACAAAAAAAGCGATTACAAATGGAATGCCCGCAGCCAAAAAAATTCCAAGTGCGCTATAGGGAATCAATATTGCAGGAACAATCGTATTGCCTAAAAATCGTACAGACAAAATGGCTGCACCAAGTGTTATTATCCAAAGAGTCCATCTACTATAATTAAAGAAATCTACTTGGCTCAATGCAAGGTATATTACAGACATCACAATCAATAAGAACAATACTTTTGCAAATAACAACTCTCCTGCTGTGAAGCCTGCACCTGCTGCAGTTTCCCCTAGCAGATTTTTTGCAATAGGCTCAATTACCTTTGTTACTTCGTCTATAAGACTTGTTAGTCTTTCGCCCATTGTGGCTGCGCTCGCAAATCCAATCATGGATACAAATAAGACTCCAAAAATTATTCCTGCAATAACACCCTTTTTCATATTCAGCATACGAACATTTACTATTTAAACATTTCTTACAAGTTTGCACATAAGCCGCGTCAATTTCTCTTTAATTATTGTTACTTCGATTTAACAAAAAAACAAAACCATAAACCATCTAATAAAAAAAACATTTAAATACCCCTTTGCATTAAATAAAACATGAAAAAAGAGACGACTAAGATTCTCGCATTTGCGATTCTTGGTATAATTACAATATCTTTGCTTGCAGGAATTGTTAGCGCACAAGGAAACGAAGAAGCAAATCGGCAGGCAACAGCAGAAACTGGAAAATCCATGGGAGAAAGAATTGTCGACTGGTGGAGTACCTCAACACTTAAAATTTCAGACCAATCAAAAACCTTGCTAAGCAAAATCTTGCTTATGGCGCTTGTCATTCTTATTGTTTATTCAATTACCGCCTTCTTACCATTTGTCCCTCCAGGAAAGGACTATATTAACTGGCTCATTGCAACTATCATAGGTATTCTGTCATTTTTGTTCGTCTCCGCTGACAATATTAGATATATAGTAACAAATTACGAAGCATTGGGAGTAATGCTTACTTCTGTACTTCCTTTTGTGGTGCTTCTTGTATTTAGTTACAAATTAAGAGAAAATAATCCTAGTATAGCAAACATCATAAATCCTGCATTATTCATAGGATTTCTTCTTTATGTAGGTTCCAAATGGTTGACATATAAACCTTCTGAAAACGTAATCCCTGAGTTAGCATATGTATATCCGCTAACTGTTGGCCTCACAGTAATATGGTTAGTTTTTGAAAGAAGAATCTCGCACTATTTCTTTAAGAAAGAGCTTCTTGGAGACAGGGAAAAATACGAAAGAATGAACGAAACGATGCTCAGTGCAGAATCTAATAAATTGACAAATTTAGTGACATATGTAACAGATCCAAAGTTGATAAAAGAGCTCCGAGATCGTCAAGCTCAAATTGAAAGGTTACTTACCAGTTTGAGAAGCAGAGCTTAAATTGCAGAGAATTATATTACTGCCCTTTGGCTAAACCCCAATCCTTATAAATTCTTTATTGCTAATTAGTTAATGAAAAAGAGTTATCTTAAGTTAATATTTGCCTCTCTGCTGATTTTATCACTTGCATTTTCAATCCTTCCTTTTATTAAAACAGTCTCTGCGGCAGATGTCCCTTCTCCAGAAGGGGTTATATCACAGCAGACAGGAGTTGATGTAAACCAAATTCCCGCAACTCCCGAGCAGATAAAGGAAGAAATAACAAATTACTATCTTAAGCAGGAATGGGGAAAAATAATAACAAACAAGCCAATTATAGGCCCTATTCATAATTTTCTTACCGCTCATCCTCTTCCATTCCAGATTCTTTTTGCCGAGCCATACACACTCTCGCCGACTCTTCTTATTGTAATAGTTTTATGGCTATTCTTTGCACTCAAGTCGGCAAAGATAATAGAATCATCAGGAATTATCAACAAGAACTTTGCCATTCCTATCGGATTTGGAATAGCAATTATACTTGCTCAGATCCATCTTCTAAGACTAATAGTAAATTCAACTTATCTGCTCATTTTCTCAAGAGAAGCGTGGTGGGAAAGATTGATATTAATCTTTGTAGCGCTCGGCTTGTTCGGCACCCTTTATTATCTATCTGATTACTTCTCAAAATATCTTGAGGAAGCAAAGAAAGCAAAAGAGCTCGGAGAAATGAAGAAAGGAATCAAAGAAAGCAAGGCATTCATAAAAGGAGTTGAAGAAGGCGAAGAATTATTCGAAGGAGGGGGAGGAATCTAATTATTGCAAATCGGGCTCAAATCCCGCCGCCACCCTCAAACATTTCTTTTCTTTTCATCTTGGAAAATCCTGTTTCAGCTCCAACTTTAAACCCTTTTTGCTCTTTCCCGTAAATAATTACATTCTCCTCAACCAACTTTACTAACTTCATCAATGCATACCCAACAATAATCAAGAATATAACAACAAACGCAACTTTCGCCCTTCCAAACCTATCCAACCACTTTATAGAATCAGCAAGCCCCAATATCCAAATTCCTCCTCGTGTAATGCCTCCTGAAATTGAAGCAAGCAAAGTTACAATTGCCCCGGCAAGCCACGATTTCCATCCCTTTCCAAAAAAAGGCATAATTTCCAGTATGCTTTTAATAATCAGCATAATAATAACCCACAAAGCAATCAAAATAATCAAGTCATGAAAATCAACGCTTTTTCCCTCAAGCTTGAAAGCAAAGTCTGCAGCATTCTGCACCCAGGCAGGAATCGGCACTCCCATTGTCTGATTCCCAATCAATTTCTTGAGCTCTTCAGTTTGATTGTAAATATTTGCGGTCGGATTCACAGGAGCCGCAGTTTCATTTACAGCAGCAACAAACGCCCCCGCCAAAATAACAAAAATAAATAGCAAACCCAACAGCTTCATCTCTTTTCTCATCACAAAATCAATCAAAATTAGTTTAAATTAGTTTCTAAACTACAAAACAATCAGATAAAACCATAGCCCCTGTCATTTTATTCATTAATTATTATTTCTTAATCAACAATAATCAATTTCCACATCAGAAAAGCGTCTTCTGCTTGCTATTTTCCTTTGCCTCTCGCAATTTAGCAAGCTGGTTCTCCACCCTTTCCTCCGAGAAATCGTGCTCCTTTACAAGAATTTTCTTTATCGCCTTCTCATCAATCTTAGGAAACTTTACTTTAACGTGAGAAACATTTGGCTTCTTAAATATTTCAAATACTGTTTTCCAGTCAAAATCCAAACGCCCCTGCTCTTCCAATTGCCTGAAAATCTCAACAGGATATTTCTTCTCGCGCACTAAGGAAAGTGCCTTCTTCGGCCCTATTCCCTTAACGCCCCCCGGATTAAAATCTGTCCCGACAAGAATAGCAACACAAATCAATCCATCAGCATCAATTCCCAACTCATTCAGCACTCTTTCATACTCTATAATTTCAGGAGAAATATAAACAAAGCCAGATGGCGTTTTTCTTTTCCTCGCTAAAGTCAAATTTTGCAGAAGGCGCTTTCCTCCAACAGCCAAAGCGTCATAATCCTGAGAGGCAACTGCATACGCCTCTCCGTCCTTCACAAGTTGCGCGCATTCCATTTCACCCTCTCCAGGCGCCTGAACAACAGCAACACCCATCGCCTCAAGAAGCTCCTTGCTCTCCTTAATCATCTCGTCGCTTAACTTGACAAATCCGCGAGCATATCTTCCCATTGCCTCAATATCCTCCTCTTCTAAAGCTGTCTTATATTTTGCTTCGGCAATGTCCTTTGCTTCCTGCCTTATCTCGTGCGTCTTTCCCTTCAAAACATTATACTCGCCGTCAAAAACATAAACAATTTTTATTCCTTCACTAAGCAATGCAACATTCCTGTAAAACAACCCCGACAAATGCGAAGTAATTCTCTTTTTAGAATCCATTAAAGGCGTTCCATCCGGCTGCCTTATAGAACTCAAAAACTGATAAATAGCATTAAACGCATCAACCGCAATCACCTTTCCTTTCAAGTCCTTGAACTCAACCGCCTTTCTTGGCACGATATCCCCAATCTGCAATCCCATAAATTAGCTTAGAAATCCGAGATTAAATAATTATTGCTTAACTAAAAAGAGCAAGCTGTCCAATTCCGGAACCTTCTGCCTTTCTCTCAGGAAAAGGCAAAGGAATGTCACGTAAGAATGCTCTTGCTTCGCCAAGATATCTTCCTGCTTCATCGGGCATTCCTCTCCGGTTTGCAATTCTCTGCGCCAAAAAGCACTCTCTGAAAAATCTTGTATCTGGACTAGTAGAAATTTCTCCATTCTCTTCAACAACAACAGGAACCTCATAAACCTCGCATCTATCAGAGTCTAATATATAAGAACTAATTCTCCTTGCTAATCCTGCATCTCTGCATCCTCTAAAAATAATATTTGTAATTGCCTTTTTTTCGCTTGGTGCTTCAGTTACCCCTGTTTTCTTTACGCCTCCGTAAGCTACATGTAACTCTCTATCTGCTCTTACAACAGGCAGTGCGCCAGGCAATTTAACTATGTATGTTCCCATAATTTACCCAAGAAAAAGCACCTTTTAAACCTTTCTATATGTAACTACTAATAAGTAACACAAATGATACAAATTCTTAAGAAGCTCGCGCATCTAGCGCAGATTCGTACGCCTCAGCCATTCTTCTTTCAGAAAGCTTCATGCCCCAGTTATAAAACGCCCCCGTTGGATCTTCCATTTCTATCTGAGCGACAGGAGTATTAAGCGCTCTGCAAAGATTATAATAAAGCAAGGCTTCCCCATTTGAAAGGGCGATAACTCTATCCTCTTCCAGAACATCCCACAATCCTTCTATTACTTTTCCCTGTCCAATTGCATAACGCCCAGGATTTTCCGGCTCAATTTGCTGCCTGCGACAATGTCTAAAATAAGCAACCGCTCTTCTGTTTGCCGATTCCTCTCCTGAAATTCTATTTGCAGATTTTGCTTTTGCCATGAACATTTATTTATTATGTGTCTATTTAAACTTTTTTATCCTAAAAAATAGATAATTATAAAACTCCTCAACGCGATGCATAATCATGAAAGGCTTTATTGTCTATCCAACTTACGATTTAATAGAAGAAGAGACAGTTGTAAAGCTCTTTGGAAGACTTGAAAACGGGCAGTCATTTGTAACCATAAATAAGATAGTGCCTTATTTTTTCGTAAAGGAAGATGTTCTTAAAAGAATAGATAAATATCTCTCAAAATCACAAAAACCTTCAGATTTTTGGGAGACAGAGAACAAACGATTAGACCAAAAGAAGGTTTGTTGCTCTGGATACAAAGTTGAAAAAACAGATTTCGCCAATTTTAAAGGAGAAAAAGTTGCAAAAATCTTCCATCCAAATTATCAGGAGCTAAACAAGCTTCATCACGCGCTTCATCAGCAGGGAATAGAGACATATGAGTCTGACATTAAGCCCCACACGCGCTTTCTCATAGACAAAAATATTCTTTCTAGCTTGAACATTGAGGGCGAGTATATTTCCTCAGAAAAAGTTGACAGAGTTTACCAAGAGCCAGAGCTGAAGCCGGCAGAAAACCTGAAGCACAAGCTAAAAGTTATCTCGCTTGACATAGAAACATCCAGAAGCAAGGAAAATCTCATTTGCATAGGCTTGCATGGTGAAAACTACAGCAAGGTTTTCTTTGTTACAGATAAAAAAATAGAAAACGTTGTTCCTTGCAAAGACGAATACGAGTGCCTGCAAAAATTCAAAGCCGAACTGCTCAAGCTTGACCCTGACATAATCACTGGCTGGAATGTTATCGACTTCGACCTCGCGTACTTGGCAGAGCTGTTTGCAAAGCACAAGATTCCTTTTGACATCGGGAGGACAAATGAAAAGCCTCGTTTAAGAATAGAGGCACATTTCATGCGCTCGTCTTCTGCAGATATTTCTGGGAGACAAGTTTTAGATGCACTTAATCTTGTAAGTGACCCTTTCATACAGCAGGCGCCGACAATGAGATTCGCGCAATTTGAGTCATACAGCTTGGAGGATGTCTCGCAGGCAATTCTCGGAAAAGGCAAGCTAATCAAGAAGCACAGCATGAGAAAAAACAAGATAGACAAGCTTTACGAGGAAAACACGATAAAATCACACAAGGAGATTGCAGACTACAATTTAAATGATGCAAAACTTGTCTATGAAATTCTTGAAAAGACAGACACAATCGCGCTCGCAATCGAGCGCTCTGAACTGACAGGAATGCCTCTTGACAGAATCACTGCATCAATCGCTGCATTTGACTCTCTTTATATTAGGGAAGCAAAAAAGAGAAATATTGTTTCCCCATCAACAAAATACGGAATGAAAGAAGAGCGTCTTAAGGGAGGATATGTTTTCTCATCAGGAGCGGGAATATACAATAATGTTATTGTTCTTGATTTTAAGTCGCTTTATCCTTCTATTCTGCGCACTTTTAACATAGACCCTGCCTCGCACCTTGAAAAAAAAGAAAAAGGAGCAATAGAATCGCCAAACCATGAATATTTCAAGAACGGGGAAGGAATTCTGCCTGAGATAATTAAAAAACTTCATCACGCAAGGGAAAACGCAAAAAAGCAGAAAAAAGAATTGGCAAATTATGCAATAAAAATGATAATGCTCTCATTCTGGGGAGTTCTCGCAAGCCCAAACTGCCGTTATTTCAATCTTGGAATGGGAAATGCGATAACGGCATTCGCAAGATGGATTATACAAACAACCTCGCAACTGATTGAAAAGCTTGGCTACAAGGTAATTTACATTGATACAGACTCCATTTTCATAGAAACAGCTTTAGAAAAAGAAAAAGCCAATGCCCTTGGAAAAGAGATAGAAAATTACATCAACAAGTACTACGACGATTACTTAAAAAAAACCTATTCCCGCGTTTCTTATCTTGAACTCCAGTTTGACAAGCAATATCTTTCGTTTATGATTCCCGAGCTTAGAAAAAAAGGCGAGGAAGGCGCGCCTACTGCGGCAAAGAAGCGCTATGCCGGACTTGTGGAAAAAAATGGGAAAGAAGAACTTGAGATTACCGGCTTAGAAGCAATTCGCGGCGACTGGACTGAAGCCGCAAGAGAGTTTCAAAAAGAATTACTCATGCGCCTTTTCAAAAAAGAGCCAATTGGAACATTTATCAAATCTTACATTAACAAAATCAAGTCCGGAAAACTAGACAATCAGCTTGTTTATAGAAAATCGCTTAGGAAGCCTCTAGAAGAATACACAAAAACAACTCCTCCTCATGTCAAAGCAGCCCGTCAGTTGGATAAAATTGAATCCAACATCATAGAATATTATGTCACAACAGAGGGCCCTGAGCCTCTGCAAAAACTAAGGCACAAGATTGACTACGAGCACTACATTGAAAAGCAAATCAAGCCAATTGCCAATCAAGTTCTCTCATTACTAAAAAATAATTTTGACGAAATGCTGAAAAGCTCAAAGCAGGCGAAGCTATTTGGCTAAGTATAAACTTTGTTTAAAATGTCTGCTTAAAAATTTGATTAATGAGATTATTATTAATAAAATCGTAATTATTATTACAGCATAAAACTACAAGCAAATTAACAAACCTTCAAATAACAAAAAGCTTTAAAAAGCTAATTTTCGAATTTATATTTATGAACGGACTAGATTCAATAGAAGATTTGCTTTTTCTTCTTCCCGTAGACGGCTCTCAAAGAGTTGAAGAAAGATTGGGGTATTATGTAAGAAACTCTTCTTGCCCGATAAGAGATGCTTATATTGCACTTGGTGTCTCGCTTGGTTTGGCGCATATTCCCGAGAAAAAAATCAAAAGACGATTGGCTGATTTTATCTGTGATAATCCTGAATTAACTGATGAAGAAAGACACCAAGTACATATTCGTGCAGTAAGAGATTTCAGTGGTGTAAATCCCGCTCAGTTTTATCAAACAGAGATACGCCCGAGAATATGTAGCTATAGAATGCCAACCTTAAAGTTAACACCAAGAAAAGTAGCGCGCCCTGGGGAAAGCAGTGGCAGAAGATTGGCAGTTAGAGAAGAGGTTGAATATCCCGACCCAGGAATAGCAGAAGCAGAAGAGGCCCCTGATGAAGATAGATTAGTCGTCGCTTCTCACGGATAATTTATTATAAATTTATTCTCCATTTCTCTAGTTCATTTAACACAACAGGCTAAACGAAGTTTCAGCCATTTGTGAAACAACAAACAAGGCAAATCTTTAAAAGCAATTACTCGCAACATAAAAATATGAAACCATACCTTCTGAGAAGAAGAGCGGGAAAACTTGCATCGCCCACAAGGCAAGAAATGATTGATTTTCAGCTCAGCTTGCTTAGAGAAGGGAAGTCTTATGAACAAATTCAGGAAGAAACGTACTCTCTCCTCGCTGAAAGGACAGAATTAGGAGCAAGAGGATTTAGCCCAAGAAATTCTGATGCGCTGTTCTTGCAGGTTTATAGAATTTCCCAGAGAACTTTTTACAAAAACGAAGTGGAAGCAAGAAGATTAACAGAAGAATCCGAAAGAGCAAGGGATCTAACCCCGAGTGCAAACACAAAGCCAAAAGGCGTCCAGAAACCTCTCCCCCCTGGAAAAAGACACTTCGGAAGACTGGCAGAATTAGTTTAGTAACTTATATCAAAGCAATTAAAAATTAAATTATACTTTCGCTTAATGGCCCTTATACGCCCTTTTCCGTCGATAAAAACCATCAAAAGCTTGATGCCGAGCGCGTTCGGCGCTTCGCGCCTCACACATTATTGAGGCTATTTTTTTGTTGTCTAATTCCGCGCCCTTCTCCTCAAAACTCCATGCCAAAAAACCAAAAATATTACTATAATCATCGTCCAACAATGCAGATACCCTCTTCATCGCATTATTCATTAATTATCTTTACCAATCAACAATTTAGGCATCTTTTCATTATCATCAAAAAGCTTAAAACCTCAACACTTCGCTTAGGGGATTGAAGTTTGAGGTGAAAACCAAAAGCTTAAAAATGCAACTCTTTCTGCTTTGTTATAAAATGGAACCCTCTAAAATACCTGTTGCACAAGATTCTGATTTAAGTCCATATGGAATAGAAGGAGTGCTATCTCTCTTCTATTCAAGCCTTTCTCCATTAAGCAGAAGCAGAGTATCTGAAGATACAAGAGATTACCAAGCAGCCATAAAAACTCTAAATGATTTCGCGCAGAGATATGGTGTAAGAACACCTGAAAGAGTATTAGAAAGCCCTGAACAAGCCAGAGAATTAGCAGAAGCAAGGGAAAATATGTCTCCTTTAGTCTTATGGGATATCTTGGCAACCTTTGGCTCTATGATTGAAGACGGAGAAAACCCTGAAAGCGCAAACGGGCAGGATATATACGAGCTAAAACAAACCCTGCTTAGAGTATTTGAAAGGCATGAAATTGCCGCTGTCGAGCAAGAGGGACACGAAAGAAAATTAAGAGGATGGAAAATGCCACGAGAATATTTCACACTTGACAGAATTTTAACTGAAGAGGGAAATCTCCGAGAAGAATAGTCCCAAACTTTTCATCTTAACATGGAACAAGAAAGGCAACAAGCTCAAGAAACAATTCTTCAAAGATGGTATGTTGCAGAAGCCCCTCTCAGGCACAGAGGAGAAGGAATAGAATTCCCCGTCTCTGCATTTGTATGGGCAAGAGATGAAGAGCACGCCTATCAAAAGCTTATGCATCACCCATTAATAAAAAGAGAAATGCTGAAAAAAGAAGGCATAAGGCTTGTAGATGAGCAGGAACTCCAGAGACTCTTAGAAGAGATTGAAAGAGAAGGTTACTCAATACGCAGGGCAAAGGGAGGTTATATCCCTCTCTCGTCACTCCCCGAACTACCCAGGAAAGCAGGCTAAATCTCAAACCCTCTCCTCACAAAATCTCTAATAAAATTAATAATTCTCTAACAATTAATGCAGACATTTTTAAATCTGTTTTTCGCTATAACTTCATGTCCGAAAAACCATACAAATACGAGATGAAACCCCTTTTCAGGGAACGCCTGCAGAAGCTGATGCCTGATGAAAAGGACTTCGATGCATACGAGAAGATAGTTCATACCAACCCAAGAAACTTCATCCGCTGCAACACAATTAAAATCTCCACCGAAGAATTAATAAAACGATTAAAAGAAAAATGGCAAGTTATCCAGCCCTATCCAAATTATCCTGAAATAATGTTAGTTAATCAAAATCTTCTCCCCGGAGAGTTGGGCAATTCAATCGAGCACCTTCTTGGTTATTACTATATTCAGGAAATTTCTTCTATGATGTCTGCAATTGCGCTCGCTCCAGAGGAAAATGAATTTGTAGCCGACTTAGCTGCTTCTCCCGGCTCAAAAACAACTCAAATCGCCTCTTTAATGCAAAACAAGGGAACAATTATCGCAAATGAGTTGAAGTTAGATAGAATAAAAATCCTCTCTGCAAATCTCGAGAAAAATGGTGTCTCAAATGTTATAATAACAAGAAAAGATGCGATTGCCTTCTGTTCCAATCTTGCCAAAGAAAAAATAAAATTTGACAAAATTCTTCTTGACGCTCCCTGCTCGGGAGAAGGCACTCTAAGAAGCTCGCCAAAAACTTTTCTTATGTGGAACCCAAAAGTTATCAATAAACTATCACGCGAACAGAAAAAGATGATTGCCTATGCTATAAAATGTCTTAAAGTCGGAGGAACTTTAGTCTACAGCACTTGCACTCACGCTCCTGAAGAAAACGAAGAAGTCATTGATTTTGCCCTTAAAAATTTCCCTGTTGAAGTTGAACAAATCTCTCTTCCTTTAAAGTGCAGGCAAGGAATAACTTCATGGTATGATAATAAATATAATGAGCAAGTTAAAAATTGCTGCCGCATCTATCCCCAAGACAACGACAGCGAAGGCTTCTTCGTTGCAAAGCTGACGCTTAAGGAGGAAGTGCAATGATAATAAGAGAATTCAAAAAAGAAGATGCAGAACAAGTAAATAATGTTATTTATAATTCGGTGAATACAGACCAAAGCTTAACAGAGAAAGCGGTTTTAAAGATAAAGAAAGATGCAGAACCCTCCTTTCTAATAGCAAACTCAAAAAAAATAGATTATTTTGTTTGTGAGGAAGACAATAAAATTGTGGGAGTTGGCGCGCTCGATAATGATGAATTAAAAACACTATACGTTCTTCCCGAATACAGAAATAGAGGAATTGGCTCAAAACTTATTGAAGCAAGAGAAAAGCGGGCAAGATTAAAGGGTATTAAAAAATTATTTTTATACACTCACCCGTCCTCAGAAAAATTTCATTTGGATAATGGTTTTAAGATAGTTAAAAAATTTAATGACAAAGCAATGGATGTTGTTTATATGGAGAAAGAACTAACATGAACATCCGATTCATAAAAACGCCTGAGAAAAGAAGAATAATAGAAGAGTTAAATGCCCAGTTTGGGATATCAGAGCTTCCATTCCTGCTGATAGAAACGGGAAAAGAAAAGATACGCGGCTTCACGGGACATCTTAGCAAGGAAGAAATAATGCAAATAGGAAAGCTCGCGCCCGTTGAAGGAATAGGTATCTATCTTCTCAAAAAGGAAAATGTTGAATGGCGCCTTAGTTTTGATGCTCTCCATCTTTTAAAAGAGCAGATAACAAAAAATGTCTTTGAAATTAATGAACAGCAGCTAAATGAATGGATAAGAGGTAATGATTTAGATATTCAAGCTTCTGCAGGCATTCTTGTTATCTCATATAAAGGCGACTTCATCGGCTCTGCAAAATCAAGCGGGAACAAGTTGCTTAATTATGTTCCAAAAGAAAGGCGACTGAAAAGCAAGTCAATCTAAAACCCTTCTAGAAATGGAAAGATTTATAAACAAGTGGAAATATATAATTCCAAATGGAAACAAAATTAACCATACTAAAGCCGTTTTTTGAAGAGCCGGGAAGAAAGTTCAGCATAAGAGAGCTTTCGAGAAATTTAAAAATAAACCACACAACAGTCAGGCAACATCTTAACAAATTAGCCAAGGAGCAATTTTTATCATATAAAAAAGAGGGGCTGTACTCTTTTTATCAGATAATTTTATCAAAAAAAACCTTAAACCTAAAATTATATTACAATTTGGAAAAAATCAGGAATTCTAATATTATTGAGGATTTGGAAAAAGCATATGATTTGCCTGTTATTGTTGTGTTTGGAAGCTATGCATCTGCAATGGATGATAAAGCCAGTGATATTGATATTTGTTTGATATCAAATATAGAAAAAGATTTATCCATGGATAAATATGAAAAAATCCTGAATAGGAAGATAAGTTTGCATAAATTCAGCAAAAACTCGTGGAATAAAGCAAAAAAATTAAATCCTAATTTAATAAATAATATCTGCAACGGAATTGTTTTGTCTGGTGAATTGGAGGTTTTATGAATTTTGAAGATAGTTTGATTGAAGGCAAAGCAAAAAAGTTTATGCCCAACAAGATAAGAGCTTCAAGCTTGTTTAAGTCTTCAGTTCAAGCAATTGAAACTGCCAAGGTTATACAATTAAATGCCTTAACTTCAAAATCAATCTTAAGAGAGATCTATGAAGGTTTGAGAGAGTATTGTGAAGCAATCGGATATCTAAAAGGCTACAAATTCTTGGATCATGAGTCAATAACTTATTTTTTAAGAGACATTCTGAAAGAATCTTCGGTTTCTGTTAAGTTTGACAGGTACAGAAAATTAAGAAACGGAATAAACTATTATGGCGAAGACATTGATATAGAAACAGTAAAAGAAGCGACAAGAGAAATTCCCAAAATAATTGAAGAATTGAGAAAATATTCCAAAATATAACTTGCCAACAACAAAACCTATAAAAACCCTTTTCTCTTAGTTTAATTATGCTTTCAGAAATACCTGCAAAGTTTGATAAAGTAAAGAAAGAGGACTTGAACAAGGAAATTCTCCGCGTTGGAATGATAGCTGAGCTTGACGCTGTCTCGCTCTACGAGCAGATGGCAGCTCTGACGGATAGCAAGGCAATAAAAACAATTCTTCTTGACATAGCAAAAGAGGAAAAAACGCACATGGGCGAGTTCCAAGCCCTATTGCTAAAAGAGGATAAAGAGCAAGCCCAAGAAATAGCAAAAGGCAAGAAAGAAGTTGATGAAAAAACGGGCAAGTAAGTTCTAATAAACACAAAGATAATCAGCCAGCTAAGCTCGTATAGTTAAATAATAATATATCAGTCAACCAACAATAAGCATTATTTATAAACCACACCTTTCTTTTTCTGTCATGACAGAAAAGCAATATAGTGGTTCAACAGGAAGAGAAGTCAAAGGCAAAAACATAGATGCAAAAAAAATAAATAAACCTCAATCAACCCCCTCAAAACCTCAGATATCAGATAATAATTTATCCTCATCAACCAGCAGTTCAATAGAAGGCTATAACGACTACATCAAAGCAGGTAAGATAGCTTCTCAAGTTGTTCAATTTGCAAAATCAATTATCAAAAAAGACCTCCCATTGCTAGAAATAGCAAATAATGTTGAAGCAAAAATCATTGAGTTGGGCGGAAAGCTAGCATTTCCTGTTAATCTTTCAATAAACGAAATCGCCGCCCACTACACCCCGACCTTTAACGACACAACAAAAGCACACGGCTTGTTAAAAGTAGACATAGGTGTCCATGTTAATGGACATATAGCAGACACCGCTTTCTCAATAGATTTGGAAAATTCAGACGAAAACAAAAAGCTGATTGAATCAGCAGAGCTCGCGCTTAAAAACGCAATCTCAATCTTAAATACAAAAACAAAAATTCGCGACATTGGAAAAGAAATAGAAAAAGCAATAAAATCAAAAGGTTTTCAGCCAATAATTAATCTCTGTGGGCATTCACTCGAACCCTATCAATTGCATTCGGGCGTAACAATTCCAAACTGCGATAATCATCAGGAAGCAGAAATTAGCTCAAGCGTCTTTGCAATAGAGCCATTCTCAACAGCAGGGTTCGGCTGTGTAAGGGACGGCAAGCCCTCTGGAATTTACCATCTGGAAAAAGAAGGTTCTGTCCGCGATAGCTTCGCGAGAGAAGTTCTGGCATTTATAGAGGAAGAATATCAAACTCTTCCGTTCTCCTCACGACAAATTTACAAAAAGTTCGGCTCTCGCGGCTTGCTTGCGCTTAAAAGACTTGAAGACGCCGGACTTTTGCACCATTACCCCCAATTAATTGAAAAATCAGGCGCAAAAGTTGCCCAAGCAGAACACACAATCTTATTAACAGAAAAAGAAAAAATAGTTACAACCGCTTAAATTAGTTATATAGTTCCTGCAAGAGATATTATTATAAACCTTTATCAAATTTATTTTTCATGGATAATAGCGATGAAATCAGAAGGACAATTGCTTCAGGAGTGATTCCCTCTAAAAGAGAATGTTATCTTCTCTATAAGGCAGGATTTTTCGGCAATCGCCCGTTATGCTGGAATTCACATCAGGAAATTATTGATAGTGGCTGGCAAGGCAAGGTGTGTATCCGCTCAACTGCAGGAACTGCAAGAGCAAATGTCCGCTATGATATTCCTCTTGAAAATCTACGCGAAGAAATAGAAAAACTTCAAGCTCAAGGTGTAAAAGAAGAAGAATTAACGTTTAATCAGAGCATGCCTAACGAACATATTGCTCTCCAAGGTGAAGTAATGCGTTCCCCAAGCGGATTATATCTTCTTTACACAAAAGTTCAAGTTCCAATGAATGAAGCGCTCAGAAAAAAAAGCGAGCACGCTTTTGGCTTAACTACTCTAATGCTCCTCAGACAAAATCTCTCACCGCCCTCGCTTGATGATGTAGATGCAATTCTTGAAATATTTCCGGAATCAGTAATAGAGTTCAGTGCTTACGATGTCTGTGTTGGAAGTCTCGCTCGTACAGGCAGAAATACGATAATCTGGGAAGTAAGAAATTATTAATTCATTATCTCAGGCTTTCAATATATGCTCTCAATTCTTCTTCAACCTCTTTAGGTAACTTTGCCCTTTCCTCTGGTGTTAAATGATAAATCAAGCAATAATCCCTTTCAGGCTTAATAGTATTATCTCCTCTTACAGAACAATAATGCCCTTCAAGAAAAGCGCATCCCCTGCAATTTCTAGGAATGCTAGTATCTGGATTCCTTACCCTGCCAAGTTTTCTTTCTAATTCTACATCCATAATTATCCTCACGCAACCAGCGCATCAAGCGCTTTCTGATATGTTTTAGGCAAAGATTCATATCCTCTCTGTGTAATATGCCACCCGCATGCAGTTGGAGGCATTACTCTATTATCTTTATAACAATGACTTCCTCCTCCAAGATAGCATGAGGTGCAATCTTCTCCTTCCTGTCTTACAGACTCTATTGCCCTAAGAAGTTCTGCCTCGCCAATAACCCTTGTTTTCTTTCCTGCCATAATGCACCCACAAATTAATAGTTTATAAAAGTTTCTTATTAAACCCTAGAAGAGCACGTCCTCAAAAAGAAAATGGATGAAACGTCCTCCTCCGGGGAAAAGAGGTGATTTGTCAAAAACTAATCTTTGACTATGATTAACCGGTATAAATGGGCCCGGCTTCAATTCCTGCCTTCGCTGTTTTAAGATAAAAGTCTTCAATCTTCTTGTATTTCCTTGCCGTCTCAAGCGAAACGCTCGGCTTGACAATCTTGAACGCCTCATTGAAATCTTCCTTTGTCACCGCCTTGCTGTTTATATCATTTCTTAACGCATTTGTCGCAGCCTCTCTTACAAGCGCTTCAATGTCTGCTCCAACAAACCCATCAGTCATCTTCGTAAGATTTCCAATGCTCACATTCTTATCAAGAGGAGTATTCTTCAAATGAACCTCCAAAATTTTCTTCCTGCTCTCTTCATCAGGCACATCAACAAGAATTATTCTGTCAAATCTTCCTGGCCTTAACAAAGCAGGGTCAAGCATATCCGGCCTGTTTGTCGCCCCAATTACAGTTATTCCTTTCATATCCTCCAATCCATCCATTTCAGCAAGCAGCTGATTAAGAACACTTTCCATTACCCTTGTTCCTACATCCATACCACGCCTGCTCGCAAGCGAGTCAATCTCATCAAAAAATACAACACACGGGCTTACTTGTCTGGCTCTCTCAAAAACTTTTCTTACTCCCTCTTCTGACTTTCCAACCCACATGCTTAACAATGAAGGCCCTTTAATATAAATAAAATTTGCTTCCGACTCTTTCGCAACAGCCTTAGCCAATAATGTTTTCCCCGCTCCTGGAGGCCCATAAAGCAATATTCCTCTCGGCGGCCTTATCCCCAATCTTCTGAAACTTTCAGGGCTCTTTATAGGAAGCTCAACTGCTTCTTTCAGCGACTGCTTTACCTTTTCAAGTCCTCCAATATCATTCCATCCTATGTTTGGTGTCTCAACCAATACCTCGCGCATTGCACTAGGACGAACAACTTTAAGCGCCTCCTCGAAATCTTCCCTGCTGACAATTATTTTATCCAAAACTTCGGAAGGTATTTTTGCATTATCCTCAAGTTTTAGTTCAGGCAAAATCTTTCTAAGAACATTCATTGCCGCTTCCTTTGCCAGAGCGCTCAAGTCTGCCCCTACAAATCCATGTGTGCGCGCAGCAAGCTCCTTCAAGCTGACATTCTTTACAATAGGCATATTCCTCGTGTGAATTTTCAAAATATTTAATCGCGCTTCTTTGTCAGGCACAGAAATTTCAACTTCTCTGTCAAATCTTCCAGGGCGCCTTAATGCAGGATCAAGCGAATTAACTCTATTAGTCGCTCCAATAACAACAACTTTCCCTCTTGACTTTAGCCCATCCATCATAGTCAAAAGCTGAGAAACAACTCTTCTTTCTACTTCTCCCTGAACATCCTCTCTCTTCGGCGCAATAGCATCAATCTCATCAATAAATATAATTGAAGGTGCATTCTTCTCTGCTTCATCAAAAATATCTCTTATTTTCTTTTCTGACTCGCCATAAAACTTGCTCATTATTTCAGGCCCATTAAGCAAAATGAAGTTTGCTTCAGTTTCATTCGCAACTGCTTTCGCGAGCAAAGTCTTCCCTGCTCCAGGAGGCCCGTGCAAAATAACTCCTTTTGGTGGCTCAATTCCCAATCTCTCAAAAATTTCAGGATGTTTCAAAGGCAACTCAACCATCTCTCTTATCTTTCTTATTTCTTCTTCCAATCCTCCAACATCTTCATAATTAACATCAGGAACCGCTTCCTCAGAAATCTCCACAGCTTTAGAATTTAAAATTATCTCTGTATCTTCATTAATTATACATGCCTGCGCAGGTGAAGTTGAAATAACCATGAACTTCAGTTGCTGAAATCCCGAAAAGCCAAACCCTCCGCTAAACAGTTCATTTAAGTCACCAAAAATATCAGGAAAACCCTCCCCCGACATCGCATTTTTCCTTCTCTGCATTCCTCCAAGTGAAATAATATCTCCTTTCAGAACCGCTCTTCCTAACAATCCATTTTTGAACGCTTCAGGATCACCCTGTACCATAATCCCTTTCTGTGCGGGCGCGATTGTCACCTTTGCAGCGGGCTTCACTCCAATTCTTCTGACAACTACCTGCTCGCTGACTCCGCTCTTTGCATTTTTCCTTGTCAATCCATCAATTCTTATTATTCTCTCTCCAACATCAGCAGGATATGCCCTGTCAACAATAGCAATTGTTTCTCTCTTTCCAGTTATAGATATCACATCTCCCCTATTGAGCCCAAGCATCCTCATTAAATTGGGATCTATTCTTGCAATTCCCTTGTAAGCATCATCCTGCAGCGATTCAACAACTTTCAGTTTCAATCCTTCAACTTTTTCTTCTTTAGCCATTATTCTTCCTCCTCAACTTCGTCTTCCTCATTGCTAAAATCAAGCCCCAGCCTGTCAAAATCCTCAAAGCGCAATCTCACCATATCATCCATGCTTCTTCTCATCTGCCTGTGCATCCCATTCATAAAATCAATTATCTCTTTTGGAATGCTTATTGCATGGCTGTTTCCAACCATCCTTAATTTTACATTAAATCTTTTGCCTTTCAAATCATTAAATCTTTCCATGTTATTCAAGTCAGCAGGATGAATTATCTTGTCCCCGCACTTTATGCATTTTACTGCCCTCAATTGAAGTCCATTTCTCTCGACAATTGCCGGCTTCATCTCTAGATTGCATTTCTTGCATAGAATCTTTGTGTCGAATATATCGGTCATTTTATCTCTTTGATTGAATTTAAGATATACTTTACGTATACACATGATGTATACACACCTATTTAAAGATTTGTATAATTTAGTACAACTAAGCCCTAACAAACCACGGCTTGCCTTCTCTTCTTTTCTTGGCAAACTTATAAAACTTTTCTGGAATGCCCAATTCCCTCAAGCTCCATTTTTTTCTTATCAAGGGAATTCCACTAAATAGTTGCCTGCCAAAAAATAATTCAGTTGTATCTTCATCTACAAATGTTTCAATCCCCCGCTCATGAGATCTTTCAGCAACTCTATTAACACAATCCCACTGATGAAATCCCCCAACCACTAATCTTCTATGAATGGGCAATTGATCTAAGACATAATCAGAATCCGCATACTTTCCCTTAGAAGTATGTTCTCCAAAAGAAACTCCAGCAACTAAAATTCCATCGTGCTCTTCAATTTCTAAAAAATCTGGAACCTGTCTCAAATCTGGCTTAGATAAATCATCTTCTCGGCTGAAAAGAAGCCAGTTTATTTTATAACCTTTGTTTCTGTATCTTGCATCAATTATATGAATTAATTCAGCCGGCTTATGCCCTCTAAACTCAAAAGTCCCGCATGCATTCAGACAAGCTTCAAAATATTCTTTTACTGGAAACAAAAACAAATACTGATTCATAATAAACAGGACTTCAAGCAACACTATAAATAACTTTCCATCCCGCTATATTTATTAATCTCCTTTATCTTTTCTCTTTATGAAAAAAGAGGCAAACACTAATCACAACTATCTCCATAATCATATTCCCGAATTAAAAGAAAAAGCTCTTTCAACGAGCATTAAGGAGGGCTCGGCAGAAGCGGTCTCAAGCAGGATAGCAAACAATTACATAACGCCATTTGCCCTTCTTTTAAACGCTCAGGCAATTCACATTGGGCTGCTCAATGCGATTTCAGGGCTTTTTGCTCCACTCGCCCAACTTTTCGGAAGCAGATTAATGGAAAAGCATCCTAGAAAAAACATAGTAACACGATTTGTATTCCTTCAAGCCATCAC
>Ga0315277_10000342_pt1 | contig 75573 bp, 59 predicted proteins | sample YL17G05_15_MG_FD_203695 | JGI IMG/M metagenome (GOLD analysis project Ga0315277, IMG submission 203695) | Sediment microbial communities from Yellowstone Lake, YNP, Wyoming, USA - YL17G05_15 | ecosystem: Environmental > Aquatic > Freshwater > Lake > Sediment | place: USA: Wyoming | collected...
GCCAGGCGGCTGGCTGCCACCATCAAAGGTAAGGGCACACCATAGAAGTCTTTCGGCGACGAGTCGGACAATTCTTCTCTCAATTCCAGTAGTTCCAGGTTCTTTGCACACATCTCGACAGCCTCGCCGACAGTAATGTCCGCACTCTTCATGAAGAATCTGCTCTGGAAGGACTCCATCATGCCGTGTAGCATCGCGGCATGGAACTCCGCTCTGGCACGGGCGCGAGCTTGACCGACGGCGAAAATCGTCGAGACCACAATCCCAGCGACAAGCACGACCAGCACCGCTGCAACCCCGGTCACCAACGCTCGGTTGCGTCGCACGAACTTCCTTAGCCGGTAGCTTACGCTCGGGGGACTGGCCGAAACCGGCTCATCGCCGAGATGCCGGTTGATATCCGCTGCCAGTTCATTCGCCGTCTCATACCGGCGGGTCCGGTCTTTCTCCATTGCTTTCATCACTACCCAGTCCAGGTCGCCGCGCACCATCCTGCACAGTTCGCCCGGCTGTACGTGTCGATGTTTGGCAACATCGGTCAGGGCATCGCCCAGGGTGTTCAATCGCACGGACGGCTTGGGCGGGTCCGTTTGACAGATGATCCTGCGTATCTCATCGTACGCAGCGCTCAGAAGCTGCTTACGTTCAAAGGGAGTGGTGCCGGTGAGCAACTCGTACAGCAAGACCCCAAGGGAGTAGATGTCGGTGCGCGTATCCACGTCCAGACCACTCAACTCGGCCTGCTCAGGACTCATGTACTCCGGCGTACCTATGAACTGATGGTATTCGGTGAAGAAGGTCTTTTCCGTGAGCCGCTGCTGCGTCGCTTTGGCGATGCCGAAGTCGATGACCTTCGGCACGGGCTTGCCATCGTGCAGCGTAATCATCACATTCGAGGGCTTGATGTCCCGATGGATGATTCCCTTCTGGTGAGCGTGCTGGACGGCCTTGCACACGTCGATGAACAGTCCGAGACGCTGGCGTGCGCTGAGATTGTTCTTGTCGCAATACTCGGTGATCGGGATGCCCTTGACCAGCTCCATGACGAAGTAGGGTCGCCCGGCCTCGGTACAGCCGGCGTCGAAGACATGAGCGATGTTCGGATGGTCCATCAGGGCCAGAGCCTGACGCTCAGCTTCGAAGCGGGCAATCACCTGTTTGGAGTCCATGCCCGGCTTGATGATCTTGAAGGCCACCCGGCGTTTGACCGGCTCTTTCTGCTCGGCCAGGTAGACCAGCCCCATGCCCCCCTCGCCGATCAGCTCCAGGAGCTGGTATCGGCCGATGACCGTGCCGGGACCGTCGATCTTGTCCGGCTGATCCAGAGTGACGCTCGCCGGCGATGCTTCGAGGAAGTCGCCCGCCTCCTCGTGGGCCTTGAGCAGCGCCTGCACTTCCGCCAGAAGCTCCGGATTGCCCCGGCACGCCTCGGCGACGTACGCCGCACGCTCGCTCGCGCCGGAAATCTCGACTGCCTTGTGGAAAATCGCTTCTGCATTCATATCTGACTCCCCTGCAAAACCGGTCCACCCTCTCCCTCCATGAGGTATTGCGCCGTCGGGGCCAATTTCGGACCAGGATTTTGAAGAAAAATTCGCAAAGTCCGTTGGAGCCTCAGATGGAAGGCCCAATCTTGGGTGGCACGGGCAAACTCGTTTGCCCGTGGGGTCTCGATTGAGCAAGCTCCGTCGAACGAGCACCGTCAAACGAGTTTGGCGGTGCCACCCGGCGAATGGGAGGCCCCACGCCAAACACACACGGGCAGGATGCCCGTGCTACTTCACACACTCTTGGAGCCGGCGGGGCAGGGGCTATCGGCCTGAGGTGATCGCCTTGTACAGCCAGGCCCGAGCGTAGGTCCAGTGCCGTTTGGCGGTGCTCGGGGACATCTCCAGGACCTCCGCCGCCTGCTCCAGCGTCAGTCCGGCGAAATAGCGGAGCTTCACCAGCTCGGCTTTCGTCTTGTCTGTGGCCTCCAGCCTGACGAGGGCCTCGTCCAGCGCGAGCAGGTCCTGCGAAGGGCCCTCGATAGCGATCTCGGCCTCGTCCGCATCCACCCGCTGCCGGTCGCCGCCGCGTTTGAGGCGGTGCTTGCGGCGGGCATTCTCGATGAGGATTCGCCGCATGGCCTCGGCCGCCGCGGCAAAGAAATGCGTCTTGCCCTTCCACGTCTGGTCCCCCGCGCCGAGAAGCCGGAGATACGCCTCGTGGACGAGGGCGGTGGCCTGGAGGGTCTGGCCGGGCCTCTCATGGGACAATTTCTGCGCGGCCAATTGGCGAAGCTCCTGGTAGACCGCCGGAAGCAATTGGTCGACAGCCCGCCCGTCCCCCTGCGCGATGGCGTTCAGAATGCGAGTGACTTCGCTCATATCTGCCCCTGGACCCACCTGCGGCCGCCGCCTGTCAAGGCACGGCCGCCACAACAGCTTGAACCGACGGCACGGCCTGAGAGGGTATGTGAAAAGTGGCACGGGCATCTTGCCCGTGGTCTCATGGGCGTCTCGCGCATGAAACGACAACAATGTGCAGCGCCAAGATGGCCCTGCGACTCATGGGCAAGATGCCCATGCTACGATAAACCAACTTTTCACATACCCTCTCAGAGAGTCTACCTGCGCAGATGAAAGTCCTCAAGGGAGATGTGGGGGTGGATGAGTTGGCGGTTGGAGGTGATCACGAGGGCAGGCCCTGCCCACGTTTCGAATCTTCATGGTCGAGACGCCCATGCTACTTGAGCATGCAGATGGCCGCGGGCACCCGGATCCACAGGGCGACGCTTTCGAGAATGCTGAACTCGTATCTTCCTGCGGCGGGTCCGACGAAGCTGGCTGTCATGTCCTGGCCGAGGACGATGTTGGCGAAGGGGCCGCTCGTATCGACGAGTACGCCGCCGCCCGGCAGGGCGGGCGCCTTGACGATGTTGTCGGTGACGATCTGGCGAACGTGGTCCAGCTCGGTCATGTCGCCGTACTCGTAGCGGCGGAAGAGGTGGTTGTAGGAACTCGGAGTCAGGGCCAGCGCATAAGGCCCGGTGAAGCCGGCGGTGTCCAACTCCGTGACGGCGGCGATCACATCCTCCACGGCGTCGCCGACCGCGTTCCACGGCCGCAATTTGACGGAGCGCGTGCCGGGCGTACTCAGCAGGCCGGTGATAGTCAAGGCCTGCAAGCCCTCGTACATCAACTGCTCCTCCTGGCGGGCCAGCGCGAGGGCCGCACGGACGATGGCATCGAAGTCGAGCGGCACGCCCGATTGCTCGAAGGCCGCCACGTCGCGGACCGACAGGCTGAACTCGCTGTGGATCATCGGCACCGGGATCAGGCAGCTCGACTCCACGGTCACGCCCTCGACTGTCTTGCCGCTGATCGGCTTATCGCCATAGGGCAGGGTCTTGAGGGCGATGCCCTCGGGCCCCAGGGCGTGCAGGAGTCGCCGGGCGCTCAACTGGCTCCTGGCGGCCTCGACCACCGCGTAGTCTATCGCCTCCCACACTTTATCGCCGAACGGCGCATCGCCTCGGTTCAGGTAATTCTCGGCCATCGCCACCCCCATTTATTATTGATGATGGATGATTGATTATTGAAGGCCAACCCGGCACCGTCGCCGATCATCCTTCCTCAATCATCAATCATCGATTATCAATTATCAATGCCCCGTACCTTTCAGATCGCCGATGGTTGGGATTGGTCGGCTCATTGGCGGGCTCTTCTCTTTGTCACTGTCGTCCGGCTGTTTGCCTGCGGCCATGTCGTCAACCTCCTGTGCCCCTTCGGCCAGGAGCGACTCCTCGTCGGCTGCCAGAATCTTGATCAGCCGCTGGAACTCGCCGGCGTGAACCCGTTCTTCGTCGGCGATATCCTTCAGGACCTTCCTGGCCAGCTCGTTGTCCGTCGCATCCGCGTGAGCGAGGTAGAGGTGAATCGCCTCCTGCTCCGCCGACAGATCCAGCCGTAACGCACGCACCAGTTCCGTATCCGTCATCTTCCGCCCCGGCACGACCCCCGTGAATGGATTGACAAACTCCGGCATGAGCAATCCCTTCCGATTGATTATTGATGATTGATGAAGGATGATTTGCGCCAGCGCCGAGTTGGCCTTCAGTGATCAATTACCCAGCATCAATCATCAATCATCAATAATCAATCATCAATAATCGATCATCCATCCGGCATCGAATAGGGGATTTCCGTATTTGCCTTTGCGGGAATTGCTCTGCTCGGGCCCGAAGCCCGTTTGTAGCGACGCCGGGAGGCGTTTTCGTAGCATGGGCGTCTCGGCCATGGATTCGGGATCACGGGCAAGATGCCCGTGCTACGGCATGCCTTACGGGCACACTACGGACGGACGCGCACCCTTATCTTTAACGAGCCCTGAGCATCTTGTAGGCCTCCGCGCCGCCGTTGATGAGGTGGATCAGCGGCTGGGGCCGATCCACGCCCTCGATGAATTTGGGCCGGGCGGCCCAGGGCGCGACGCTCAGCACGCCCATCAGGTCCATCCAATATTGCAGGCGGGCCACCGGCAGGTTCCAGGTCATGTGGAAGTGGTTGGCCGGCGGATACTGCTTGTATTCGAGCATACTCGCGTACTTCGGCACGACGAACGTGTGCGGCCAGGTCGGCGTCGTCAGGTTGCACATGGCCTTGCCCAGTTCCTCGGGCACCTCCGTCGTCTCGGCCTCGTCCCAGACCATGCTGAAAAGGCCGCTGACGCTGCTGTAGGCCATGCGGGCGGCGATGCCCTTGATGCCGCCGGGCGTCATGAACGTGACGGAGTTTCCGCCGCCCGGGAAGTAGCCCGGATCGGCCAGCGGCATCGACACTCGCTCCATAATCTGCTTGACGGTGGCGCCGGGCTCGGCGGCCCAGTCGAACGCGGCGCTGCCGGAGTTGTCGCCGTCCACGAGTCCCTTCGTATACCAGTCGGCGCTGGTATCGAGCTTCTTAAGGCCGAGCTTTTCCGCGAGGGCCTTGATCTCCCACGCCTCCCAGACCTTGCGGAAGTCCATGAACAGCGGGGGGTTGCCGCCGCTGAGGTAGGTCATGAACAGCATGGTCAGCAGGCCTTGCACGTCCGCTTCGGTCGCGTAGGGAATGGCGGCGTTGCTGCCGGTGTGGTCGAAGGTGCTATTGAAGAACGACTCCATCACGTCGGCCACCGGCAGGGGGACGCCTCGCGGGTCGCTGCCCCATTCGAGCTGGCTCATGAATCCGCCGCCGACGGCGTTCAGGTCGGCCATGAGGTCGCGGATGGTCAGGTACATCGCCAGCGACAGGTTGAATCGCTCGCTGTCCTCCTCGCTGCGGACGTCCAGGCGATTGCCGACGTAGCGTTCGACCCAGGCCCGCAGGTCCTTGAGCTCTTTATCCTTGTAGGCTTTCCTGGCGAGCATGTCGGCCAGCAGCTTCATGTCCAGGCGAGTGATCTCGATGCCGAAGGTGTTCCGCGTGGGGATCACGTGTGCCAGGGCGGTCTCCATGCCCATGGAGTCGTGGCCGAAGATCACGACGCGCCGGCCGCGCAGGGCGACAGCCGTCACGGCGGCGTAGCACCAGTCGATCAGGTTCTTCGCCGTCTGGTCGGTCATTTCCGGATCGAGCCCCGTGTCCGGCCAGGTCCCGACGTTCAGCGTCGCCATCCGCCCGTATTGGGCCAGGGCGCCGTTCAGGGCGTGCGCATAGACCACGCCGGGCTTCGGGCCGCTGTTGCCGCACGTGATATTGATCGGCGTGTCCGACGGGAATTGCTGAAGCAGCGAGATCGTCGTCAACTGCGGGAAGGCCCATGTGTCCGGCACGCAGACCAGGATGTCCACATCGGCCTTGCGGAACTGCTGGGCGACGATGTCGGCCTGGGCCTCGCCGTCCACGAGGACCGTCGAGTAGACGACCGGGACGGGCGTCTTGTCCGGCAGGATCACGGCTCCGCTGATGGTCTCGGCCGCCATCTGGGCGATGTTCTGGCATCGGGTCCGACTGTCCTCGTCGATTCGCGGGTCGCTCGTCGCAAACACCCCGATCACGGGGACCTTCGGCGTCGCCTTCCGCATCGCCGGCAATCTCGTGGCTTCACCTCTTCTGGCCATGTAGAAACTCCTTTCGGGATTGATGATTGATTATTGATAATTGATGATTTGCGTCATGTCGGTGAGTCGCCGACGGGCAATCATCAATCATCCATTATCAATCATCAATGCTTTTGGGTCTTCCAGCGTCTTCTTGACGAAGTCCAGGAACTGGGCGGCGTAGGCGCCGTTGGCGACTTTGTGGTCCACCGACAGGGTCATGTTCATCAGCTTGCGGATGAGGATATTGCCGTTGTCGGGGACGCACGTGTCGGCGATCCGCCCGATGCCGAGAATGCTGCACTGGCCGGGCACGACGATCGGGATGAACGACTCGATGCCGAACGCGCCCAGGTTGCTGACGGTGATGCAGCCGCCCTCCAGGTCGGACAGGTCGAGCTTGTCGCTGCGGGCCCGCTCGACCAGCGCCTGGCTGTCGCGGGCGATCTGCCGGACGTTTTTGCGGTGGGCGTCCTTGACGAGCGGGGCGACCAGGCCGTCCGGCACGGAAATCGCCAGGCCGACGTGAATCGCGCCGGCCAGCTTGATCACGTCGCCGGCGAGCTGGCCGGTCATGAGCGGGAACTTCTCCAGGCCCGTCGCGACCGCTTTGATGATGAAGTCGTTGAAGGCGACCTTCACGTCGCCGGACTCGTTTGCCTTGGCACGGAGGGCGACGAGGTCCGTCATATCGACCCTGACCGTCAGGTAGAAGCACGGGATTTCCTGCTTGGATTTGAGCATCCGCTCGGCGGTGATCCGCTGGAGGCGATTGACTTTCACCGTGCTGCCGAGCGTGGCTTGCGACATGGGGATTGCCGCAGCGGCGGGGCGTGCGGGCCCAGCCGTCGGTGCAGGCTTGGCCGCTTTCGTCGCCGCGGCGTTCTGCACGTCCTGCTCAGTGATCTTGCCGGCCGGTCCGGTGCCTTTGACCGTGGCCAGGTTCACGCCCAACTCTTCTGCCATCTTCTTTGCCCTGGGCGAGGCCATGATCTTGCCCATCGGTTTGCCCGGCTCGGGCAGAACCTCGGTCGGCGTAATCGTGGTAGGCGCCTGGCCGGTGGGCGTCACCAGGGCCGCCGCCTCAAGACCCTTGCCGCCCGTCAGGTTTTCGAGGAGCTCCTGCGGCACCGGCTCATCCTTGTCGCCGAGGAGCATCATCACGGCGCCGACCGGCAGCGTCTGGTTGGCCTCGACGACGATGAACTTCACAAAGCCGCCGGCGGGAGATTCCATCTCGAGCGTGGCCTTGTCCGTCTCGATCTCGAAGATCACGTCGCCCTTTTTGACCTCATCGCCGACGGCCACGAGGCAATTGACGACGGTCCCTTCCTCCATGGTCTGGCCCAGTTGCGGCAGTTTCACTTCTCGAATCATGCTCCAGTCCCCAATCCGTTCTTGGATTTACGATTTATGATTTACGATTTATTGAATCCGGGATCATAAATCCTCATCAATTCAGTATCTACTGACCGACGGCCTGTTTCACCGCCTCCACGATCTGCTGGACGCTGGGTATGCTGGCTTCTTCCAGGGGCTCGCTCATGGGGGGCGGGACGTCCCGGGCGGCCAGATTGATCGGGCGGCCGTCGAGGTAGTCGAAGCCGTGCGTGCCGTCGCCGAAATCGTACTCCATGTACTGCCCTGCGATCTCGCGGCCGGCGCCGCACCAGCAGAAGCCCTCGCTGACGGTGACTAGCTTGCCGGTCCTGCGGACGGACTCGGCAATGGTCTTCATGTCCAGGGGCTTGAGCGTCCGCACGTCGATCACCTCGGCGTCGATGCCGTGCTTGTCCGCGAGGATCTTGGCGGCGTCCAGCGCCCGCATGGCCATCCGGCAGTAGCTGACGATGGTCGCGTCGTTGCCGGGCCGCTTGATGTCGGCCACACCCAGCGGGATGATGTAGTCGCCCTCGGGCACCGGGCCGGTCTGGCCGTACGTCGCCTTGTGCTCGATGAAGACGACAGGGTTGTCGCTTTGAATCGCGGCCCGCAGCAGGCCCTTGGCGTCATAAGGCGTTGAGGGCATCACGACGTACAGGCCGGGGGCGTGCATCAGCCAGGCTTCGAGCGATTCGGAGTGGTGGGCCGCGATGCACCGGCCGACGCCGCCTTCGGTGCGAAGGACCATCGGCACCTTGGCCTTGCCGCCGAACATGTAGCGGTTGTAGGCGCCGACGTGCACGAGCTGGTCCATCGCGATGGTGACAAAATCGACGTACATGATCTCGGCGACCGGCCTCATGCCGCGAAGGGCCGCCCCGACCGCCGCGCCGGCGATGGCTGCCTCGGAAATCGCCGTATCGATCACCCGCTCTTTGCCGAACTCGGCGAGGAGCCCTCGCGTGGCCTGGTATGCGCCGCCGTAAAGTCCGACGTCCTCGCCGAAGACGAAGACCCGCTCATCACGCCGCAATTCTTCCGCCTGCGCGGCGGAAACCGCCTGCGCGATATTCAGGACGTTCATGCCGTACTGGGATTTGATCTGGGCCCGTGCTTGCTCGACTGCTTCCTTCTTGGTCTTGGCGCCGCAGGTCGCGACGACCTTCTCGAAGGCCGCTGTAGCCTCTCTGACCTTGGCGGCCATCTTCTTCTCATCCTCGATGAGCTTGGCCGGATAGGTCTCCTCGACATAGACGTCCTTTGCGACGTCGGCGGGATTCGGCAGGGGGCTGTTCATGGCGAACTGCGTCGCCGTCTCAATCGTCGCGAAAGCCTTGTCCTTGATCTGGTCCAGCTCCGCTTCCGTGCAGAATCCTTCGGACGTGAGCTTATTCCGCAGGACGGTGATGGGGTCGCGGTCGTGCCACGCCTTCTCCTCGGCCTTGGTGCGATACTCGCGCGGGTCGCTGCGGCTGTGGCCATACCAGCGATAGGTCTTGCACTCGACCATCATCATCTGGCTCTCTTTGCGGGCGCGCTCGACGGCCTTTCGCACCGCCAGAAACACCGCCACGGCGTCCTGGCCATCGACGATCATGCTGGGCACGTCGTAGGCGGCGGATCGTACGGCGATGTCCTCGATGCTGCTGGCGCACCGCGTCCCCGCGACCGGGCTGCCGGAGAACGGCACGCTCATTCCGTAGAGGTTGTTCTCGATGATCGCGACCAGCGGCACTTTCAATGTCGCGGCCATGTTCATCGATTCGTGGAACGTCCCCGTATTGCAGGAGCCGTCGCCGAAGAACGACAGGACGACCTTTCCACTTTTCTTGAATTTCTCCGCCAAGGCCGCCCCGACAGCAGGGGGCTGATTGCCGCCGACAATGCCGGTGGAGCCGAGGTTGTTCTGTTTCTCCACCTCCGCGATATGCATCGAGCCGCCGCGACCCTTGCAGTAGCCGGTCTCCTTGCCCATCAGCTCGGCCATCATGGCGTTCCAATGATTCTGGCGATCCTGCTCCGTGTCGGCGTACTTGTTGCCGATGGCCCCGCAGTGGCCGTGGCCCCGGTGGGTCGAGCCGATGACGTCGCCCCGCTCGATGGCCGCCATGGCCCCGGTGGCTACCGCCTCCTGGCCCGCGTACAGGTGCGAGGCCCCCTTGATGACGTTCTGCCCGAGCAGGTCGTAGACCTTTTCCTCGAAGTATCGAATCTCGTAAATCGTTCTAAGCCAATCCTTTACGTCATTGGGCGTGATGACGCCGGCGGTGACAAGCTCCTTGATGGTCGGCACGGCCTTCTTGCGCGTATCCTCGACACAGAAACTCATGCAATGGACTCCTCAACTGAATCATTCTCCCGCCCCCGCCCGGACACCCAATAGTCCCGCCGGGAGCACTGAAAGGCCGATACTATAGCAGGTTTTCCTCCTCCCGACAAGCCCCCGGCCCATTTCCCTGTTTTTTACCGGGGAAGCCTTGTCCCGACTTGCCTGCCGGGATAGCATGGCACCGACGAAACATTGTCGGGCGCACTTGCAGAATGACACCGATGAACCGGAGGTAAATATGGGCGCACTTTGGGAAATCGTGCAGACCGGTCTGCTGTACGGTCAGAAACGAAACACCGACTCGCTGGAGGATCGGGTCCGAGCCCTCGAAACCGAGCTCCAAGCGACGCAGAATACCCTGCGTTCCCTGGTCCGTAAGCTCGAAGAAATGCACAACGAGGACCTCGACCGCGACGGTCGGATCGGCTGAGAAGATTTCTCCAACCCTCGTGCCTTTATGGTATGATGCTTATGATGATGCGTAGATGGCCAGAATGGTGGGACTGGGAATTGGACCTGAGCCCACATCTGCTCAAGCGCATGGCGGATCGCTCCTTCTCGGAGTTGGACCTGCGAGCGATGCTTGAGCACGCAAGAGGGTACAGGCCTGACATAATGGAAGGACGATGGGTAATCGTTACTTCACGTCGCAGGCGGGTGTGGGAAGTCGTTGTTGAGCCTGATTTCGACACCAATCGCCTGGTGATAGTAACGGCCTATCCATACTGGGGATCGCAAGATGAACGAATCATATCTTGAAGTGACATTTCGGCACGGACGTGCACTTGCGGCATATTACTATCTGCCGCGTCGCCCGGCAGACAAGAGTTATCGAACCAAGCGGGTTGAGCCCGGCCTCGTGATTGATTTCCGTCGCGACGGAAAGCCCATCGGGATTGAGATCCTGGCACCTAAGAAGCTCACCTTGGCCGTATTCAATCAGGTTCTTCGGGATCTCGGTGTTCCATCATTGAAGCGGGCTGATCTGGCCCCACTAAGAGCGGCCTAGGAGGTTCCGTTCCTCTCTGATTGAGTGTCGGGAATGAGGTGCGCATGTTAAGGCTTGAGGAATCACCTATGTACGATTTGGACGCGCAAGGTCAGCGTCTCTTGGCATTGCTGGTCGAGAAACTCAAAGATGTAATTCCTGGTGATCCTAGGACTTACATAAGCTATCAAGATGTGCACGATCGCCTTCATCTCGATCAGTTGGGGCCCACGTATGGCGTGAGTTTGCAGCACCAGGGACTGGATTCACTTGCAGATTGGACAAAGGCGGAGGGAAAGCCAGGCATTACCGGCATCATCATCGACCGAGGCACGTCCATGCCAGGCGAAGGATATTTTGGACTCTTCAATAGGACAATGACGGATTTCGAATGGTGGCGAACGCAGGTTCAACGATCGAAAGAGTTTGACTGGTCCGCCTACCTTCCCGTCTCTGTGTCTGCGGAATCACCCCGGGCCTCGGACATTGTTGAGCCAACGTCTCGTCAAGAGACGACGACTTACCGGATTCTTCGAGATACAAATCGTGCGAGACGGGTCAAATCTCTGCATCCATATAAGTGCCGACTCTGCGCGTACACAATACGCCTGCCGGATGGTTCAGCCTATGCAGAGGCTCATCATATACGCCCGCTGGGCGAGCCTCATAACGGTCCAGATGTGATGGAGAACATCCTGTGTCTGTGCCCAAACCACCATGCAGAGTTGGATTACGGAGCGAGACCGCTACAAGTCGGAGAACTGAGCAGCGTTCCCGGTCATTTGGCAGGAGAGGAGTATATCCGTTACCACAATGAAGTTATCTGTACACATGAGAACAGAGCCTGACGAAGCGCGTGAGGATTACTGCTCTCCGGGGTGAATACGATACGAGACAACGGTTCTATTCTATGTGCTATCCTTGTGATAGGCGCAGTCGATGCTACGTGCCAGGGTCGGGTTCAGCTTGCTCTGCAGAGCCCTGCCCCATCGATCTTGGCAATGGCCGAGGCTGATGCATCCCGCAAGCTGCCGGAGTTCATCTGCACCGTGCGGGCGTACGGCGGCGCGGGATACGATGATTTCCAGCGCAGCAGCATGAAGGAACTCGGACTCGACTATGTCCAGGGACTGGTGGACTTCACCTGGGACCATATCGAGCGGGGCGACAACGTGTGGAAATGGGTCGCCACCGACGAGCAGATGGACCAGTTGGCCAAGTCCGGGCTCAAGGTGGTCGCGTTCCTGCTGTGCCCGAAATCACCCGGGCTGCCGTGGGATGAGACGATCACCCGCGCGGACCCGAGGTTCGTCGCACAATATGAGGAGTTCGCGTACCAGGTCGTCAGCCGCTATCACAAGCATCCGGTGTGGTCGGGCCTGATCGCCGTCTGGGGCGGCTCGTCCGACGTCTTTGGCGAGCACCCGCTCCACGCTCCGGAGGTCCAGGTGCCGCTGCTCAACGCCGCCTACGAGGGCATCAAGCGGGCGGACTCCCAGACCATCGTCATCTCCTTCAACCTGTCCACCAGCATCTCCACGCCGCGGCAGTGGGAAGAGTGGTTCGAGAAAGCTTTCTCGCTACACCCGAAGTTCGACTGGTTCGGCGTGCACACGTACTACACGCCGGTGACCGGCCTGGAGAGTCCCGGGGCCTACTCCGGCGTCGTCGGGCTGGTGAATGTCCGCAAGTTCCTCGATGCCCACGGCTACGTCGACGAGCCGCTCTGGCTCAACGAGGGAGGATTCAACTGCGGCGAAGACTACGGCGGCTTGTCGGAACAGACCCACGCTGAGCAGACGGTGGAAACCTACATCGTAGCGCGAACCCTCAACGTCAAGCTCAAGGGCTGGGTCTATTTCGAGTATTTCAGCAAGACGCATCTGTTCGAGGAGTCGTCTGCCGATCTCGGCCTGATGACCTCGCTCGATCAGCACAAGCCGCCGCAGCCCCGAAAGGCCTGGCTGGGCCTTCAAACCCTGATCAAGACCGTCAAGTTCTTCGACTACGACTTCGACGCCAAAATCTCCGGCGAATACAACGAGCCGGTCCCAGCCTTCGTCTACAAATTCCACGGTCACGACAGACCCGCCTCGTTGCTTTGGGTGATTTTCTCGGGACAGGGGACAGGCAAGCGTCCGCCGGTCAACCAAGATGTCACGATTCGAATCGCCCCGGCCGCTCAAGCTACGCTGATCGACGTGTTCGGCAAGTCGAACGTGGTTCGCGCCGATTCTTCCAGGAGCGTGACAGTCGCCGCGTCGAGCTCGCCGGTCTATCTCAAAATTGGGGAGTAGCCGCAGATGACAAGAAAAGGAGAAGACTCTATGCGAAGCGTTCCTGCGTCCGAAATGACAATCCGCCGGAGATTGATCGCAACTTGTACGGTTCTGATTATTGGGGTGCTTCTACCGGTCGTGATAGGCGGACCGGACACGCCCGCAGAGCTCAAGCACGGACGGCTCAAGGTCTCGGAGAATAAGCGGTTTCTCGTGCATGAGGACGGGACGCCGTTCTTCTACCTGGGCGACACGGCCTGGGAGCTGTTCCACCGGCTCAATCGCGAGGAGGCGGATAAATACTTGGAAAACCGGGCGGCCAAGGGTTTTACGGTGATCCAGGCCGTAGCCATCGCGGAGCTGGACGGGCAGAAGGCATTGAATCCCTACGGACACCTGCCGCTGACGGACCTCGACCCTGCCCGGCCGGCGGTCCAGGACGGTCCCGCCAACGACTACTGGGACCATGTGGACTACATCGTGAACAAGGCGAACTCGCTGGGACTGTACATCGGATTCCTGCCGACCTGGGGGCGGTACTGGCATGACCAGATCAAGGATGGCAAGCCGCTGTTCACGCCGCAGAACGCAGAAGCCTACGGCCAATGGCTGGGGCGCCGCTACAAGGACAAGGCATTGATCTGGATCCTCGGTGGGGACCGGGGAATTGACAACGACACCCAGAGGGAGATTATCCGCGCCATGGCGCGCGGCCTGCGCCGGGGTGACGGCGGGGCGCACCTGATGACTCTCCATCCGCCGGGCGGCAACGGGTCATCCACCTGGTTCCACAACGATGACTGGCTCGATTTCAACATGCGCCAGAACGGGCACGTGGCCGAGTTCACCGGCCGGTACGACAAGACCCGCGAGGACTACGACCGCACGCCGGTCAAGCCCGTGATCGACGGCGAGCCAATCTACGAGGACCACCCGGTCTCCTTCGACGCGAAGAAGCTCGGGCACTCGATTTCGTCCGACGTTCGCCGGCCGCTCTATTGGGACCTGTTCAGCGGCGCCTGCGGCCACACCTACGGCCATCATTCCGTCTGGCAGATGTGGCAGCCGGGCCGCGACCCGATCAACAATCCGCTCATGCCGTGGTATGAGGCCATCGACCAGCCCGGCGCAGGCCAGATGCAGTACGGCCGTCGGCTCATCGAGTCGCGTCCCTTCCTGTCGCGCGTGCCGGATGACTCGATCATCGTGACCGACCGCGTGCCAACCAGCGTGCCGGGGGCGGGCCGGTACCGCTTCGTCGCCACACGCGATACCGACGGTACCTACGCGATGGTCTATGCTCCCATCGGCCGGGCCTTCAAGGTCCGCATGGATGTGATCAAGGGCGCGAAGGTCAGTGCCTGGTGGTACAACCCGCGAAACGGCCAGGCCACCGCCATCGGCCAATTCCCAAACACAGGCGAGCGCGAGTTTCTGCCGCCCGATAAAGGCGAGATGCTCGACTGGGTCCTGGTCCTCGACGATGCATCCAAAAACTATCCGGCGCCGGGCACTCGATGAGCATGAATCACACAGTAGGAGGATTACGAATGCGATGGTTCGTCGCGTCACTGCTCTTTTGCCTGCTGCCATCGTCACAGCCGACGGCGCACGGCGAAACCGTATTGACCATAGAGGAGACTCGGTTCACATTGAATGGCAAGCCGACGTTCCTGCTGGGCTTCAGCTACTACGGAGGTTTGGGGGCGTCCGAGGAGTTCATCCGCGGCGACCTGGATGACTTTCAAAGGCGTGGCTTCCACTGGCTTCGCGTCTGGGTCACCTGGGGTTCCTTCGGCAATGACGTATCGGCCGTGGACGCGATGGGTCAGCCGCGCGAACCGTTCCTGAGCAGACTCAAATCGCTTGTGGCCGAGTGCGACCGCCGGGGTATGGTTGTGGATGTGACGCTCACACGAGGCAAAGGGGTCGGACAGTTGCCGAACTTCGAGGCCCACCAGCGTGCTGTGGAAGTTCTGGTCGAGACTCTGAAGTCGAATCGCAATTGGTACCTTGACCTCGCCAACGAACGCGATGTGCGCGACGCACGCTACGTCAGTGCCGAGGAGTTGAAGCGACTGAGGGACCGTGTGCGCCAACTCGATCCGCAGCGTCTTGTGACAGCCTCTTTCGGGGGGCACGATCTGAGCATCGAGGATGTGCGTGAAGCTCTGCTGACCATCGGCCTCGACTTCCTTGCTCCACATCGGCCTCGCGGGCCTGAATCCCCCGGCCAGACAGAAGCGAGGACTCGCGAATGCTTGAATCTGATGAAAAATGTTGGCCGGGTGGTGCCTGTGCATTATCAGGAGCCGTTTCGACGGGGTTACACCGAGTGGGAGCCTTCTGCCGCCGATTTCCTGGCGGATTTGCGCGGCGCGGCGGCGGGTGGGGCTGCGGGCTGGTGTTTTCACAACGGGACGCAACGAAACGCGCCGGATGAACAGCCGCGTCGCTCGTTCGATCTGAGCAGCCGGCGATTGTCTGAGCAGCTCGATGGCGAAGAGCGAAGGTTCGTTGCCGAGGCCGCGAAGGTGGTGGAGTCCGTCAACCAGTGGACACTTGTCGGACCTCTCGGCGAAACGCCGAAACGCGTCACGGATTCGCTGCCACTGTCGCACCAGTCGGATACTGGTATCTGGGTGAAATATGAGCCGATGAGCGACGAGTTCGAAGGCGGCTCTCTGGATACCGATAAATGGGTGCGCAACATGGAATGGTGGAAGGGGAGGCAGCCCGCTCTGTTCAAGGCGGAGAATGTCACGGTCGAGAACGGTCAGCTTCTTCTGACGATGCGCAAAGAGCCGGTGCCGGAGGAGTTCAGCAAGCGGGGCTATCACGACTACACCTCCGCTGCCGTGCACAGCTTGGACCGCACCCGCTACGGGTACTTCGAGGTCAAGGCGCGTCCGATGAATTCGGGTGGCTCGAGCTCTTTCTGGTTCCAGCAGGACGCGACACCCGGTTGGGCGACGGAGATCGACGTATTCGAGATCGGCGGCAAGGCGCGCAGCCATGAGAGCAAGTATCACATGAACGTGCATGTCTTTCGTACCCCGACCGAGAAGCGGCACTGGTCCATCGGCGGTGACTGGGATGCCCCGTGGCGGTTGGCCGACGACTTCCACATCTACGGCCTGGAATGGGACGAAGAAAACGTGAAGTACTACGTCGATGGCGTGCTGGTCCGCCGGGTCCGGAACACCCACTGGCACCAGCCGCTGTACCTGATCTTCGACAGTGAGACGATGCCGGACTGGTTCGGCATGCCGGACGACAAGGACCTTCCCTCCACGTTCCGCATCGAGTACGTCCGAGCCTGGAAGAAACAACAGAAATCCTCCTCGACAGCGATAGACTCGCAACATTGATGAGGTCGGGATTCTGAAAGGAGATTTGCATCATGGGATCACGTTTCACACGGCGTGAATTCCTCGCTCGCCAGAGTGCGGCGGTTGGCGGCATGACTCTATCCGCATTGCTGCCCGACAGCCTCCTGCTTGCGGATGACAATAATGCCACAACAGGCATCGGCGACATCCCTTTCCCTCTGAAGGCCAGTGAGAATCGCCGGTATTTAGTGGACTCCAGGGGCAAGCCCTTCTTTCTGCTGGGCGACACGCCGTGGTTTCTCCAAAAGCTTCGTCTGGAGGACGTTCGCCATGTAATAGACGACCGCAAGACCAAGGGCTTCAACACGCTGTTCCTGGAAATCCTCGACGACAGCGCCATGCCCTCCCGCGACGCCTACGGCAACGTGGCGTTCGAGCCGGAGAAGGATATTACCAGGCCAGTCGAAGCCTACTGGCGATACGCGGATACCATCATGGACGAGGTTAACCGGCAGGGCTTCTTCGTCATCATGTCGGAGCTCTGGTATGGGGCGGGAAACGGGCTCTGGATGCATCATGTCACGCCGGAGAGCGCGCGGACCTACGGGCATTTCCTGGGCCGGCGCTACGCGCGGTTCAAGAACCTGATGTGGATGCATTGCGGCGACCGCAATGCTGACGAGCGATTGGCCGAGTGCGCGAACGAGCTTGCACTCGCCATCAAACAGGAGGCGCCGCACCATCTGCACACCACCCACATGCAACACGAGTTCTCCAGTGCCGATTTCTTCAACAAGGAGCCGTGGCTCGACGTGAACATGGCCTACACCTACGGCGCGTCGTACCTCCAGGTGAGCAAGGAATACCAGCGGAAAGACCCCATCCGGCCCGTCATTCTCGGTGAGACCGGCTACGAAGCCGAGCCCAACGCCATCGAGCTGTTGCCCGATGCCAGGAAAAGCGATCTCTGGAATCCATATCGCATTCGGCGCAACGCATACTGGGCGATCCTCTGCGGCGCGTGCGGCTACTGCGCGGGCACTCGGCTGTGGCGATTCGAGCCGAACTGGCGGGATGTTCTGAACGTCGAATCGGTCCGGCAGGCCCCGCTCATCAGGCGGCTGATGGAATCGCGCCCCTGGTGGCGGCTGGTCCCGGACACAACGCATGAACTGGTGACCGGCGGTTACGGCCAGTGGAAGCAGGCCGACTACGTGGCCGCCGCCCTCGCAGACGACGGCAAGCTGGCGATCGCGTACACACCGGCCGGCGGGACAATTCAGGTGGCCCTGAACCGCCTCCGCGGACCTGTCACCGCCACATGGTTTGACCCGACAAACGCCCAATACAAGTCCGTCGAAGGCTCCTCGCTCGGCAATCAAGGCGCGCGCGATTTCGCCCCGCCGGGCAAGAACGCCGCCGGCGAGCCGGACTGGGTATTGATTCTCTCTGCCAAATGAGAGATGCCAGGCACGCTCGTTCCTCCAAGCGATAGGAGATGTGTGGCTATGTGCAGATTCGCGTCGTCGTTGTTGTCCGGAATCGTCCTGCTGGTCCTGCCTATTCCTTCTGTGCCGCTCTGGGCCGCACCTGCCGGCGTGACCTTCGACCAGTCGGCCCTGGAGGTAGTCTGCTACAACTTCGTGGAGGTCATCCTGCGGGTAGACAAGCCGGATGTCTCGAACCCGTTCACGGATGTCAGCGTGGAAGGCCAATTCACGTTGTCGGGGGCCCAGGCGGTGTCTATCGACGGCTTCTGTGACAGCACGGACGGGAGCCTGTTCCGTATCCGGTTCATGCCGGCGAAGGCCGGGGACTATGACTACTCCGTGACCTATCGCCAGGGAACGTACGAGGTCGCACACAAGGGCAAATTCATGGCATTGAGGGGCAGCCGCCCGGGTCTGCTTCGCGTGGATCGGGAGCATCCGTTTCACTTCATCTTTGAAGGTACAGGGGAGCACTTTTTCTGGAACTCGACCACGACATACTGGCTGCTTGGGTGGCGGGATGACGCGGTGATCGAGGAATCGCTGGATCGGCTGGCGAAACTGGGGGTGAATCGTATCCGCGTGGCGTTGAGCGGGCGGACTCGCGACGGTATGCGGTGGAAGGAAGTGGATGTGAAGCGGGGCGAAAGGTTCCAGTTCCGCCTGGAGCCCTGGCCGGCGGCCCGGCCCGAGAACATCGAAGACCCGGGCTACGATGTCACGCGCTTCAACATCGAGCACTTTCGCAAATGCGAGCGGATGCTGGGGCACGCCCGCAAGCGTCGCATCCAGGTTTCGATCATCTTCCATCTCGACGGAGCGGACAAGGGAGTGGACCCCTTCGGCAAGGCGAAGATGGGCGGCGCGGATGAGCAGCGGTATTACCGGTATGTGATTGCCCGCCTGGCGGGGTTCTCGAACGTGATGTGGGACGTGACGAACGAGTGGCACCTGTTCCGCAATGAGGCGTGGGTCGAGAAGATGGGCCAATTCATCAAAGCGTGCGACCCGTATGACCACCTGACGAGTGTCCACGGGAGAGGCGTCTTTCCGTTCCACAACTCGCCCTGGGCTGACTTTGCGATGTACCAGAGGTGGGACGAGCACGGCGGCTACAACTTCATGCTCAAGAACCATCAGGAGCAGGAGAAGACCGGCCGGCCAATGCCGCAGGTGAACGAGGAATACGGCTACGAGGATCACTACCCCTATCCCTGGGGCGAAGGGCGCAAGTGGCCTGCTCGCACGGCGGACAATCGGCGCCGCCTGGCGTGGCAGATGGCGATGGCCGGGGGATACCAGACGACCGGCGAACGTGCGAACGTTCCCGGCTGCGGTGGCTGGATCACCGGCCGGGGCGACGACACGATGGTGATGCTCGAAGGCTACCGCCACCTGGCAGGCTTCTTCAGGCAACTGGCTTGGTGGGAGCTCAAGCCGGATAACGGCTTTTTCGACGTTGAGGGAGGCAGCGGGCCTGCAACGGGCGATGGGGCAATCCCGCCGGTGCTGGGCATGCGGTCCGACAACGGCGAGCTGGCGGTTCTCTATTTCTCTGCGGGCGGTCGCGCGAAAGTCAAACTCAAGGCGTTGGATGGGAGCCTGTGGTCCATCTGGTACAACCCGCGGACTGGCGTGCAGGAATTTGCCTACCCGGATGAGCAGGGGCGTTTCGTTGCGCCCGATAAAGAGGATTGGGCGCTGCAATTCAGCTTCGGTCCCGCAGGCCGGCGTGCTCGTGCCGCATACGACATCAGCATGAACGGCCTGCGAATCTGGGGGGTCGGAACGGATAACCCGCTCATCTACGACAACGACTGGTGGTTCGACACGCCGGACAAGAACTACCTGTGGGCGAAAGCCAGCCTCAGGCAGGCCGACCTCCGCGGCAATATCGTCACTCGCGATTTGTGGGACTGGGAAAAGGGTTATCAGTACAAACTCGAGCAGGGCATGGAGGATGCCGAGAAGTCCATCGCCATCGCGCGGCGGAGCGGCGTGAGAAATGTTCCCGATCCGGTGCCCGGATGTGATGCGGCGTTCAAGAGACCCGCAAGCGGATGGATCAAGGACACCGATGTTGTTCCGAGCAAAGGCAGCGAGCTGATCGTTGCGGAGGCGCGGAAGGCCACGCGGGAGAAGCCCCTGGTGATTTTTGTGGGCGGGCCGCTGAATACTGTGGCCAACGCGTATCTGGTGGACCCATCGATCGCGGACCGGATGGTCGTTTTCATGACAGACCTTCGCGGCTACAACGGCCAAGATCCATGGGCCAACTACATCGTGGCGTCCCGCTGCCGGTTGATCAATTACGGGGCACACATCTGGTGGCCGCAGCGGCCGGAGCCGCCCGTCATGCCGTTGGAGCGATTTGCCGGTCTGCCGCAGAATGAGATGACCGGAGATATGTATCGCATCGCGAAATGGTTCTGGGATCGAAGCACACGGCAGGAGAGGCCGGACCGCGATGATGGCTTCGCCGACGGCGCTCCGGTCTTCTATTTCTTCAACCACACGACATGGCTGTCTGTGCAGTCGCAGAAGGTCAAGGGTGTTTTCGATGTGCAGGATGTGACCGGAGAGCCCTACGATCTATTGGACGTACGGCGGGTCGACTACAGACTCATGACCGACGACTTCTTCCGAACACTCAAGAATCCCGCGGTTTACGGCCGGTGAGGGTGTGTGATTCCATGGATCAACAGGAAGACGAGGAAAGCGGTGATGTGCTGGTTGCTGTCTCGCATTGCACAACAGGCCCAGTCAGCCTGCATCCGTCGGAAGCGATCATCAGGGCTGCCGCGGCGCGGGCCTCGCGGGGCCGGCCCCTCCTTGAGCCGGCCGCAAGACTCCGTCCCGCAGCAAAATCAGGCAATCCAGAGGTCGCTGAAGCCATGACTGTCAGGCCACGACCTTAGGGATCCGCGCTCTGCAACTGAGCATCCCAACGCGTCCTCTGGATTGCCACGGTGCGGGGCTATGGGAAACGTGGATGTCCCTGCCGCGAAACGCCGCAGGATCGCATCCACGGTTGGCAGTGATCATCTCAAACAGCGCCTCTCCTCGCTGATCAGAATCTGGGTGGGGGCGCGGCCCTATCGGAATATGTCGAGCAGGAGAGACCGCGCCCCGAATACTAAGAGTGAGAGATGAAGAGAAGTATGGACTCGGTAGAGAATGGACGAGTGACAGGGGCTGCGGCGTGGAGCTCTCTCCCGCGCGCACAGGAGTAGAAATCTGTCCTGACTGGGGATGCCGGCTGTGAAGAGGGGAAACGTCAGGGCGACGAAGCCATGTCCCTGGGTGTTCCCGCCGACCATTGCCCGTTCTCTGTGACGCGGGCGGTCGAAGTGACACCACCGGCTGTGGTGCAAGCCTTTTCAATGCACACTCTCCTGTCGTCAGTCCCCTTGCATCCTGCAAGAGGCACTCCTCCTTGAGTTCCATGGTCCGTGGCGCCATCCGATGTGGCCTCCTCCTTACTGAGGACCATGTGACTTATCGTGCATCCTTATAAACGATCATTTTCCAAATGTCAACGGAAAACTGTGCGGATTTGCGGAAAAATACGATTTTTCCCGGACGTGACAACGGGTCACCGGACCATCACCTGTCCGCTGTCGGCGACGAGGGTCTGTCCCGTGATCGTGCGGGCCTTGTCGGAGCACAGGAAGACGACCGCATTAGCGACATCCTGGCCCTTGATTTCCCGCCGCAGGGCCGTCTTGTTCACATAGTAGGGGATGACCTCCTCGGGCCGGATCCCGTACTTCTTCGCGCAGACCCTGATATACTCTGGATTCCAGATCTTGGAACCCTCGAATACGTTGCCCGGAGCGATGCTGTTGACGCGGATGCCGTGCTCGCCGAGCTCCAGGGCCCAGCCGCGGGCCATGTGAATCTCGCCTGCCTTTGTCGCATTATACGCCGTGTTGTTCTTGCTGGCGTCGAGCCCCGATTTGGAGCTGAGATTGATGATGCTGCCGCCCATGCCCTGCGCGATCATGATCTTCGCGGCCTCGCGCGCCATCAGCAAGTATCCGGTGAGGTTCACCTCCATCGCCAGCCGCCACTTCTCGACCGGGGTGTCCACCAGCGCGCAGGCCGGCGCGATGCCGGCGGCGTTGACGAGGATGTCCAGGCCGCCCCAATGGGCGAGCAGGTCCTCGAACGTCTTGCACACGCTCGGCTCGCTGGTGACGTCGCAGCGGAAGATCTTGACCCGGCTCTTCGGCTGTTCGCTCGCGATCAGGCCGGCAGTCTCCTGTGCGGCGGCTTCGTCGATGTCGGCCAGGGCGACCATGGCCCCGGCGTGCGCCAGCCCGACGGCGAGGCTCCGGCCCAATCCGCTGCCGGCGCCGGTCACCACGGCGATGCGGTTGTTCAACTCGCCCTTGCCCTCGCCGCCGACGAGCTTCTTGCGGAACGCTTCCGATTCCCAGTTGTTGATGAATTCCTGCTCCCGCCGGGTCAGGCCGAGGACGCCGCCGAACCGGTGGGCGTGCATGCGGACGACGACGGAGCCGTTGGCCATCTCCGCCGCGAGCGGCACGAGCGACTTGTCGGCCGCGATGAACAGCCCGAGACCTCGCACGATGAATGCGTACGGGGCCTTCTTCGTCCGGGCGAGGCGCGCCTGCAAGGCGCGGGTGATGCGAGTGGCGTCCGCGGTTTCCGCCCACAGGGCCGGACCATTGGCAAAGACCAACTCTTCCGGGTGCAGGGCAGGGGCGGCGAGCAGGGCCCGGGCATCGGCATGCCTCATGAATGAGGCGATGCTGTCCGTCGGTGGGAAGTAACTCACGGGCACGTACTGACCCGTCACGCTGAAGGCTGCTTTGCGGATCGCCAGCCTGGCGGCGGCTACTGCCCGCTCCGCCGGCGGCTTTGTGTGAGGCGCTCGCAAGGGCTTGAGCCTGCTTTCGCATCGCTCGATGACCTCGCGGACGAGGCGCAGTGCGGCGTTGGCGCCGTTGGCCGTGACGAAGACGCCATGCTTTTCGAGGAACAGAATCTGCGGCTTGCGTTTATGCTGCTGCTGATAGTCCCGGACCAGTGCGGCGATCTTGCGAGCAAGCATGTAGCCCGGATCGGCGTAAGGCACCCACAGCGGCGGCAACTTCTCCCCTGCGAATAGCTTCGCCAATTCGGCCTCGCCGTTCTTTGCGTTCACGTACGCCGACACAACCAATGGATGAAGGTGGATCACGTGTGAGCTGAGCAGGGCGTGCAGGTGCGACTCCACGGAAGGCCGGGCCCCGCCCTCGCAGCCATCTTCGCAGGCGTCCAGAAGCCGGTTGACCACGGCGGTCTCCCTCGCGACGGCGTCGAGCCTCGTGAGAGATCGGTCCTGCAGGATCGCCAGGACCGGCTCGATCCGCAGCCGCCGCCAGCCCCGCCCTTCGCACATATCTTTCAAGGCCGTGCCGCTGGCCTTGATGTACATGTACCTGCCGTCTTCGGTCTTGACCGACGTATTACCGCCGCCGCCCAGCACCAGCGCCGGGTCCTTGCCCGTGACATTCGACATCCGAATCAAATCCGCTAACGCTCTATCCATCACAACAGCACCTCATTAGATTCGTGGACCGTTCCAAAAACCGTCATTATTAGCACATCTTGTACTTGGTGTCCACTGGCTTCTGCGAGTACATGAAACGGAGCAAGATCCTGGTGTGCACGTACCGGATGTATTGTCGAGCATCGCACGGCGCAAGACTCGGGTGCCATGTCCACGCTTGCGTGGACATGCTTGACTCGATGGGCAATTTGCGACAGAAAGGCATGCTTACGCGAGCGTAAGCATGTTTGCCACTGGATCAGGTTCCGCAGAGCGTGCAGTGCACAGCTTTACGGTCTGACACCCTCATGCTTGAACCTCTGTCTTGCTCAATGGGACGCTGCCGGGGACGATCGCTTCATCTTTGGCACGTTCCTGGGGCTCCTTCCACATCCACAGGCTCGCGCTGGCGAACCAGACGATGGTGGTTAGCATCATGGTCCACTTCGCTCTCTCCAGACTCATACTTCCCGCCACGAACAGGACCGTAAAGAGCACCAGGATGGCCAATGCCCCCCAGCTTACCACCCGTGCCACTGCCAGCGTGATTGGCTGTTCATCCCACTGCTTTTGATGGAAGGCGCTGAGGCCGATATACAGTCCGGACGCAAGGAACCATCCGGGCAATGAGACGAACCATAGCGACCAGCGACCTATAGAGAAGACTGTACCCAGGCAAGCCATTATCGTGACGATCCATGCCAAGCCCGCCGCCCAGTTGAAAGACTCTCTTCTCAGCTCGGCGTACGAGCCCCGCAGACCCAGCCGTGGAATCACCCAGTAGTCCACGAAAATCACGGCGCCCATGGGCATAAGGATCATGCCGTAGATCGCGACGAAGTCGAGCAGCTTCATGGCAATGGCCGGGAACATGCCGGCAATCATGGCAATAGCCCCGGTGATCAATGTCACGGTGAATCGGGATGCCTTTGGGACGACTGCCTGAAACGCCAGACCTGCCCTGTAGATGGTCGGGTTCGCTGTGGTCCAGCCGGCGATGATCACGCAGAGAAGGCCCGCCAGACCGGCGGCTTGGTACGCCAGTGGGCCCGGCAATACTTTTGTATTGTCCGGGGTCTGATACAACTGGAAGGCATAGAGGATCGAAGCGGACAGCCATGCCAGATAATGTCCCAGGAACATGCCGGCCCCGCTGGCCACGCCGTACCACGATTTCTTCGCAAACCGCAGCACCGAAAGATCGGACATCCCGATATGCATCGCCATGTTGCAGAACCATGCGAAGAACATCACGTGCCAGAACGTGAACTTCACCTGTCCCGGTTGCGGGGCGCCTCCCCGCCATATTCTTGTCGTGGCCAGTGTCCACACATCGGACAGGCCGTTGACTTTGTCGCCTGTGGCGTCGATGAACTGCCGCAGGCCGACCAGTCCAAATGCGATGAAGACGAGCACCATCCACGGGGCCGCGATGTTCGCCACTTTGGCCACGATTTCATACCCATATGCGGCTACGACCGCAATCATGGCGCCGACAACAAATACAGCGATTACCCAGCCGATACTGTTCGGGTAGAGATCGTCCAGGGCAGGCATGGGGAAGTGGAACCAGACGCCGAGGGCGGTGGCCGAGACGGTCACCATGGCGCCGGCGAGGAAGCAGAACATGACGCCGTTGGCCAGGTCGTAGAGGGTCACGAGTCGGCGGCCGCAGATCTTCTCCAACTGGTAGTACAGTGTGAGTCTCGCCCGGGTGGCGATGGGGGCGCACATGAAGACCCAGCTTGCCACCGCCAGCAGATTGCCCACGATCAGGCCGACGACGACGTCGAAGGCGCTGACGCCGGCGGCGACGAACAGCGGGCCGATCATCAGCTCGGTGCCCGCCGTATGCTCCCCGGCGTACATCCCGATGAAACTCCGAAAGCCGAGCAGCCGATTCTGCGGCACCGGCTCCCGCTCGAACTCACTGCCACCCTGTGTTTGCTGTGCTTGTTGTTCCGTAGCCATGGGACTTGTTCCTTATTGCGCCCCCGGTCTTTCATGTTCTCTAAGCGCGTTTGCTGAGAACGTTCTCTTCATAAGCTTTCACCTCGCCGAGCCAGGTGTCGCCGGCCGGGACGTTCGATTTCGTGCAATAGTAATCCCAGACGGCCCCGAAGGGTAGTATTTTCATCTCTTCGAGCATGGCCAGTCGCGAGGTGAAATCGCCCTTGGCCTCGGTCCTCTGCAGCAGCCTCGTCGGCTCCAGCAGGGCCATCAACAGCGCCCTGAGCATGCAGCGCGTGCCGATGACCCACGCGGCGATGCGATTGATGCTTGCGTCGAAGAAGTCCAAGCCGATGTGGGTTCGGTCGAGGTAGTCACCCCGCACGAGCTCCTGGGCCAGGGCCTCCAGCTCATCGGACAGGATCACGACGTGGTCGCTGTCCCACCGCACGCCACGACTGACGTGCAGCAGGATTTCATCGACGAACGTCATCACGGCCGAGATCTTGTCGGACACGGTCTCCGTCGGATGGAAGTGCCCGGTGTCCAGGCACAGCAGTGTGCCGTTGGCGACCGCGTAGCCAAGGTAGAATTCGTGCGAGCCGACGACGTAGCTTTCCGAGCCGAGCCCGAAGAGCTTGCCCTCCACGGCGTCGAGCAGATGGTTGCGATTCATTCGCTCGGCCAGAATTTCATTGAGCGACTGCTTCAGCCGCTCGCGCGGGCCCTTGCGATCCGCCGGGATATCCTTGTATCCGTCGGGAATCCAGGTGTTTGTCACGCAGGGCGTGCCGAGCTGTTTGCCCATGTAGGCCCCGATCCTGCGGCAGGCGATACCGTGCTCGACCCAGAACCGGCGGATGCGCTCGTTCGCGCTGGAGAGCGTGAAGCCGTCGGCCGCCTTCGGATGCGAGAAGTACGTGCCGTTGAAATCCATGCCCAGCCCATTGGCTTTGGCCCACTGGACCCAGCCCCGAAAGTGCCTGGGCTCCAGCTCGTTGCGATCGACTTTGCCTTTGGTTTCGGCATACATCGCGTGCAGGTTCAGCCGGTGCTTGCCCGGGATCAGGCTCAGGGCCTTTTCAATGTCCGCCCGCAGCTCGTCGGGCGTTCTCGCCTTGCCGGGATACGCGCCGGTGGCCATGATTCCGCCGCCGCTGAGTCCCTCGGCGTTCTCGAACCCGCCGACATCGTCTCCCTGCCAGCAGTGCAGTGAGATCGCAACTCTGCGGAGCCTCCGCATTGCCTTTTCCGTGTTGACGCCGACCTCGGCGTACCGTTCCTTTGCGAGTCTGTACGCTTGCTCAATTCGTCTCATAGTTGCCATGTTTCCCCTCTTTCATGACTCGGCTCACGTCCTTTATCATCCTAAGCCGGGTGCCATGTCCACGCTCGCGTAGACATGCTTGGTCCAATGGCAAGGGCGTGCTTACGCGAGCGTAAGCATGGCGCCCAACGCCCGACACCGGCATCCATCGCCTATTTCTGCGGCACGACCTTCAGTGCTTCTCTATCGGGCAGCTTGGGGAATGCCGCGTGCGGCTCGGCCTGGTACCAGTACGCGACTGACGCGATGTCGTCTTCTTCCTGCAGATATGTCCCGTCCTTCGTCCAGCCGAGGGCCTGGATCGTCACGCGCAGGTCCTTGTCGAACCGGACGGGGTCGGTGACGTGCCAGCGATACAATCCGAATCGCTGGCCGACCTGATAGATCTGGTCCTGCGGCAAGACCTGGGCCAGGCCGGTGTACGGTGTGGAGAAGGTCTGGTACTTCTTGACCTCGCGGTTCTCGAAGTTGTACGAGCCACAGAAGTAGTCCTCGGTGCCCGTGCCGCAGATCGTCGGGAACTCCTTGTCGCCATCCAGGTAGAACTTGATTTCGCCCTCGCCCCACCAGCCGGGACTGTGGACTTCCCATGCGAGGTACGTGCCGACGTAATGGCCCTGGCCTTGGACGCCGTCAAGGATCGTGTAGAGGCCCTTGGTTTTGAGCGGCGATTCGCGCCGGTACTGGGCGTGGAAGTAGCCCATGCTCTGAGGCACGTCCGTCAGCGTGTAGTTGATCTGGTAGTAGAGCGTCATGTCCTTGTCGTCGAGGTTCTCCATCGTGATCTTGGCACTCTTGCGGAAGGGCATCGGCCAATAGCAGTTGAACGCGCTGCCCGGATTCACGCAGACGGCCAGCGAGTTGATCTGAGCGTACTTGCCCCAGCCGCAGGCGAAGAAATGGCTCATCGGCACTTCCACCGAGGGCGTCGTCTCGCCGTCCCAATAGACGCGCAGGATGTAAATCTGCGTTTTGTCCAGTGGGGCGGGCGTCATCCAGACCTGCTGAATCGCGCCGGAGCCGTCGATCTCGCCCATGGTGAACGTGGATTTCGCGGGAATCCGCACCGAGGGCGAGATCTTCCAGCCCTGGCCCAGGTCCCGGGCGGCGTTCTTGCCGGTGCCTTCGGTGGCCATGCCGGCCTTGCCCTTCTCGCCGGTGAAATTCTCCGGGTTGATCGAGCGCGTCTTGGCGTTCGACAGTCGCGCCAGGTTGCCCATGCCCATGTCCAGGCCGTTGAATCCCCGGCCCTGCGAGAGCAGGTCCGTCGCCGCCAGACAGATCAAGGCACTGACGGCCAGAATCAACGCGAACAAACTGGTTCCATGTCGATGATGTGAGATTCTCCCCTTGCCTTCCATCTTCTTGTCCTTTCCATTTCGCAGAACGTCGTCACGAACCTCTGTCACTCTGTCATCCTGAGCGCCGTAGGGGCAACCCCCTGTGGTCGCCCTGGACTAGGAGGGCAGGCACGGGGGCCTGCCCCTACGCTCAACATGACAACGAATCTAATCCTCTGAACATCGTTCAAGCAGCTTCTTTTCGGCTTCGGCGGTCCAGAGGCTGTCTCTCAGGGCCGCCGCCACTTCGGGCATCTTGCTCGCCAGTTCCTCCAATCGCGTCAGGCCCAGGCCCTTGCACGCCGGGTACACCATGATCTTGCCGGCGATGGAGCGATTCTCGACGGCTCGAATTCCGTCGACCGCACCATCCAGGCCGGAGATTGCGGCGACGCTGACATTCGTATCGAGCCGGCCCGATTCGACCTTCTCCAGCATGCGTTTCATATCGTCGAGGGTCGAGCCGCTGGTCCCGATGAAGTACAGCCGCTTCTCGATGTAGGCATCCAAGTCGATCTCGCCCGTGACGGTCGCCGGTATGCCTGCAAAGATGTTGATGATGCCGCGCGGGCCGGAATCACGTACGGCCGCCGCCACCAGCTCGGGCACAGGGGCCATCAGAACTGTATAGGTGCAGTCCTCCGGCGTCTGCCCGTCGCCTGCATGATACGTCGTGTACTCGACGTCGTTTTTCTGAGCCAGCGGGCCGGCGATTTTCGTCAACGCCGCCAGCCGGTTGTCATCCACATCGCCGGCCAACACGCTGACGCCCCCGACCCCCTGGCAAATGTTGCGGATGACGTGCATCATTCCCATGGGTCCGCCGGCGCCGACGACATTGATGCGGTCGCCGTGGCGAATCTCGCCGGTCTTGGGAATGTACTTCATCGAGTCGGCGGGGTCTGATCCGGCCGTGCCGATGATGCGAATGCCGCCGTAGTGGACCCGGCCGACCATCGTCACGACCGGCCGTCCGAACCGTTCCCCGCCGAAGACGACGTTCAGCAGGCCGTTCGCTGCAACTTTGGCGAACAGCGACTCCGCCGTGCGCGCGTTTGCACCGAAGTAGATGACATCGTCGTACGCCGCGTCCTCAAGCCCATCGACGTACTTCACGCGGGTCAACGGGACCCCAAGCTCCGTCGGCGGCGTCAGTTTGGAGACCCACGTGATCTGGCCGGGCACCCCGTGCCGCCGGAAGAGATTGCTCATCCGGCCGCTCGCGATCTCGGCGTCCGCGACGATCAGCATCCGCCCGCCCGCTTTGAGTGAGGACCGCTCCTTGGAAACATAGGCATCCTCGACGCACGCCCACGGCTCGGCCAGGGCAATCGCAGAGCCCGCCTTGTCCTCACGCGCCGGCAGCAGCATCGACTCGCCGTCCGGGGCCGTGATGACCCGCTCATCCATCAGGACGTACTCCTGCAGGGCGCCCTCGAAATTGTATCCGAAGGCCGCGTTGGAGCTTGCCGTGTGAATCCAGCGATAGTCGGTTTGCACGAGATATCGCTCGCCGGGCTTGTGTCTCTCAACACCCGGGCCGACCGCGACGATGCGAACGACCGTCTCATGCCCCGGGACCGTAGGCGCCGCCTCCGGCACGTAACTGGGGATCTCCTTGAGAATCTCCAGATCGAGTCCTTCCACGACGGGGCCCTTGCGCACGTGGCCGGTGAACTGCTTGAGCAGCTTCAGATCCGAGAAGCAAAGGCCAACGACCTCGACCCTGGCCAGGACCTGGTGCGGCCCGGGCTTGAATACGTCCTTGGCCTTATTCAAGACCAGCTGATCCGGCCCGACCAGTTGAACGGCATATTGTTTCGGAGGAACATTCTTATTCATCGTTGCTTATCCTTGCATCGAGAGCCATCGGCTCCCAAGCCACTGGTTGTCACACGCCGGGCGATAGCCTGTTTGTAGTGTGCCCGCAAGGGCATCAAAAGAAACGCCTCACGGCGTCACTACAAACAAGTTCGCAGGGTGGGTCCTTGACCCACGCGTGCTCCATAGTAATCACGCTCGTATTGCTTTCACAATGTCGTTCGGGGTTGCGGTGTCCTTGAATGCGGCGAGGCTGTCCTCCTGCTGAGGCTTCAGGGTTGCACCGACCTGCTCGAAGAAGGCGTTCTTTCGCTCGGCCGTGCCGAAATGCCTGTCCGCCCATGCGCTGGTGTACGCGAGGCCGCATTGCCGCTGTAGCACGGAGTGGGCATAAACGATGTGTGCGCCCTTCAAAAACACCGGCAGCAGGGGGGCCAGCTCCGCCGTGTCGAAATCATCGACGAACTTCTGGCCCGGGCTGTTCATCTCGGTCCCCTCGACCACGACGAGATGACGGCGTTTCGCCACCTCGATCACGTTATAGAGGTTCTTCACCTTCTGGTCCTGCGACCCCGGCGTATAGTTGCGGTCGGGGATGACGTTGAGCGCCACGGCCCCTGTGCTCATCGCGACGTCGAGCAGCTCTTCGATAGCTTGCTCGCCGTCGCTGGACCCGTCGAGCCATGTGTGTACGGGCATTCCGCCTGCCGCGAGGATGAAACGGTTCGTGTCGGCCATCAGCGGGAACGAGCCTTTGTCCGGCTGGACGTAGCCGACGCCGCCACGCTTCATCGTCTTGGCCCGGATCGTATTGAGCAGGTCCCGTCCCTCGGGCAGTCCGAGCCGCACGGGATCGGCGCCCAGCTTCTGCGCCCAGAACTCGATGAGCTTCTGGCTCTCGCCGAAGATGTCCACCGCCTTGCGGGCGTACGCCAGACACATGTGCCGCTCCGTCGCATTGCCCGCCGGCGTCAATACGAGCACATCGCGCTCGTAATCCAGCTCCACGGGGCTGAGATACCGGTTGACGCGACGCATCAGGTCGCGGTTTCGCTGCTGGGCGGTTTCCTTGAGGCCGTGCAGGAAATCTTCCTGTGACTTCGGCACCTTGGAACTCGGAAAACCGACGCCCATATGATAGGAGATGCCCGGCTCTCCCGGCGAGTTCATCACGCGCGAGGAGAACTCCGGCACGTACACTCGCGTCTCCAGGCCCGAGCAGCCCTTGATGCCCAGCAGCCGGCAGGCCTCGCGGAACTCGTCGAGCGCGTCGAGCACGTCGAAGTCCGTCGTGCCTACCACCGCCAGCCCCGCCTTGCGTGCCAGCCAGGCGAATTTCGTCGGTGAATAGCCGTAGGTGTTGTAGGAAAAGAACGTGTGGCAGTGCAGGTTCACGAACTTGCCGGTCTCGCAGAACACGATCTCGCCGGCCTTCACCTTCTCCAGCAGGGCCAGCAGCGCGCTCTTGCGCTGGGCCGGATCGAAACTGTCCAATTGCTGCTCAAGTTCCTCGATCAACGTCGTTGTCTCCTATTTATATCACCGTCCCACGTACCGGGTGCCATGGCCACGCTTGCGTGGCCATGCTTGATCCATCGAAGAAGACATGCCTACGCAAGCGTAGGCATGGCACCCGAATCAAGGCAACATATCTTCTACCTAAAAAGAGCACGAAGCATGAGAAGCAAAGACGCTATCAACGGCGGCAAGACGAAAAGGAGGCCCACCAGTATCAGAATCCACGTCAAATTCAGATGACGCATTTCGACAGCCTCCAGGGCCCGCGGCACACTGGGCATCAATTCTTTGCCACATGCCTACTGTATTGTCTCTCCCAAAGACCCGTATCCTGCGGCTGGTACTCTTTCAGCTCGATCGAGTTGCGGATGACCTCGCGGGCTTCGCCGAGGCTCTTGATCTGTCCGGCGGCCCTGGCCTGCATGAGGATGTTGCCGATGGCCGTGGCCTCGATGGGACCGGTGATGACTTTCCTGCCGATGGCGTCGGCGGTGAACTGGCACAGCAGCTCATTCTGAATCCCGCCGCCGACGATGTGCAGGACGTCGATTGTGCTGCCCGTGACGTCCTCGATGGCACTGAGGACCGAGCGGTACTTGAGGGCGAGGCTTTCGAGGACGAGGCGAACCATCTGGCCCTTGTCCTGCGTGGGTTTCTGGCCGGTCTCGGAAAGACATTTGTTGATCCGGGCCGGCATGTCGCCCGGCGCCAGGAATTCGCTTCGGTCGCATTCGATGAGTCCGAAGAACGGCTTGGCGGCCGCGGCCATCTTCGTCAGGTCGCCGTAGGACAGGTCCTGGCCTTCGCGCTGCCATTGGCGCTTGCATTCCTGCACCAGCCATAGTCCCATGATGTTCTTCAGGAGGCGGATCGTGTTCTCGACGCCGCCTTCGTTGGTGAACTCGTACTTGAACGTCTTGTCGTTGACGATGGCCTGCGGCAGCTCGACGCCCATGAGGCTCCACGTCCCCGAGGACAGGTAGGCCCATTTGCCGCCGGTTGCGGGCACACCCAGCACGGCCGACGCCGTATCGTGCGACCCGATGGCGATCACCGGAATCCGGCCGCAGCCGATTTCCTTGGCCACTTCGTCCGTCAGGCCCCCGATGACGGCGCCGGGCATGACGATCTCGGGCATGATCTCCTTGGGCAGCGAAAGCTCCTTGAAGATCGGTTCGGACCACGCGCCGGTCCTCATGTCCATCATCTGCGAAGTGCTGGCCAGCGTGTACTCGCCGAGCGCCTTGCCGCAGAGGAAGTACGAAAACAGGTCGGCCATGAAGAGCAGCCGCTTGGTTTTCGCTAGCGCCGGCGAGTCTGCCAGGCGCATCGCGAGGACCTGGTAGAGCGAGTTGAGCTGCATGAACTGGATGCCGGTGCTCTCATAGACGCGGCGCTTCGGCATTAGCGTGAATGCCTTGTCCATCATGCCGTTGGTCCGGCTGTCGCGGTAGTGGTAAGGTTTCTCGATGAGCTCGCCATCAGATCCGAGCAGGCCGAAATCCACGCCCCAGGTATCGACCCCGATTCCTGCGACGTGGCCGCCCGCGTCCTTTGCTGCCTGGCCGATCCCGGTCTTGACCTCCGCGAGCAATCGATCGAAGTCCCACCGCAATGAGCCCTTTTCCTCGACCGGCCCGTTGCCGAAGCGGTGAATCTGTTCCAGGCTCAATCGGCCGTCGGCAATGCGGCCGAGCATGACTCGACCGCTCTCGGCCCCAAGGTCCACTGCGATATAACTGGCCTTCTTCGCCATCGCCTGCTCCTTTGGCGCAACCGCATTTCTCCTGCCTGCAGCCGTGCGTAGACTGCGTACGAGATAGAGATTAAAAGACGCGACAAGAGGATCGTCAATCATAAAACCCAACCGGGCTCGCCGCACGGTCAAGATGATTCGGATCATTGTTGACAGGCTCCGCTGCATGCGTAGACTGGAGTCAGCTTGAGATTCGCCTGTCATTGACAGAGGATATGACGCTTGACGAGCCTGATATTGAGTCTTGGAGAGCTAGCATGAGCACTTCCGAGGAGTCGAGTTCTGTCCGGAGCAAGCCCGACCAGCGTCTCTTGGATGAATTAGTGAAACGGACCATTGCCACCGCGCAGCCGGTTCGCATCATTCTCTTTGGCTCCGCGGCACGAGGGACGATGGGACCCGACAGCGATCTCGATCTGTTGGTCGTGGTGCGCGACGGCGTCCACCGGCGGAGAACCGCTCAGGCTATCTACAGGAGCCTCAGAGGGATTGGATTCGCTAAAGATGTCATCGTGGCGACCGAGAGCGATATTCGGCTATTTGGGGAGAATCCATCGCTCGTCATCTGCCCGGCCCTCCGCCAAGGCAAGGAGATTTACCATGCCGCAGGATAGACCGTGGCCAGGAACGCCGCAGGATTGGCTGGCGCGGGCCAAGAGCGATCTGACGCTTGCTCGCCTGCCACTGCCGCAAGGCGCATTATACGAAGACCTATGCTTTCATGCTCAGCAAGCGGCGGAGAAGGCTTTGAAGGCGGTGTATCAGTACTGCGGCTGGACGTTCCGATATACCCGCGACATCGAGGAATTGGTGACCAATCTGAAACGCAAGGGTTTGGATGTGCCTACCGAGTTGGATGAGGCTGTAGTCCTGACGAGCTTTGCTTGGGAAGCGAGGTATCCGGGTCTCGGCGAGCCAGTGACCGAAGAGGAATACCGGGACGCGATACGCCACGCCGAGACCGTCGTGGCTTGGGCCGAAAGCAAGATCGGTGTTTAGCAGACATCGGTGGCTTCAACAATACAGGCCTTCCGCCTGACGAGCAGAGCAACGTTCTATCCCTGATACTGGGCTGGGTATCCTATGAAGCACTTGCGGACTCTTTGATGCAGGATCACGTGCCGGAGGGGATCACGCGAGGCTGGAAGCGCATCTTGGCCTGGCCGATGAGGTAGAAGCTGCCTGTGATGCAGATCAGGTCTTCCCGGCCGATGGCGCTTCGAGCCAGTTGCAGCGCTTCGCCCAGACAACTGGCGCTTTGGCACATCTTGCCGCACAGTTCGGTGTAGGCGTCGGCCAGGTCCTGAGGCGACGTGGCTTTGACCGAGTTGCTTCGGGTGAAAATGACTTTGTCAGCCCCGTACTGGAGCTCGGCCAGCATGCCCGCGATATCCTTGTCGTTATTGCAGCCGAAGATGACCACCATCGAGTCGTAGGGGATATTCTGGCCGATGGCGTGAATCAGCGCGCGAATGCTGGCAGCGTTGTGTGCGCCGTCGATCATGATGCGCGGGTCCTCGCAGATCATCTCCATTCGACCGGCCAGTTTGACCTGGTGCAGCCCTTCAGCGGCCTTGTCGTTGTCAATCGAGTAGCCGGAGGCCTTGAGCTTATCCAGCAGCGCCAGGGCCAGCCCGCAATTGATGGCCTGGTGCCTGCCGTGCAGGGGAACCCGCAGATGCTCGAATTTGCTGGTGGGAGTGGTCAGACAGATCCGTGTGTGCGGCCCGTGCTCACGCGAGGTCTCGAACCGATAGGAGAAGTCGATATCGGCACCGGTTACGCTCAGAGGAGCTTTGATCGCAGTCGCCTGCGCCTTGAGCACGTTCATCGCCAACGGTTCCTGCTCGACCGTAACCGCCGGCACGCCGCGCTTGAATACGCCCGCTTTCTCCATCGCAATTCGATCGAGAGTATCGCCAAGCTGCATCTTGTGATCGATGCTAAGACTTGTAATACCAACGACTTCCGGCTGGATGACGTTGGTGCTGTCCAGCCGCCCGCCCATGCCGGTCTCGATCACCCCGATATCGATCTTGCGGTCCACGAAATGCATGAACGCCAGGGCCGTCATAATCTCGAAGAACGTCGGCGGATCCGTCTTGGACAGCTTCTCCACGGGGGCATAGATCCGGTTGATCAGGCCCAACATCTCAGATTCGCTGATCATCTGGGAGTTGACCACGATTCGCTCGTGGAGGTGGACGAGGTGCGGCGAGGTGTACAAGCCGACGGTCAGCCCGTTCGATTCGAGCATTTTCGCCAGCATGGTCGCCGTCGAGCCCTTGCCCTTCGTGCCGGCGATATGCACCGTTTTGATCTTCTTGTGCGGGTCGCCAACGAGCGACAACAGCTTCTCCATCCGTTCGAGGCTGAACGTCGTCACGTTGTAGCGTACATGCTCTTCCTTCTCATAGTCGGTCCTGTCGAACAGGTAGGCAATCGCTTCCTTATAGTTCGCAAAAGCCTTCCTGGCTTTGACCGCAGTAACCTTGGAAGAGCTCCGTCCTGCGCGTTTCTTTCCGGTTGTCCGTGTCATTTTGGCCATGAATGTGCCATATTAGCAAATCCCGTTCCCATAGTCAACCATAGTAGGTGCGCAGGGACCGAAAATCTGCATAATTTCTGATGTAGAAAACGCGTAAACCGTTTCACCTGGGCAGGTTACGCCGATGTCCGAAGAGCGATGCCTCCCCCGTTGGCGTCTTTCTGTATAACTTGGTATGAAGGTTTTATTACATTGTCTAATAATGGCTGGCCTCCATGAGCCTTTCACTGTGGCGAACCATAAATCCACATACTTACACGGTCCTTGCAGTGTTCGACGTATGACGGTCCCCCTTTATTGCAGATGGAAGTTGAATTGATGCGGCTGCCGGCCTATTCCTACTGTGTAACAGGGGTATGTTGGATCTGAACCAACTCCACAGAGGTCCCATGCCGCTGACGGAACGTGCCCCAGGTTGAGGATGGTTCCCTTCCATAGCTAACGCCGAACAAAAAGGTTGCCGGGCAATTGTTTGATGACGCTCTTGAGTTGCAGCGATACGAGGCTCGCATTGACCGCCCCGGCGGGCAGATTCGTATCCGCGATAAGCTGATCGATGTGCAGCGGCTCTTTGCCGAGCATGTCGAAGACAGTCTTCTCGTTGCCCTTCAGGTTGAACTTGGCCGTATCGAACAGAGGCGCCTCAACTTTTGCTGTGGCCTCCTTCGCCGCAAGTTCCGTGTGTTCCTTGAGTTGCGCTCCAACGTAACCCAGCGCGTCGATCACGTCTTCGACAGACTCGATCAGCTTGGCGCCCTGTTTGATGAGGTAGTGGGGTCCCTGGCTCAGGGGCGAATCGACCTTTCCCGGCACGGCCATGACCTCCCGATTGTTCTCCAAGGCGACCTTAGCCGTAATCAGCGCGCCGGACCGCAGGCCCGCCTCGACTACGATCGTGCCGAGGCTCAGCCCGGCGATGATCCGATTGCGAGGCGGAAAATGCTCGGCCAGTGGCTCAGCCCGCATCGGCAGCTCGCAAATGCAGGCGCCCGAGGCACTTATGGACTCAAAGAGCTTGGCATTCTCCGGGGGGAAGATCCGCGACAACCCGCAGCCCTGCACGGCGATGGTCCTTGCTTGGGCCGCCAGCGCCCCTGTGTGAGCGGCCGTGTCGATTCCGCGTGCCATTCCCGACACCACCGTAAAGCCCGCAGCCCCGAGCAGATGTGCCAGCCGCGACGCCTGCTCTTGGCCGTAAAGACTGCATCGGCGCGATCCGACAATCGCAATGGCGAGATTGTCCTCCCGGCAAAGTGTGCCCTTGATATACAGCACTGGGGGTGGATCGTAGATCTGCCTGAGCACCGGCGGATACCGCGGATCGGCCATGTGAAGCAGCCAGACCCCGTGCTTCCCCGCAGATTCCAATTCGGCGCAAGCATCGAATTTGTCGCGACTTGCGGCGATTCGCTCTGCCGTCTGCAGGCCGATCCCTTCCACCTTGGCCAGCGCGTGAACCGAGGCCCCGAGGGCCGCATCCACCGAGCCGAAATACGCCAGAAGCTTGGCGAATGTAATCGCTCCGACCCCGTCGGCCCCGAACAGCTTGAGCCATTTGTCGATATCTGTCGAATTCGCAGGAACTTGTGTCATTTTCTCGCTCCTGTAGTGCCTGAAAATGCGGTCTGATTCTATCGGGAACTTGTCGCCTTGTCAAGAGAATTCGGGGGTCGCGACATATCGTGTCCCCGTGCGGCAAGCCCGCAGTTTTTGGTTTCACATTCCTGCGGGCCGCGGTAGAATCATCGCCAGTGTGCTCCGGAGCCGTGTGATAGGAGTACGTCAGGGCTGGGAACGGCCCGTGGAAGGCAAACTGGGTGTTGTAGCAGACAAGGAGAAATCACATGCAGCGTTCATTGAGAGTTGTGGCTGTTCTGGCGATCGTGGCGATGATGTTTTGCATGGGGGCCAATGCTCCTCAGAAGCCGGCCCAGATCAAAGTCCTGCTGATTACCGGCGATGATGTCTCCGCCCACCCGTGGCGCGAGATCTCCGAGACCACGCGCGAGATCCTCGTGGGCTCGGGCAAGTTCGATGTCAAGGTCAGCGAGGACCCGCTGATTCTCGAATCGGCGACGGCCCTCAAGAACTACGACGTGATCGTGTTCACGATTTACGCCCAGAAACTCGGCGAGTTGCCCGGGCAGGCTCAGGAGAACCTCTTGAATTATGTCAAGGGCGGCAAAGGCTTCTTCGTCCAGCACCTGGCAACCGCCTCGTTCCCGAAGTGGGAGGAGTTCGGCAAGCTCTGCGGCCGCAAGTGGGTCATGGGCACCTCCGGCCACGGCCCGCGCGGCGACTTCACCTCGAAAATAGTCGATAAAGAGCATCCCATTACCAAGGGCCTGACCGACTTCACGACCAACGACGAGTTGTACGCCAAGCTTCAGGGCAACGAGGAGATCCACGTCCTGATCCAGGCAGACTCCGACTGGAGCAAGAAGACGGAGCCGCTCGTCTTCGTCAAGAGCTACGGCCAGGGCCGCGTCGTCCACAACGCCTACGGCCACGACGGCAAAGCCCTCAAGACCCCGAGCGTCCAGAAAATCATCCTCCGAGGCACCGAGTGGGCCGCCACCGGAAAGGTCACGGAGTAAAGCCGCCGGCTGCTGTTGCGGATTTCGGCGAATGCCTCAAAGGGGAAACCCTATGAAAGAGCATCGAGACGTTATTCGCGCGGTTCTGATTGCCACAGCATTGCTGCCCATTTCAATAGCACCAGCGAACAACGCGACCTGCTGGCCACAGTTTCGTGGGCCGAACGGTTCGGGTATTGCCGACACGAGCGCAGATCCACCCATCAAGTTCGGTCCAGAGGAAAATGTACTCTGGAAAACGTCTGTCCTCCCGGGACATTCCTCTCCGTGCATCTGGGGAGACCATATCTTTCTGACAGGGTTCGACGGGGAGAAGCAGGAACTCCAGGTGCTCTGTCTTGACCGGACCAGCGGAAATGTCCGGTGGCGTCAAATCGTACCTGCGAAACAGATCGAAAAGGTTCATCCAATCAGCAGTCCTGCTACTGCGACGCCCGCCACGGATGGTGAAAGGGTTTATCTGTATTTCGGTTCCTATGGGCTATTGTGCTACGATATGGGAGGAAAGCTGCAATGGACCATTCCTTTGCCTATCCCCAAGATCAGATTCAGCAGCGGCACTTCACCCATTGTCTCAGGCGAGTTGGTGATACTCAGTAGGGATGAACAAAACGACCCCTACCTCTTGGCTGTTGATCGTCATAGTGGCAAAACCGTATGGAAGCAACCCCAACCGCTTGCCGCTGCATCCGCATTGTCTGCATTTGGCGCTACGAGTTACTCCACACCCATCGTATGGGGACATCAGTTGGTCATTCACCGGACGGATGAGATCGTGGCATATGCACAAGAGGATGGTGCTCGTATATGGTCTGTTGGTGCTGCCACGAACGGCGTGAGTACAGCGGTAATCGGCAACAATGTCCTATTTGTGGGTACGTGGAGTAATTTCGGCGAGCCGGATCTGCGTGTCAAACTGCCTGATTTTAGAACGTTGGTTAAGCAGTACGACAAGAACGGTGACATGAAGATCAGTAGAGAGGAGTTTCCGGATGATTTGGCGATCTCACAGCGTCCGGAAACGGGCGATGTTTTTGGGAACAAGGTCTATCTGAAGACGTTCTTCAGCATGGTTGACGTGAACAAGGATGGTTCGATTGACGAGACAGAATGGAAGGAGACCGATGCTTTTGTCTCGGTACTTTCCCAAGATCATGGTCTGCTGGCAATCAAAGCTGGGGGGAAAGACGACATTACGCGTACGCACGTTCTGTGGCAGGAGAAGGGGAGTGTGCCGGAAGTGCCGTCACCTTTGTACCACGACGGACGCGTATACATGATCAAGGATGGCGGCGTGGCGTCCTGTACGGAGGCTGAAACTGGAAGACTGCTGTACCGAGAACGACTTGGAGCCGCTGGTCCTTATTACTCGTCACCCATTTGCGCTCATGAGAGGGTTTACATCGCGTCCTGGAAAGGCGTCGTGAGTGTCTTCGCGGCGGGCGATCAGCTACAAATCCTTGCCAGGAACGACCTGAAAGAGCCAATTCTCGCGACACCCGCAGCGGTTGAACGCAATCTCTATGTTCGTACGCCCGAGCACATATATGCCTTTCGCCAATAGATTCGGTCTTGACAGCCTGTTGGAGTTAGTGCGAAGGCTTCTTCTGATGGCAGAGATGAAATCAGCGGTGCGATTGTGACACCTAGGGAGACGGCGCGATGATGGGTCTTGGCCAACGGTGGGCGTATTGTGTTGTGGCGGTTGGGGTGGCGTGCTTGGCGTTGGCGGCAGGGCGAGGCTGGGCGAAGGCCGAGGTGCATGGGGAAACAGCCCGCAAGGGAGTGACGGGGTCGGAATACGAGAAAGTATTCGATCAGTACCGCGAGTCGATCCCGGGGAGGATGAAAGAGCATAAGATTCCGGGACTATCGATTGCTGTGGTGGATCGGGAGGGGGTGCTGTGGGCGGCGGGGTTTGGGAAGACCGGCAAGGGCAGTCAGGCCGTGACGCCTCAGACGCTGTTCAGTATTCAGTCCATGTCCAAGACGTTCACCGCCACCGCCGTCATGATCGCCGTGCAGGAGGGACTGGTGGACCTGGATACGCCGATCACGAAATACCTGCCGCAGTTCACAGTCAAAAGTCGCTTCGAGGAAAAGCCCCAGGAGAAGATCACGCTGCGCCATCTGCTCAGCCACACGTCGGGCCTCACCCACGAGGCGCCTGTCGGCAACAATACCGATACTCGCTACGGCTCATTCGAGGAGCACGTCCTGAGCATTCAGAACACGTGGCTCAGGCACCGGGTCGGAGAGCGGTACAGCTACTCCAATCTCGGGATCGATCTGGCGGCGTACATTCTCCAGGTGAGGTCCGGGCAGCCGCTCGCGGAGTACATGAAGGCAAAAATTCTCGGACCCCTGGGCATGCGCGACAGCTCCATGGATTACGCAGTTGTCGAACGGTGCTCCAACCGGGCGAGGGGGCACGTGCCGTTTCTCAAACGGGTGCCGGTGGCCATCCCGATGGTCGGAGCCGGCGGCGTATACACGACTGCGGCCGACCTGGCCCGGTTTGTGCAGTTTCATCTCAACCACGGCATCGTGGACGGGCAAACGGTTCTCGATCCCCGGTTGCTCGATGCGATGTACACGTCGTCGCCCGTGTCGAAGGGTTACGGCCTCGGCATTGCCGTCGGGACCAAGCACGACACGTACTTTCTCAATCATAACGGCGGCGGGTTCGGCTTTCTCACGACGATGACCTGGTATCCGGAATACGGCATCGGATGCCTCGCTCTGACCAACAGCACGAACCACGACGACGAACACGTCAAGATCGCGAATGAGCTTCTGGACGAGTTGATTACCCGGCACATCGTGGCAAAGGACACATCCGGCCGGTTCCCGCCGGCGGACCAGCTCATCGGCAGAGACACGAAGTTGGCGGTTCTGCCGGCGCCTGCGCCCACGCCCACGCCGTACAAACCCGAGTGGAAACGATATGAGGGCACATACAGATTCATCGCAAGAGGCAACAAGCCGGTCTTCATAGCGGCGGTCGCCATGGGCCTCGGATATTGTCCCCCGTCTCTGAAGGTGAAGGTCGCTCAGAAGGATGGCTACCTCTGCATAGGCGATGAAAAGCTGGAGGAGTATCAGCCGGGATTGTTCTTCACGGCATCGGGCGAGGCGCTGGACTTGCGAGGTCCCGTCCAGACGTGGCGCAATATCAGAATCACGAAGTGACCGGGTCGATCTGTCCCGGCGCCGGCGCGATGACGGTCAACGTTTCCTGGCGATGCTCAGGGCGAGAGCCCGTTTGCAGTCGTTGCACAGGTCGGCAGTCTTCTGATCGTGCTCTGCGAGGCTGTGCGGATAGGCACGGGCGCACGCCGGCGAAGTGCAGCGTGGAATGTCGAGGATGTAGAACGTGCTGGAGAGGGCCTGCTTGACCGCGCGTTCGAGCAGCTTTGGCCTGTTGGGCGGCTCCTTGTTGAAGGCGGCCGTGAAGCGGTGGTATGACATCACCGCGTGTCCGGGCCCGCCCCAGCCGTACAGGAAATTGTAGTCGCGCGTGAACAGGTCCGCCTCGGTGATTCCCAGATAACCCTTCATCGGGCCGGTCGGACTGAGCGGATGGGCCTGCTTGATCTCGGACAGCAGCCTCTCGGCGTCGTACTGGCCCGTGCGTCACAGCATCTCCAGTGCCGCATGGAGTTCGTCAATCTGTCGCTGGGAATAGCCGGAATCCAGCATCGCCTTGTCCACAAACTGGACCCGGGGCTAGTGCGATTTCAGCGAGCCTTCCGTGAAGCCGAGCTCGTCGAGGAACCGCTTGTACCGTTCCTCCGGCATTTTCTCCTTCACCTCATCGACCTTGCCTTCTCGCGAGCGGGCATCCGCCAGTTCGAAGACGTCGTCCACGTGCTCGCGCAAATCCACGTTCGACTCGTTGACGTGAGCTTGCACGCGAGCAGCAGGCCTCGCTTTCGGACTCAACACGTGTCCCGCACCGTGGATCGTCAGTATTGGGACCAGGATGATCGCCAGCGACACCGAGGCCCATGTGACAGTCTTCATTGTTCAGTCCCTGCAATGCGGTAATTAAGAAACGTTCGCGCTGATTCGTCCTGCGTCCATCGGCAAATGAAGACCGAGGTTGCCCGCATCGCTTAAAACGTGGTTGCGCCGGGCGGGGTGGAGCGTCTTGTGCCCTTGCCGGCCGACGCGATGGGCCGGCGTCGCACGCCGCAATCCGTCGGAAGGACTGTCCCCTGGTTGTGCCAGCACAGGTAGCACTCCACCGGCCTGACCCGCTGGCCCTGCGCCTCGCAGGGAAGGGCATGCGGGCAGCGCGCACAGAGGAACTCGCAGCGTCTGCACACCTTCAGTTTCCTTTTGATCGAGATCGTATTCATCGACACCTCCTCGCGCCGGTGCAGCATTCACGCGGCCGCTCGCATACTCAGCGCATACTCCCGTACGCCGAGGGACATTTGCTCTGCGATCCGTCCGGGTCCCGTCGAGCCCGGCGATCTTCCCTTCTATCGTCCAAGTACCCGTCCGGCTTCACGTCCGAGAAAAGAGAGTGCACAAGATAAGTGGAACCCCGGCGTTGGAGTATTCCCAGTTGCGTACTGCGGATTTCCCTTGAAGCGGTGGGGCTCAGGGCACCGCAATGGGGCATCCAGCTTCTCACGATACCGGTGTTCCCATGCACGATTGCCCTCGGCGCTTATCCCTATTGGCATGTACGGAGGACAGTGTGACACCGGCAGATGCCCTCGCGGGAGCGTGGGTCTATCGGGCTGACAATGCGAAGGTTTTCGGAATGGGTCTTGACCTTTCAGCCTGACCAGCTTCGACGGTGCGGAAATGTGGGTGGAGGCTCGCACCGACTACCCCAATGCCAGCTACATCAACGTGGTCGGCAGCCTCTTCAGCGTGACCGCTCACTCGATTTGCCATTCGAGGATGCCGGCGGAACAGTCGCTCTGGAGCTGGGTCTCAAGACGCAGGCCGGTGATTTTGATCTCGTCGAACGTCACCTCGTTAAATTTGTCCTTTTCGAGGCCGTAGGCGGAGGCGTTCGGGACCGCCTTCCAATCGTCGCCGTCCTGGTACAGGAGCTTCCAGGATTGCGGGACACGGCATCCGCCGTTGCCGGAGTCATCGAACCAGTAGACGGCGGCCCGCTTGAGCTGACGTGGCTTGGGAAAATCGTACTGGACCCACTCGGCGGTGCCTTTGTGCGGCCACCAGGTGAAGCGCAGGATGCTGTTATCGCGGGAATTCGCCGGGATGTCCCCGTCGCTCAGGGCGGCGGTGGAGTCCAGCTCCCAGCAGTAGGATTCGCGGGTCGCGTAGCGGGCCTTGCTCTGCTGCGACGCCTGCCACTCGCGGGCGTTCGGGCCTTCGCCGATCCACGGGAAGGCGGAGATTCGCAGCCGGGCGGTGCCCATGGGGATCAGTGTCACAACCTCGACGGGCTGATCGGATTTGACGGGGCTTGGCTGGAGTGTGCCGATCAGGCCGAGCTGGTCAGGTTGCCAGTTGGGAATCCTCCTCGCCTTGGCCTTGATCTCAATCGGGGCGGCCTCGGCTTCGAAGGGCTGATTGTCTTTGGGCCAGCCTCGCTCGCGTACGGCGAACTGCTCCCGTAGCGGCCTGCCGGCGTCCAGCACGAGGCCGTAGTTCCAGGGCGTCGTTGGATACACCTCCAGCGCGGGCCACTTGTCCGTGCCGCCGTAGCGGACGTACTTCTCGCCAATCTTGAGCGAGTAGGTCAGCGGCCCGCGATCGAGGCAGACGCTGTCGCCGTTGCGGGTCCAGTAGCGAAGCTTCATCTCCATAGGCAGAGTCAGCTCCACCGTGTCGTCGTCCTTCCACTTGCGGTCGATGACGATGAATGTTCGCGGCTCGGCATGGACAGGCGTCTTCTTGCCGTTGACCCGCAGAGTCGGCGCCTCGCACCAGCCGGGGACACGCAGATACAGCGGGAACTGCACCGGCTCGGGCGTGATCAGCGTCATTCTGATCGTGTCGTCGAACGGGTATCGCGTCTGTTGCTTCCACGTCACGCGCTGGCCATTGCCGACCCTGGCGGTGATCTGGCCGGCGGCGTAGAAGACGGCGGCCAGGCCATCGTCGGGCGTCGCCATCCACAGGTGCTCGGCGAAGTACGGCCAGCCGTGAGCCACGTTGTGCTGGCAGCAGCGGTAGCTGTACGGATTGTACCCGAGCATGTCGCCACCATTCTGGATGCCGGGGGCCTTGTTCTTGCTGTCGAGCTGACAGACGTTCGCGCTGACCAGGTAGTGCAAGGCCTTCAAGTCGGCGGTCAGGGCCGGCGGAAACGTGTTGAATGCGACGTCCTCACAGCGATCGGCCCAGGTCAGCTCGCCGGAGATCTTCAGCAGCATTTCACAGGAGAGCATAAACTCGATGGAGGCACAGGTCTCGATGCCTTGTCGCGGGTCGTAGTAACCTCTGCGGCAGTTCTCGTCGCCGCCGAACATGCCGCCGGGGAACTGGCCGTACGTGCCCCAAACCATGTCGTAGTTTCGCTCGGTCGCCTGGAGGAAGTATGGGTCCCTTGCCTGCTGGAAGTAGACGGCCGGGGCGCGGAAGCACTGAGCGATGTTCACATTGTGCCAGCTTGCGACGGTCTCCGTCCAGTTGGCAGTATTGCGGTGAATCTTCTCGGCGAGTTGCAGCAGGAACTCCTGGCCCGTGCGATTGTAGAGCCAGTAGACGCTGGCGAGATTGTCGCTGGCCCGTTGCTGCTGCCAGAATGGTTCGAGGAACTTTTCATCGGGCACGGTCAATTCCCATTTGAAATATCCCTGCATCAATTCGAGCACTCGCGTGTCGCCGGTGTACTCATAGTAGGATTGAAGCGCATTGAGCGCGACCATGTTGGGCCAGAGGTCGGGCACGTTCTTCGTGTCGCGCGAGCCGGTCTTGTTCGTGGCCGGTCCGAACCAGCCGTCGGGATTGCGGCTGTTGAGCATGCCCTCGATCCAGATCCTGGCCTCGTCGATAATCCGCTGGTCGCCGAGGACATAACCGGTGTCGCCGAAGCCCTTGAGCCAGTAGGGCATCTCCTCCCAGGGGCTTTCGCCCTGGCCGTCGGCCGAGAGCCATGCGTTGCCCTCTTTCTTGACGAACTTGCTGATCTCGGTCAAATGGCCGGAGAAGCCGTCCGCCTGCAATTCGAGTTGGCGCCGCAGCCAGCCTTCGGGCTTGATCGCCCCGATGGGCAGCTTGATCAACGGGCTCGGCGCCAGCGGCTTGGCATTGCTCACATAGAAGTCATTTGTCCCCGTCGTCGGCGGGACCGGCACGACGCGGACAGGTACCGCTGCCTGCAGGACGGTCACGAATAGAATGGTGGTAACTGCAATAATGACGACTCGCGACTTGGCCATGGTTGCCTCCCGTGCCATTATCTTGTAGGGTATGCCGTGCACACCATCAGTCTGCCGCCACATGCCCGGCGGCCCATACCGCATGCAGGATAACAGATTCTGCCCGAAAAGCAAACGGCATGTATGGCATGCCATGCTCTGTAATCGCCGCGCTTGTGCGAATGTCGTGCTCTGCGGGATATGCAGGCTTTTCCCGAATCCGGGGAGATGTGAACTGCGATGGTCGGCACGCGTACCGTGAATCGTAATGGTCGGAGCGAAAAACGCCCGGCGAATACCAACAGAAAATGGAGCGAGTGATATGCAGACTATGCGGGAATTGACTCGGCGAAGCGTGAAAGACGGGCAGACAATCGCAAAGATCGACCCCAAGGCATTCGGACTGACGAGCGGAATCCTCTGGGGCCTTGGATTGTTCTCCCTCACGTGGTGGATCATTGCCTTCGACGGCGCCTCGGAGAAACCTACTGCGATCAGCAAGCTGTACCGTGGCTACACGATCTCGCCTAGCGGCAGCGTCATCGGCCTGGTGTGGGCCTTCTTCGACGCCCTCATCGGCGGCGCATGTTTTGCCTGGCTCTACAACATGTTTGCCGGATCCAAAAGATCCGAGTAGTTGCGCGGGAGTATTCGTTCCACGGAGGCGGTGCGCATGGCACATCCCGCTGCGTGATGGGCGATTCATACCGTGCATAAACGACCATGAAGGGAAGAACCTCACAGGAGGTGAGCCAATGGATAAGCCGACGATGTCCGAGCCCGTGGAAGACGCCGCCGAGATCAAATCCGACGACCTGCAGCAGGGCATGATCATCTGGACGACGGCGGACTCGCCCTGGCTGCACTCGATAGATACCGCCAAGTTCGCGAGGACACTGAATCGCATTCGCGGCATGTCGCCGGAGGGCATTCTCTGCAGCCATCTGCCCGCGGCCCACGCCATGACCGGCACGTTGCTCGGGCGCCTAGCGGCGGTCCCGGCAGCGGAGCCGTTCGTCGGACCCGACCAGCCCATCCTTGAAACGATGCTCAGGCAGTTGGCGGCGCGATAGGCCGGTATGCCTGTCCTGAGGGGAGGCCGCATTCTCTCTTTTCCGCCGAGGTGGATCGAGACAGCAGGGTCGCCGTCAATGAGGCAATCCACGCCATCAATTTGCCACAGTACGGCAAGCGCAACAATGGGAGAAATCGCTTGTTTGGGCGAATGGAGCGTACTATCATGTTGGGTGCTGGTAAGGAGAGACTCACGCGCGTGATTGATGAGGGATGCCGGCGGGAGACCGGAGATGTCGAATCATGCTGCCCTGCAATCGGAATGGACCAACCGGGCATGGTTTGCGGCGGGACTGGCATTTGCCGGCGCGGTGGCGGCGGCCGCAGTGCAGGACCGGCCTTTTCCCTTGTGGCTGAGCCTGGTTGTGGGATTGCTCCTGATAGCCTTTCGCCATGGTTCGTTGGCGTTGGTGGTGGAGGTGTTCTTCGTCGATTGGCTTGGCAAGATGCCCTTTGGCACTGACCCTGTGCGGGACACGGTCATCGTCACGGCGGTCCTTCTGCTGATGGGTTGCGGCCCATCTCGTGTGACGCGAGCACTGGTTCTGCCGGCGGCCGCGGGGTGGTTCGTGATAACCGTGGGGTTGGCTGGCGGTTATTCTCCATACGGGTGGATCGTGCTTGGCTGTATGGCGGCATCGCTGGTCCTGTTTGCCGTCGCGTGGCGCGACCTCCCTGTAGCGCCGCGGCACGTGGACGTGGTGGTCAACTCCGCTTCGGGCAACACGATGCATCTGGTCCAGTCATTCCTCCAGGGTGTCCGGGAGGCGGGAGTGGCGGTGACGGTGCATCGCTTCCATTACTTCCGCGAGTTCCGGGCGGAGCTCGCCGGCGACGCTCTGGCGGTCGCCTTTCCCGTCTATGGCTTCAAGCCGCCCTGGCCCTTTCTTTTCTGGCTACTTCGGGACCTGCCCAAAGGACGAGGCCGTCCTGCCTTCATTCTGTATAGTTCTGCGGGCGGGCCTGAAAACGCCGGAATTCTCGTGTGGCTCATTCTCAGGCTCAAGGGCTGGCGGACCGGCGGACGCCTGTGGGCAATTTACCCTGTGAACGTCGTGACTTTCCGCCTGGGCCCGAAACCCCTGTGGCGGCTCCTGGATCATCTGGTGCCGCTGCGCCGGGATACAGTGAATGCCGTGTCCTACGGATCTGCTTTTGCACAAGGCAGGGTCGCCGGTTTCCCCTATCTCGTTTGGCCCCTGCCCATGTTCCTCGTCGGCATCCTGCTGGACAACAAGTGGTTGGACACGGTGCTCTATCGCAACCGCGCCTGGCGGCGCCGCTGCACCGGGTGCGCCCTCTGCGTCCGGTATTGCCCGGCGCAACGGCTGAGGATGATCGACGGTCTTCCGCAGGCGCGAGGGACCTGTACCCTTTGTCTCGGCTGCGTCAATCTCTGCCCGTACAACGCGATGCACCTGCTTTGCTGGACGGAGTACGGGCAACCGTATGAGCCGCGATGGCCTGAACTGGTCGTCAAGTCGAGAGAAGAGCTGGCCGCCTCCACGGGGAAGGCTTGACCCTCCCGCTCGCACTGGAGATTCCAGAGAGTTGTACGGCATCGCAGAAGCGTATGTATTCTGCATTGACGATGAGCTACAATGGGCATGTGCCGGCCTGACCGCTCAACGAGATACGCGGCGGTGTGGAACAGGGCTGGGACGGTGGTTTTCGGAGGGTAGGAAATGGGACGGGCAATATTGACAGTAGCGGTTCTGATCCTGGGCCCGGCAGCGTGCCCGGCCCAGGGTATCAAGGCGGGGCCTCTCCCGTCGCCGATCGTGACGCGCAATTCGGTGGAGGTGTGCCTGAACAGCCGGTACTCGCAGCATTCGCTGCGCGGCACGGCCGGCCTCCAGCAGGTGAGCAACATTCTGTGGGCGGCAGGCCGGGCACCGGTGGCGGGCGCTTACAGGAACATCTACGCCGTCACGCCGAGCGGAACGTACCTGTATGATCCCAACGCGCACTCGCTGAGCTGGTACTCCAGTGAGGTCGTCAGCGAAGGCGCCTTTGCGATCCGGTACGAGGCGGAGCTTGCGTTCGACGCGGGAGTCATGTTCATGCCGGCGATCCTCGCGTCGGTGTCCCTGTGCAACAGCACGGAGCCAGCGATGGCGTGTTGCCCGAAGGGACTTGGATTCCCAAAGACGAGGTTGTTCTTCGGAGTTCAGGCGGGCAAGGGACTGACCCCCGCGCCGGCGGTGCATTCTTCAGTGCCCGAAAGTCAGCCAGGCTGGCTGGCCGATCCTTGCTCGACAGCGGACAACAGCCTCGAAGAAGTCCTGGGCCATCTGAGTTACATCAGCACTTTTGCCCTGACGGATTTGACTGGCCGGCAGATTTCACAAGTCCTGTGGGCGGGATATGGCTGCACCGCTCACACGACGACAAACGGCAGGGCGGGCCTGACCGTCCCCTCCGCCTATGCCAACTACTATCTGACGCGGAGCATCTACATCGTCAAAGAAGACGGTGTGTATCGGTATCTGAATCGCAATCCCGACACCAACACCGCGACGAAGGACCACAAAATCGAGCCGGTCGCTGCCGCTGGCGACGGGCGCGGCAGGCGGTCCACCGATCCGGCCCCTGCGGATGCGCGGGCCGGTCTGCAATCTGCCGTTGCCGGTTTGCCTCGGGCGCCGTGCTACGTCATACTTTGCCTCGATTCCGCTAACGCAGGCCAGGAATTCGCCCAACTGGAGACGGGGTTCATCGCCGGAAATATGCTCATCCAGGCTTCCGCGTTGGGCCTGGGTTGTCATTTCAGCCCCAAGCTCAGCGCGAGCGAGCGGAAGAGCGTCCAGGCCGTTACGAACATCCCCGCGACCCACATACCCCAGGCGATCGTCAGCATAGGTTCTCCCGGTGTCCTCGTGTCCATCTCCATGACCCTTCAGGGCGACAGCCGACCCGACGCCGGCTGGAGCGTTCCGCTGACCGTCCGCTTCTTCCCGCCGGGAGCCGATGTCCTCAATGACATTCCGACCCAGGAATTCAAACTGACCACGACCAAGTCCGCAACCGCAAACACTGCCGTTTGCGAAGCGGCTGGCGTCACGCCGGGGACCTACGACATCGCCGTCCTTGGCGAGTCCACGTTGATGAACGTCAAGAGAGACGTCGTTATCTCGGCCCCAAGTGCGTCTGTTGACCTGGGCACGCTGCTCGAAGGCAACGCCAACCAGGACGAGATTATTGACCTGAACGACTGCGCCGTCCTATCAGCGGCCTGGCTGGCCTCGAAGGAGCAGCCGCAGTACGACATCCGGACCGATTTCGACCGCAACGGCCTAATCAACGCCGCCGACCTTTCGCTCCTGGCATCAAACTGGCTGAAAAGCTCCCCGGTAGAAATGCAGCCGTAGTGGCGTTCAGTGAGAACAATCTGAGGAGCTTGGGAATGCTTGAGGATTTGCTGTCCAGGGCCCTTGAGATGAGGGCCGACCGAATCGAGATCGAACGCAAAGGCGAATCTCGCCTCGTCACTGCCTTTGGCGGTTCGGTGGGTGCGGGTATCGCCTGGCTCGATCCCGCCTAGTGGGCCATCGTCTTCGAGGAAATGAAAGAGATGAAGAAACGGCGAAGGGCCGTCCTCAGTGGCCATCCGTGCCGTCTGGCCTTTTCGAGCCACCCGAGCTTTGACGAGTCAGCGTTTGTGATCCGGATCGATCCGGACCAGAAACCGAATCCCCGGACCACAGGACACGGCGGAACGCCGTGCCGGTGAAATTGCAGGGCGCCGGATGTCATCTCGCACCAATCCCAAGACGCCTGGCTGGCGAAGAAGGAGAGTGGGAATCATCTTCTCTCTGTACCCTGTGAATTCTGTCGCAGAATCGGTATTCTCTCGCGAGATACGCCTTTCTCGCCCGAATAGGCAAATTATCTTAGCGAGAATATTGACAACTCTCGACCCGCCGTGCTATCCTCTTGCGTGACAGCGAAAGGGACCCGAATGGTGGGAGTGCCTCAGACAGACGACGTGAGACGCGCACCAGTGACGCAGGCGGTCGCTCCACCGACAGCAGCAGGGACTGTACCTTCCGCCATTCCTTTGCGACGCAACTACTCGATGGCAGGCTATGACATGCCGATCCGCATAAGACGCCGTGATAAAGCGCGAGATACAGCGCAACCAACGGCAGGCAAACGGCGCAGCCTGCCATCGCGACGCGGTCCGGTAGTGTGTTATGCCGGTAGGAAATCAGAACACCGCGTGTTAGGCGGATCAGTCTAATTATTGTTCGCAAAGGAAGGATGAAAGAGAAATGACACGGTTGATCGTTGACTTCATCGATGCCCTGATCCCTCTTGGGGTTGCTGTCCTGCTTCTTGCCTTTCCCCAGTTGTTCACGAAGAAGGACCTGAAGGCCGACGAGAACAAGAGGCTCGCCGCCAGACTCAAGATGATCGGATGGGTGCTGATGGCGGCGGGGGTTCTGATCCTCATCGCCAACATCGGCTCAACACTGGCAAGGAAGTGAACTGCGATCCTGCGAGGAGACATCCACATTCTTGAAGAGATGACAAGGCAATGAGGCACCCCGAGCTGTTCATCATTCCGGCCTTCATGCTGACCGACTACTTCTTGACGCTGATCAGCCAGGGGCAGAGGAGCAAGAGATATGGCGATCACTTCAAGGCCGAGCACTATGAGCTGAACCCCCTCTGGCAGAAGGCTGTCGCACAAAGGAAGTGGTTCAATCCGAGGCACTTGCTGCTCACCCTTTTTCTCTCGGTGCTGCTCGTACTGCTGCTGGAATCCAGCTCCATGCCGGAGCCGCTCGCTCAAGGTGTCCTCGGCGGCCTTCTCGTTTTCTTCAGTTCGCTCATCGGAAGACACCTGTGCAATCTCCTGACCTTCCGGCACATCAATCGAAAGCCGAATGAGATCTCCGGACAAGTGACAATGACACACGGCTTCTTGTTGTCCATGTCGCTCTATCAGTATGTCGTTGTCCTTGTTCCTATGGTCCTGGTCGCTGTCTTCTCGCCGACTCCATTTGCCATCGGAGGCTTGTGCGGCGTGGTCCTTTTGCTGGCGGGGCATCTGAGGTGGATTCGAAGGCACAACAGGAAGAAGAAATCGCTCGACAAGGCGGAGGCAAGCGACGCCGGATAGATGCTCTTGATCTGCCGCATCAGGTCGAGGCGGAGGGAGAACACGGCCTCGAGTCGGCGAAGGCTTGCGGGCAAATCCGTAAGTTCGTAGGATGGCTGGCGTTGGCGGGCTGTCAGATGGCGGCCTGTCCGCACTCGGAAACAAGACGGCTTCATGGGAGGACACAGGATGACAACGGTAAGGCGCTGCCTCACTCGCCGGCAATTGCTTGGTGCTGCTGCTGTCTCTGCGGCCGGCGTGACGTTTGGAAGGCGACGCGGCACCGGGGCGGAAAGCGGCGGCAAGCCGCGAGAACGCAGGACGATTCTGTCCTTCTATTGTGACGACACGAGTCCTGGCGTGGCCGGGGCTAAGGCATTTGAGACCTTCCTCGACTACTGCGCCAAACAGGGCGTCGCCTGTGAGTCCAGCGCCATCCTCGGCACGAGCGGCCATAGCATGTCCCGCAGCCCGGACGAGGAGGAGAAGGCGTTTCTCAAGCAGGTCTCGCGGGCGTGGGGGTGCGGCGTGGGCACGCACATGGAGCTGATGACGCACCAGGGCCTGTTCGATTTCGACGCGGACCGCCCGAAGGACAGCGCCGGTCACGAGGGCCTGTGGCTGTACGAGCCTGAAACCACCGTAGAGCAGTACCAGCGGTACTTTGCCGGCATCATCGCGGAGGGGCAACGGGCCGGCGTGCGATTCTCGGGGCTGACGTGGCCCGGTTGCAGTTGCGAGGCCTGCACGAAGCGGTACGCAGAGCTGCGAGCCGGCGGTCATCGCGAGCCGAACCCTGCCATGTGGCAAGCCCTGCTCAATCTGGCCAAAGAAGGGAAGTTCCGCGGCCGGACTGTCCCGTGCTTCTTCGATTCCAGCGAGAGCGACGACGCCATACGCCGCAAGGCCGCTGACGGGGAGTATGGCGTCTACGACCTGATGCCCAACGCGGTGGACCATTTCGGCATCTGGGAAAACAATCCGAAACGAGTCGATCCCGACTACTACATTACCGAAGACGGCAAATCAGGCATCATCGTTCGCCGGGTCCAGTCCGGGGCGCCCTACTGCATCTGGTATGCGCACTGGCAGGGCCTGAACCCGGCCAAAGGCGTCGGCTGGCCGGCGTTCACAACGGTGGTGGAGCGGGTCGGCAAACATCTGCGTGACCATGTAATCTGGATGCGTCCCAGCGAGATCACGGACCGCTATCACGTGGCTGGATCGTGGGACTTCCTGGAGAACAAGTAGCGAGACTGCCAAATCTGTCGAACACACGGCGGATGCCTCTCCTCTGACACCGTAGCATACCGATTCATTCTGGGGATGTCGTATCTCGGGATGGCATCGTCAAGCCCACTGACCCTGACGATGGTTCGATCCGATTTCCAGAAGACCATCGCCAAGCTCCGCTTGACGATGCCACCCAAGTGCTATTTCGCGTTACGAAGAGTTGAAATGTAATCGGCATTACTTGTACGCCAGGGCAGCGGCGCCGAGGACGGCTATGGCTCCGCCGGCCAGTGAGCGGGCGGTGGGGCGCTCGCCGTCGAGGAGCATGGTGAAGGGGATCACGGCCAGCGGGGTGGTGGCGACGATGGCCAGCACGATGCCGGTGGGGGCGATGGCCAGAGCCCATTGGTAGCAGGCGACGCCCAGGGCCGGGCCGCACAGGGCGTTGGCGATGACCCAGGGCCATGCGCGGCTCCAGGGACGGCCAATGGCGGCAGTCTCATGTGGTGCGGCGGAGGACCTACGCCAATGGTGGATGAGCAGGACCACGGCCGTGAGCAGCAGACCGCCGAGGATTCGCTGGTAGGCGGCCGTGCCGCCGTCGATGTGCTGACCGGCCTGGCCAGCCACGTTGAAGGCCTTTCGTGTCAGGACGGCCCCGCCGCCCTGGCCGAAAGCGGCGACCGCACCCAGTGCAATTCCGACCGCCCACGTGCGCGGGCCCATAGCGGCGCGACGGTCGGGCACCAGAGCTGCGAATACCCCTGCCAGGATTGTCGTGCTCCAGAAAATCTGATAGAGGGTCAACCCTGTGCCCAGCCAGACCCATTCCATGAATGCTCCCAGCGGGGCCGCTAAGCACAGGCACAGGAGCACGCCCAATCGCGGGCCAAGGCGGTAGTAAGCGCCGTACAGGGCGAGGTCGCCGAATCCGAAGCCGACGATGCCGCTGAGGAACAGCCAGGGCAGGCCGACACCCGTGAGCCCTTGGCCGAACGTGTGGGCCCACAGGGCCAGCAAGCCCGTGGCGAGCGTCAACCGGCTCAGATTGGCCCTGCCCGCCCCGAGCAGACGCGTGCTGCGCCCCGCGCTGACGGCGGACATGGCCCAGAGAACAGCGGTCAAAACTGCCTGGATCACTCGGATCACCCAACCGGCGCATCATCGCCCGCCTTCGCGAGGGCAGGCTTTGAGTTCAAAGCGTAACAGGAGAACCCACCCGGGCAGGTCTGTCAATAGGCTGGCCTGGGCGGATAGGACGGCTCATGCGAATTGTTGCAGGCCCGTTCCATGTGGAATCTCGGGCGGAATCAGTGTACAATGGGCAACGTGGCAAAGTACTGGAAAGTTGACCGATGAAAGTAACATATGACCGCGAGACAGACACGCTGACGGTTGTCTTATCTGATGCGCCCGTTGCCGAGAGTGATTAGGCAAAGCCTGGTGTGATTCTGGACTACGATGCATCTGGGAATCTGGTATCGCTGGAAATACTGGACGCCTCGCACCGGGTCGAGTTGCCAACTCGGATCGAGTATCAGGTCGCCCCAGCGTCAACGCAGTGAGTCTTGCCCGCATCGCGAGTCACCGATCCTCAATCGAAGTCCGTGGGCAGGGCGCGGTTGCGGTGGTGCTCGAACATGCGGGCGATCTGGAAGGGCAGGGTGCGCGAGATGGATAGCTGCTCGGGGATGCCGTCCTCGGCGAAGAAATCGACGCCGGTGGTCTCATAGCTCTCGGTGGCCGCGCCGCCGGTGATCTCGCAGAGGAAGAAGAGCTTGTAGAGGTGGAAGGGCATGGGCGGCTTGTGCGGGTGCTTGCTGCGGTCGTACACGGCCGCCAGCTTCGTGACGCGGACCTGGAAGCCGGCCTCCTCGAAGACCTCGCGGGCGACGGCCTCGGACGGGGACTGGCACGGGTCGGCCCAGCCGCCGGGCAGCGTCCACCCGCCGTCGAGCTTCTCCCGAACCAGCAGGATCCTGTCGTCGCGGAAGACGGCGCCCCGCACATCCACCTTGGGCGTGGCGTAACCCCGCTCCCGTGAGAACAGGTCGATGAACACCTTGCTTTCCACCTCGAAGCCGGCGGACATCATTTCCGCCGCAATTTGTCGAATTTGCTTGTACCGGTCGGTCTCGTACTCGTTATCGGAGTACGTCAGCCCGTTCTGGGCCAAAGCGGCGAGCTGCTTTGCCCACTTGAGCCAATTGGGTTCCATCTTGTCTCCACATGGCATCAGGACCAGTGCCGTATTCCAGAGACCAAGGGTCTGAGATTGCTTCGCTTCGCTCGCAATGACATTCCTCATCCGATAAGGTCATTACGAGGAGCGCGGTGACGAAGTAATCTCGGCACTATTGTCGCACGCTCGGTCCATATGGCGGCCGCCGATATCAGCCGCCCTGGACGAGAGGGGCCCCGGCCAGAGCCTTCTCCAGAACGGCGTCCATCTTGTCCAATGGGTGGCCGACCCATGCGATCTTCCCATCGGCGCCGACGACGAACGCCGAAGGAATCGTGTTGCGGCCGAAAGCATCCATGTACCTCTTGGATACGGCTTCCGTCGTGTCCACGGCCACGGCGTAATCCATCTCGTCGCCTTTCTGCTCCACGAACGGCTTCACGACGCTCACCTTCTCCGTCGAGATGCCGACCACGACCAGATTCTTGTCCTTGTATTTGTGCTGTAGCTCGGTCAGATGAGGGATGCTTTTCTTGCAGGGCGGACACCAGGTGGCCCAGAACTCGACGACATACACGGTACCCGGCTTGATCTCGACGGGTCCGTTCTTCACCCATTCCAGTCCTGTCAGCGGCTGGGCCGCATCTCCGAGCTTTCCTGCCCCTTGTCTGTTCTGGCAGCCGAGCATAAACAAGACACACAGCAGTGGAATGCATCGTTTCATCGTCTTTCACTCCGTCAATCGCCATTCACATCAACCTTTTGCGACACAGCAGCAGTACGCATTGTACTTTCGGAGGTTCCGGCCTGCACGGGATTTCTGCACGGGCGAGCATGGGCATTCGCTCCCTCGCAATACCCCTGTTACCGCCGGCATTGTTACGGCCTTACTATAGTGACAGGCATCAGGCCGCAACGCAAGAAGGGCTTGCAGGCGGCGGACGGGATGGGTATTGTAATGCCCGCGGGATAACATGGTGTCCCGGGCAGATTCGGATACGGCAAAGAAACTCTTTGGAAGGGAGCACTATGAAGACGTGGCTATTGATTGTGGGACTGGGCCTTGTGATGGCCCTGGCGAACGGATGCATCGTAATCGACACGGAGAGAACCGAGACATCCGTGTCCTCGACGGAGCCGGAGGATGTGACGATTCGCGAAATCGATGCCGTCGGAAAGCTGTCGCTCGACGATAATCGCCGGGAAGGGTACAAGCGGATCGCGCAGCGGCATAATCTCTCCAGCGGGGCCCAGGTGCATCTGGTCGAAGCCGTGTTCGAGCAACTGTCTTTGGAACACTCGAAGGTCGACGTGCTGCTGGCCCTCGTGCACAACCGGTGTTTCAGCCCCGAGGCCAAGGGCGCCATCCTGGACCGATTGGACGGGCTGGCCCTTGAGGACAGCCGGCGCGAGATTCTGAGCGCCATGAGCAGACGAAGAGGCTGACGGGAACGTGAGCACAGGCCGCTCTCACCCCACATCTTTTCCCCGAGGGCGCGCCACAAATTCGTGGCGGGTGAGGACGAGGCGGATGTCATTGCGAGGAGGCCGCAGGCCGACGAAGCAATCTATAATCCTATCGTCTGAGATTGCCGCGCCGGCCTTTGGCTGACTCGCAATGACACACGGAAGCCTCGCCATTTTCTTGTCGTACACGCCTCCCCGACGGGTCATTGCATAACTCGCACTGTGGCATCTGCCGTGATATGGCAGGTGCATTTCCTCCAATTCGGCGGCGTTCACGCGCGAAATGCGAGCAAATCCCTCCTTTGAACCGAGGAATTCACTCATTAGAGCGCCCGACTGATGGCCGCTACACTGGGGCGCATTGAGGTCGCAGGGTACCTCCGGGCTTGGTTTGCGCATCCTGCAAACGGGCCGAATACGCAACGAGTGAACCTGGAAAGGAGAGACAGATGCTTATCAAAGGAGTGAAATCCGCAACAGTGTGCCTCGTGTTCCTCGCCACAGCGGCCGCTCTCGCAACAGAGGTACAAGAGGTGTATCCGATGGTAACGACAGCGGAAGCCGTGGTCGGCCCGTCGCCATGGTATTTCTTCCTGGCGATCGTCGTCGGGGTGATCCTCGCCGTATCATTCGAGCTGATCCTGACCCACCTGTCCGTGGCCGCCGGGATCAGTTCCGTAGGCCCATTCGACAGGTACGGTAAGAAAGAGACCAAGCCGACGGAGCCGAGCGAAGGCGAAAGCGCCGTCATGCGCACGGTCAGAAAGACCAGCAGCATGTTCGGGGTCTGGGCCCTCGTCACGGCCACCATCTCCCTGTTCTTCGCGAGCTGGCTGGCCGTGGAGTTGAGCCACTCCACCAGTGCATTCGTAGGGCTCGTGCTGGGACTGTCGATCTGGGCCTTGTTCTACATCATCATGACGGCGATCGAGGTCAGCGCCATCACGTCGCTCGTAGGCTCGCTCACGCACACGGCCGTGGAGGGCCTGCGGTCGGCCTACAGGGCGACCGCCTCGATCTTCGCCAAATCGGAGGAAGAGCGCATCGTCGATACGGCCGAGCGTGTCACGGCGGCGGTGCGGGAGGAGCTGTTCGGCGCGGTCGATGCCGATCAGATACGCAAGCAGATCGACAAGTATGTTCGCCAGCTCCGGCCGCCCACCGTGGACGAAATCAAGGACGCGCTGCGGGATATCCTCGATGAGACGGAGATCCGAGCTCTCGTCGAGCACGGCGAAGGGCCCTATGCCGACGTCGATGTTCTCACCGCATCTCTCGAAACCGAAGGCGGCATGACGCGGGAAAAGGCCCGCACGGTGGCCACCAACGTCAAGAGCGCCATCTCCAAGATCCGCGAAGAATACGGCAAATCCGACAAGGATACCGTCTCGAAGATCAGCGACGCCGCCATGCGCGTGGCAGGAAAGTCGCCGGAGGAGGCGGAATCCATCCGGGAGAAGATTGAAGACTATCTGCGGAATACGCAGAAGGATGAACTCGATCCCGAGGGCATCAAGCGGGACCTGGAGAAACTGCTTTCCAGCCCGCGGGAAGGCCTCAGCGCCTTGCGGGAGCGGCTGTCTCACTTCGACCGGTCCACGTTGCAGGCCATTCTTGCGCAGCGCGAGGATATGACCGAAGAGGAGGCGCAGAAGACGGCCGATCGCGTCATGAGCGTCCTGGACACGATCCGCGGCAAAAGCCAGGAGGCGTCGGAGCAGGTGCGGGCCGCGCGGCATGGCGTCGAGGCGAAAATCCGTGACTACGTGAACTCCTTCGGCCGGCCGGAACTGCAGTATGAAGGCATCAAGCACGACGTTCAGATCCTCTTCCACGATCCGAAGGCGGGCGCCGATGCATTGATCCGCCGGCTCAAGGCCATGGACCGCGACACCCTCAAGGCGATCATCGCGTCCCGCAGAGATGTCTCCGAGGAAGACGCCGAGCACATCGTGTCGCAGATGGAGCGAGCGCGCGACGAAACCATCGCCAAGTATGAGCACATGAAGGACGAGGTGCAGCACCGGATCGAGGATGCCAAGGACCGGGCCCTTCGCGAGGCAGAAGAGACGCGCAAGGCGGCACGCAACGCGGCGTGGTGGACGTTCGGGTCGGCCGTGGCTTCCGCATGCGCGGCGATCGTCGGTGGCATTCTGTCGACGTATACGTAGCATCAACGGCTGTTTGGCGGCTCGGATGACCGGAGAAGAACATAGGGGCCGCCAGCCAAGGTCTCGTGGCGAAACAGAACCATGAGCGTGAGAACGGTCTGGAAAGCTCTAAAACAAGCGCTCTGGGGCTTTCTGGTGGACAATGCGTTCACACTTGCGGCGGCCCTGGCGTTTTATGCAATCCTTTCGGCGGCTCCCTTGCTCGTGCTCCTGACGACCGTGCTTGGGTTCCTGAGCGATCCGATGCGGCAGCGGATTCTGGAGCAGGCCAACTCCCTGATCGGCCCGGACGCCAGCCGGGGCGTCGCGCTGCTCCTGCAGCACGCGCAGGCGAGGCATCTGGATGCCACGGTCTCCGCGATTGCCGGACTGGGCGCCGCCGTTCTCACGGCCACCGCCGTATTCGCACAACTCCAGTACTCTCTGAACCTCATCTTCAACGTCCGCACCAGACGCGGCTACGTGACGGGTTGGTTCTACAAGCGCTTTCTATCCCTTCTTATGGTCATTGCGATGGGCATCGTCCTCGTCGCCTCTGTGATCATCAGCTCGGTGGTCGACGTGCTGTTCTCCGGCCAGCGCCCGCTGCTGTCCGTCGCCAACCTCCTGAGCTACCTGATCGTCTACACGTTCGTCTTTGTGATCATGTTGAAGGTCTTGCCCGACGTGCGGATCAGTTGGGGCGATACCTGGGTGGGCGGCTTCATCACCGCCGTCCTGTTCCTCGCGGGCGAATATGGGACGAGCATGTATTTTGCCCACAGAGCGATAGAGTCGGTGTATGGTGCGGCAGGGTCGCTGGTCGTCCTGCTGCTCTGGGTGTACTACTCCGCCCTCATCCTGTTCTTCGGGGCCGAACTGACGCAGGCGTACGGGATGTGCTGCGGCAAGCAGATCGTCCCCGGCAAATTTGCCGAATGGAACCCGGAAGCGGTCAAGGCGCACGGCAAGTGACAGAGTCGTTCGCCGGGTTAGGGTGGTCGCTGCACTATCGCGCGTCAGGCTTATAGACGCGTCGAACGATGAATGCTGCTGTTTCCTTGCCGATCGCGGCGGGCTTGTCCCATGTCTGAGTGCCGGCCTTCACCTGCACCGCGTCCTGCAACACCGCTCGGCCGGTCACGCAATCGAACCAACGAAATGCATACGTCCCGGCCTGCATGTCCCGCAGGCCCAGTGCGCCAATGCCGTCGGACGCGTAGGCAACGTATCGCTCGCCGGGTCTGGCCAGGACATATTTCGTGTCGCCGAAGGCCAGCTCATCGTGCGGCTCTAGGCCGGACAGGGCCACCGTCTCGAAGAACCGGACCACGTTGCCGCAATCCTTCAGATCGCTCACCGGCGTGCTCGCGATGTCCATCCCAAGGACCATCACCGACGCGCCGCCCATCGCGCAGGCCCAGCACTTCTTTCGGGATTCCTCGCCGCTGCCCCAGTCCGCCGCCTCGGCGAGATTCACACTGTACCGGCCTTTCGCGTTCTGCCACGCCTTCACGACGCCCGCGTGCAGCTCCTCGGCGGTCTTGACGTTGTACTGAATCGCAAATTCATCGATGTTCGGGTCATCGGCAAACTCTGAGAAATCGAGCCCGTGGTTCTTATGCACGGCGACGGGATGGTCACGGTTGTCCTCGGCCCGGATCAGGGCGGCGATTCGCCGGACCCGCTCGGCGGTGAGCTTCTCGGCGTACTCCTCCGCAACACACCAGATCAGGTGTTCGTGATGCTCGAAACGATTCACCAGTGTGCGAATGAAGTCCCGCTCCGGCTCGCCAACCTCGTCGCCCGTGTCCCAGATGCGGGCGCTGTCGTCGTAAACGAAGAAGTAAATGAGGATGTTGTGGCGGTCCATTTCGGTAAACCACTGCTCCCACTGGTCGAGGATTCCGGGATTGATGCCTTTGGCGGGGTCGTGGTCGATGAATGGGTTGTGGGTTTCATCGCCGTCGCCGCCGTGTGAGCGGACGGCCATCAGGTAGATGCAATTGGCGCCGGTGCCCTTGAGCTTTTCGATGAGCTGCATCTGATCGCCGGTGCGTGTCCCGTCCGGGTTCAACGTGCCGCGATAGAGGAAGTCTTCCGGGTCTCCCGGCCCACAGATGAAGATCGAGCGGCCTTTGCCTCGCCTTATCGCCGCTTGCTCAGGGCGGGCCAAGCCAGACCCTGCATTCTTTGACTCAGAGACAGCGGCGAGGAGAAGGCCGAGCGCGTTGTTTTCCTTCTCCCGGCTGTCGATGCGGGTGTCGTTCCAACTGACGATCAGGTCCAGGCCCGGCAGGACGATCATCGCGCGTATGCCGCCGTGGCCGAAGCAGCCGAACGTGTCTATCGGGGCGCTGGCCCAATGCCGCTTGCCCTCGCGGTCCACACCGTTGATCCACCACAGCCAACTGTAGCTGCCCATATGGTCGGTCTGGTTGTCCGGGATCTGCTGCGAGCCGATGGACCGCTGGCCGGGAATCATTTCCGCCGCCTTGTCGCCGGCGCGTGGAATTGAGTTGGGCACGGGTTGCGTCACCGCCATTCGTGCAAGCTTGGCGCTGAGCAGTTGCTTGTCGCGCCACCTGCCGCCGTGCAGATAGAGCAGGCCGAAGCGGGCGAAGTCCCGCGGCGAGATCGCCAGCCGGCCGGGACGGTTCTGCTCGCCGAAGGCCATGAACGTTGGGTCGTCCTGGCAGCCAATGAGATCGGTCAGCAGCGGATGCATGACCTGCGAATCGACCGTCTCAAACGTTGCCCCATAGACCTTCGTGAACAGCGTGTCCCACAGCAGCGACATCTGCCAATCGTTATAGGCAAAGGCTGTCCCCGGCTCCTCGACAAGGCCGTAGCACGAGATCTGGTTGGCCATGTGACGCCAGGTGATCTTGGCGTCCTTGTGCCCCAGGCTCTCATTGATCTGCGCCAGTCGCGGCTCCCACTTGCACACTGGCTCATCGAGCCCGGCGATTCGCCTGTCCTCGACCGCCTTGAACAGAAAGTGCGCATAGACCGGCTTGGCCGCCGAGGCCACGTCCATTCGCCGCGACGCATCGCCCCAGGTATAAACCATGTACCCATGCCGGACTATGCACCCAAATCCGCCGATGGAATCGCTGAACGCCTTCAGCTTCTCCGCCGCGAGTCCCACTTCCTGCGGCTGCCTCGCCTCCCATTCCCGCCCCGGATACACGGGGCGCGTTTCGCTTGCCGCAACCTGTCCACCTGTGCCAAGTGCGAGTGCGAGCAATACAAGCAGCGAAGTCTCCGGTCTTCTCATATTTCGTTGCTCCTGACCACCACAGCGCTATCGTCACATCTTTGCCGCATCTTGTATCCCATCGGCAGATTCTATCAGCGACTCGCCCGCGACAAAAGCCCCAAGTCAGAGCCGTGGCCCTTCGATCATTTGACAGGCTCGGGCGTCTATCCTATGATGGCCGCCGACAGGTGGTGAGGATTTGCACATGAGGTGCCCGAGGTGCCGACAATCGAGCCTGAAGGAGGAGTTCGTGAAGGAGAAGGGCCTCACGGTGGACCGCTGCCCTAAATGCCAGGGGGTCTGGTTCGATCACGGCGATATGAACGGCAGGCGCAGAAATGAGACGCGGGCATCATATTCAGGGGCGACTCCTGCCATGTGCTGAGTTTATGCCGGGTTTTCGCTCTTGCATGTGGCGCGGGGTTATCGCAGAATGTCGGGACTTGTAGAAAGTTCCGGTTGTTGGATGGCCTTGGAGGCATGAGTTGATCGTGGAGGTGTTGTTTATAGCCGGGTTCGTTGCTCTGATCGTCGTCGCGGCGGTCTTCGGGCATTTGGCGGCGAAGAAGCGGCGAGAGGCGATGCTGTCGCTGGCGGCCAGGCTGGGGCTGCGCTTTGATCCGGGCAAGGACCGGGACATCGCCCGGCAGTACAAGTTCCTGGATAAGCTGCGGGTCGGCGACAATCGCTACGCGTTCAATATCCTCTCGGGCAAGTATCAAAGCCATGACGTGATGGCGTTCGATTATCACTACGAGACGCACTCCACCGATTCGAAGGGCAACCGTGAGACGCAGCATCACTATTTCTCCTTCTTCCTTCTGCAACTGCCCGTGTCGTTCCCGGAGCTGGTGATCGCCAGGGAGGGGTTCTTCTCGAAAGTGGCGCAGGCCTTCGGGTACGACGACATCGATTTCGAGTCGCACGAGTTCTCGCGGAAGTTCTGCGTGCGGTCGCCGAATAAGAAATTCGCCTACGACGTGTGCAACGCCCGAATGATCGAGTACCTGCTGGCCAATGACGACCTGACGATCGAGATCGAGAACCGGGCGCTGGCTGTCTCGTTCGGCAGCCGCATGTCGCCGGAGCAGATCGAACGAAACCTGAACCGGCTGATCGCCGTGCGCTCGCTCATGCCGGACTACCTGTTTTCCCGGAGTTGATTATGGATGGCTCGTTCGTTGTGTTTGCTTTCCTCGCTGCTATTGTCCTGCTGCCGCTGCTCTACGTCGTCCTGACGTACAACACGCTGGTGGCCCTGCGAAACCACATCCGCGACGCATGGGGCAATATCGATACGGAGCTCAAGCGGCGATACGACCTGATCCCCAACTTGGTCGCCACGGTGAAGGGCTACGCCGCCCACGAGAGAGAGGTCCTCGACCGCGTCACGCAGTTGCGTGCCCAGTGCATCGCCAGCCAGGGCCGGCCCAGCGAGCAGGCGGTGGACGAGAACCAGCTCGTGGCCGCCCTGCAGAGGCTGTTCGTTGTCGTCGAGAACTACCCGCAGCTCAAGGCGGACCAGAACTTCCTGCAGCTCCAGCGTGAGTTGGTCAATACGGAAGACCGCATCCAGGCCGCGAGGCGATTCTTCAACGGCAACGTCCGCGACTACCGCAACAAGTGCGAGACCTTCCCCAGCAGTCTCATCGCCGGCGCCTTCGGCTTCGCTCCCGAGGACTTCTTCAACGTCGACCCCGCCGTCCGAGAAGTCCCCGCCGCCAAATTCGCGTGACTTTTGCCACTTGACGCACCGGTGCCCAAATCCAAGCCGCTGAAAGTCCAACGGCTGTCCATTATCGGACCTCGATCAGTCGTAGTGAGCCTGGAACCACGCAGAGAAGCCGCAATTGCTTCACGAACATTAGTAGATGACCGATGAGACAATAGGAGACCCATCTTTCTGTGGTGGAATGATGTGGTAGCGTGAAACGCGGCTTCAACTGAGGATTGCGGAGACTGTTATGGGTACACTTCACTATCGCTGTTCTTTCGATCTGACGGCCGCTCGGCCTGAGCGTTCCTTGGAGACGATACTGAAGACCATAAGGAAATGGATCGGCGATCGCCCAGAACCCGACAAGGAAGACGATTTCTGGAAGGCGTGGTTCTTTCAAGGGGGTCTCTGGAAATCACAGACGCACCCCGGAATCCGGGTCCTTACACAAAACTGTTATGGTGATTGCAGTTGCCAAAGCCCCCACTGTTGGGCTGCCGAGTATGAACACCCGTGCGATGAGTTCCCTCGCTCCAGATTCTGGCGTGTTCATATCGGAATGGAGCAATTTGATCGCGACCAGTTTCACTTCAACTTTCAGATATTGTACGATATGCGTCCGGGGTATCTGGGACCCGAGCCTGCGGCCCCCTTGCCGTCCTCCCCGCGACTCATTGTGGGCCTTCTGACGTCGAATTCCTGGCGATGCACGGCTGGGTCTGAAGAGTTGTCCGCGTCTGCGCGTACCCTGCGAGTTGGAGAAGGACATCTTTTCAGGGAACTCATCGCAAATGGCGAAAGAACTTGCCCTGTGGTTCTTGTCTCTCAGATGTACCCGGACATGGGCTACGCTCTCAATGGGCCAAGGTTAGCGAAGCTCTTGGCTGGAACGGCTATCGTCTACCAATCTGAGAGTTCCGAAGTGGATGAGGAACTCGACAATCTCCTCGGAGAACAGTTCAGTTGCCGAAAAGGTGCGGTCCGGGTTTACGTTCCGGGACTTGATTTCAAACGGACAGGAGAAGAGAGACGCCATCGGTTCATACTACCGAAGGACATCGATGAATGGGGTCTCGACAAGACGATAGATATCATCGTGAGAGGAATTGCGCGTCGCAGTACACGGCTGAAGGGCATTCTGACGCCACTGGATGTCGAAGCAGTCAGTAGGCAGCGCCGACTGGTCCAGTTGCGCGCAGAGCAGACTGACACGTCAAAGGATGAGTGGATACGACTCCTCGAGAAGGACAACGACACGCTGAACGAGGAGAAGATTGAACTGAAGAGTGAAACCGCTCGTTTCGAGGAACATATCGAGGAACTCGATGATCGAATCCGCCGACTGGAGCATGAGCGGGATTCTATCAAAGCTACCTTGGCACGAGTCAGTAGTCTGGGCGATGACGGAGAAAGGGTAAACGGGATTATCGACTGTCTCACGGAGCTCCCGAAGTCTGTGTCCGATGTGGTGGCGAAGATTGCGCGAATTCACTCATGTCGCATTGCCTTCACCGAAAGGGCCATCAAATCAGCCGGCGAGAGCCGGTTCGATGATCTGCACAGAGCCTGGAAGGTTCTGTGGGCAATGGCCACCACCCTCTACGACCTGTTTTTTGAACGGGATGCGAAGGACATACCGAGGGTATTTCGCAACGAAACTGGCATAGAGTTGGCGATGACCGAGCGAAAGATCACTAAGCAGGACAATAGAAAAATGGCCCAACGCAAAGATACATTTATGGGCCAAGAAATAGACATAACACCTCATGTCAGGTTCGATGCCGACAGCACCAGAGCCTATTTCTGTGCCTTCCGACAAGATCGAAGCAGGCTGATAGTCGTCGGCGACATTGGCCATTTAAGTACGCAGGGTAGCTCCAAACGACAGAGAAGTTGATCGGACACAACAAAAGCGGGGAATCAATAACCCCTCTGATTCGAGATCGTTGATTCCGCGGACGCCGTACTGAGTTCGGCGGCAGGGGAGGGGGCATCGTGTGTGACCGTTTTTCGCGGGGAGGCGTCAATCCCGGGTTGCTCACGGGGGCCTGCGTAAGGATTCGGATGCATTCCTCGCTTTGGGGCTGCCGGCAGGATTGTGGAGGTTCTCTGGAGAACCGACCTATCTTGCGAATGGATGGCGGGCGTTGACCTGCCTGCTGGTAGCCTGCTACGCGCTAAACGCCTTTTCTTCCTGCCACCACGAAATGTAGTCACCTACGTTTTCCTGCCGCTTCTCTTGCCTCGTCCGATGCGGCATGTTATGATCCTGATGGAAAAGGTGAGAATACGGGAAGGCTTTGGGAGACAGCCGCATGAAGACGATGGTGACCCGCTGGGGCGTGCGCCAGCAATAGAAACGACGTCGGGCGGGAGCCGGAGGTTATGCGAAAGATGGTGCTATGACGGCAGAATCCGGAGTGAAATGGCTGTTGCGTTTCATCGCATTCACGACGCTGTTCGCCTTGATTGCCGGCGTGATGCCTCAGTCCTGGGTCGTTCACTTCATTCATAAGGCGGACCCGGAAGTGCCCGTGGGGCTCTTTGTCACCTACCTGTTTCGGATGCTGATGGGCGTCTTTGCGGTTACAGGGCTGTTTTGCTTCGTATTATCGACGGATGTCCAACGCTACCGCCCCTTGATCTGGATTCTGGGTGTTGCCTGTTTGACCGGCACTTTTGCCGGGCTCACTGCTTTATTGGTTGCGGTGCCGCCGGACCAGCGAATCGGCTTCTTCTGGATTGCCTTCATCGACCAGGCCGAAGGTCTCGCCCAGAGCGTCCTGCTTGTGGTCCTGCTCCTTCGCATACCCCGATCTACTCGGTACTGATGGTGCCTTGCGTTTGCTGCCCGCAGGCTGTATAATTATTAGTGGCCGTAGGATGGAATGGTAATAGGTGCGTCATGATGACAGTGAAGTTCTCCCGGCACGCAAGAAGAAGAAGAAGAGCGGATTTGTACAAGATTCCCCAATCCACTATTCTCGCGATCCTGAGCGGAAGGCTTCTGCGGCCGGGTAGTCACGAGATTATTGAGAAGGTTGAAGGCTTCACGTATCCACTCAAGGTGGTTGTTGCCGTGGAAGGTGATATCGTAACCGTAATAACCAGCTATCCGTAAAAGAAAGGGCGAAAGCCATGAGAGTATACTACGACGACGAAGCCGATGCCTTGTACCTGAAGCTGGGAGACGAGTCTCCGGAAGGCGTTATCGAGATTGCGCAGGGCGTCAATGTAGACACGACTCCCGGTGGCAAGATCGTAGGCATAGAGATTTTGAACGCCTCCAAGAAGATCGACTTGAAGACGATCCTGTCCTACACGCTGGAATTCGACAAGGATCTGATAACGCAAAAGACCGCTTGACAACGCGACTCAGTTATTACACTTGGCCAGTGTTGATTTCACGGCCTCTGGCAGCGGAAAGGCTCCCGAATGAACGGTATCAATGAACTCTGGCATTCTCGCGATCCGCAGGCGTGGACTGACGCGTTGGCGCGGTACTGGGACTATGTGCAACCTGCCAGTCAGGTGTTCAGGGAGATCGATCAGCGGGCACATGGATGAGAACCGAATTCCTCAATTCGTCGAAGCGGAAGAAGATTGACACGCGTGTGTCAGAGTAGTAGAGTAAGGTCATGAAGACAAAGGAACAAGTCCGAAAAGAAGCGATGGCGTTGTCTGCCAGCGAACGGGCGAGCCTTGCGCACGATTTGATCATGAGCCTTGAGGACCCTGGCGCCTACGAGTTGAGCCCTGAACAGGAAGCCGAGATTCGCAGGCGTGTCCGCATGGTGAAGAGAGGCAAAGCGGCAGGCCGTCCGGCGACGGAGGTCTTCGCGGACATTGAGGCCAAGCTCAAATGACTCCTGTTACCATCCTGCACGAGGCGGAGATTGAGTTATGGCAGGCGGTCGAGTTCTATGAGAGTAAATGTGTCGGGCTTGGTCTGAATTTTGAGGCAGAGATTAAGGCCGCAGTTGAAGTTATCCGGCAGTCTCCCGACCGATGGCCAATCCGTGATGATGGCACACGTCGGAGAAGACCCGGATACTGGTCCCGACGTACCAGAGAAGCGGAGCCCCGGCGCGGCCCGCGACGCGGAGGATCTGGGGGCTAAGGCATTGAGTGTGCCGATGTCGAGCAAAGGAAATGACGGTTGCAGAGAATGGTTCTCAGGGAATCTGAACGCGGGGCTCTTTGAAGGAACGATGGCATGGCATATCAGGCTGAGACGCGGAATATGGCGATGTTCTGCGATTTTGAGAACATCGCCCTGGGCGTTCGCGACGCGAATTACGCCCAGTTCGACATTGGCAAGGTGCTCGAGCGGCTTCTGCTCAAGGGGAATATCGTCGTCAAGAAGGCGTACTGCGACTGGGACCGCTACAAGGAATTCAAGCCGGCGATGCACGAGGCGTCCTTCGAGCTGATCGAGGTCCCGCACGTGCGAATGTCGGGCAAGAACTCCGCCGATATTCGCATGGTGGTCGATGCGCTTGACCTTTGTTACACGAAGGGACACGTGGACACCTTCGTGATCCTCAGCGGCGACTCCGATTTCTCGCCACTGGTGAGCAAGCTGCGGGAGAACAACAAGATCGTCATCGGCGTCGGCGTCAAGAACTCGACGTCGGACCTGCTGATCGCCAACTGCGACGAGTTCATCTACTACGACGACCTCGTGCGCCGTCAGCCGCCGCGCAAGAAGGAGGCAGCCAGAGCGGCGGCTCCCAAGCCCGCGCACGGCCCTGCTCCGAAAGCCGCCAAGCCTGTCAAGGACAAGAAGCAGGAGGCGTTCGACTTGATCGTCGAGACGTATGAGGCCCTGGTGGAGGAGCGCGGGGAAGGGGAGAAGATCTGGGGCTCGATGATCAAGCAGACGCTGAAACGCCGTAAGCCCGGCTTCAACGAGTCCTACTACGGCTTCCGGTCCTTCAACCAGTTGCTCGAGGAGGCGCAGGCACGCGGCATCGTCGAACTGGAGCCTGAGGAAAAATCGGGCGGCTACATCATCAAGAGCTGCCGCGCCCCGTAATCAACGCGCGCCTGTTGCAGCGGGTTTCAGGAAGTGCTCGAAGAAGGCGTAGAGTTGCTGGTTGGATTGCGGCGTCGGGTCGTGGGTATCGCGGTTGGTCATGGCGACGCGACCCTTATATCCCAGGAGATCGTTCACCGCGATGGTGTGGTTGAGGGCTTGCCATCGCTTGGGCGGGTCCTCGGCGCCGCCTGAGACGAGAAACGGGCGCGGGGCCATCAGAGCGTGCAACTCGTGCAGGTCGCGGCCGGCTTCGATCATCGTCTTGTAGGGGCCGGTGCGGGGGCGCGTGTCGCTCGGGACGCCTCGCTCACGCTGCGGGCCTGCCTCCCAGCCCAGATACCACGGCTCCCAGTAGTTGATGTTCGGCCGGGTTTCGTCAAAGACGATCCCGGGGTCCGACCAGACCGCGCAGGCGAACTTCTCGTAGAGACATGAGGCGAACATCGCCCACTTGCCACCATAGGAATGGCCCACAACGCCAATTCTCCTGGGATCGACGTTGGCCAGACTCGCGAGTGCCGTGTGGCAATTGGCCGCGACATAGGCGAGGGCGGAAAGCGGCTGAAGTTGCGGCTGATCTTTGACAGTCTCACACAGGGGCTTGTACGGCGGATTGAGACTGGCGAATGCGGGCGTCCCGATCGACAGGACGACAAAGCCCCGTTTGGCCAGTTGGTAGCCGAAGTCGCGGCCCTCCTTGCCCAGGCCGATGCCGGTTTCCGGATCATAGAAAACGACGAGCACGGCGGGAAGGAGACCGGTCCGATTGCGGATTTCAGATTGCGAATTGCGGATTTGGGTGCCCGAGTTCTGTTCCTTTGCATCGGGGATAAGCAAATAGCCGGCGACCGTCTGCTTATTCGGTGCGATTTCGACTGTGACTTTGTGCTGCGTGAAGTTGTCCCGGTGCGTCTTCTCCAGGTATTGAATCTCGGGCTTTTCAATCAGCGGCAGCCAGAAGCCGGTCAGGTTGCGCCACGTCGCGAGCATCTCCTGCCTGTGTTTCTGCCAATCGGCCGGTGTCTTGACGGGCGTGCCGTCATCGAATTTCAGGGGCGACTTATAGCTGCCGAAATCGCCGGCGAACTGTGCCGGCGGGGCAAAGAACGGGCGGATGATTTCCGGGACCGCCTCGGAGGTGTCACGCGGGTTCCCGGGCGAGGATGACAGCAGCGAAAGTACGCATAGCGTAATTATCATCTGTCACGGCTCACAAATCAGGGGCCGGAGATCGGTCGGCGTTGTATCCGGTCTCCAGCCCCTGCGATAGGAACGAATTGAGTCAGCCGGTGCTACACCGGCTCATCGCGGCCGGTGGCGATGGGGTGGAACAGGCCGGGGCCGGGCTTGATGTTCCTTGGCACGAGTTCCTGCTTGCTGGTGTTCATCAGCCAGTCCCAGGTGATGACCTTGCCGGTGTAGGCGGCGATGCGGGCGCCGATGGCCGTCAGGGTGCTCTCGGCGACCCGCTGGCCCTCGTTGAGCGGCTGGCCGCTGCGGATGCTCGCGATCAGGTCTTTGTGCTCCTGCACCATGGGATCGATGCCTCTGCCGCCCGGGAAGGACCACGCGTTCTGGCCCGAGATGCTCCCGCTGCAATTGCTGACGCCCTTGGTGCCGACGATCTTCTCACCGTTGCGACCGGTGCCGGGGCTGTGCCCGCTGAAGCTCAGGCATCGGGCGCCGTTGGGATACTCGAACTCGGCGTAGATATGGTCCCAGATATCGCCGTTGTATTTCTCCCACTTCTCTTCGCTGCCGTTATTGAACTTTTTGCAGACCTCCTTGGCGGTCTTGATCTGATCCTGGTTATACGTGCGCCAGCCGCGGCCGCCGACCGCCGTGAGCTTCGCCGGCGGGCCGTTGAAGCACCAGTTCATTACGTCGATGTTGTGGATGTGCTGCTCGCAAATCTGGTCACCCGAGAGCCACGTGAAATGGTACCAATTGCGGACCTGCCACTCGATCTCGCTCATCTGGCTGTTCTCCGGCACGCCGTTGAACCAGATGCCGCCGCCAAACCAGTAAGCTTGACCGCCGACCAGCTCGCCTATCGCGCCGTCATGGATTCGTTTCATCGTCTCGACATACGATGATTGGTGACGGCGCTGTGTGCCGGCCACCATCGCCAGGTTCTTCTCCTTGGCCAGTTTGGCGGCCGCCATCACTTCTTTGCAGCCGGCCACGTCTGTTGCGACGGGTTTTTCCGTGAACACGTGCTTGCCGGCCTTGATGGCGGCCATCAACTGCCGGCCGCGAAACGCCGGCGTCGTCGCCATCAGCAGCAAGTCCGCTTCGCACTTGGCCAGCTTCTCGTGGCAGTCGAAGCCCCAGTACATGTGATCGTCATCGATTTTCACCCGATCTTTGGTCTGCTCGCCTTTCATGAGGCCGTCCCGGGTCCTCCTCACCTGGCTCTCGAACAAATCCGCCACGGCGATGATCTCCACGCTGGGATCGGCCTCCAGGCAGTTCCGCATGGCGCCATTGCCGCGTCCGCCGCAGCCGAGCATTCCCACTTTGATCTTGTCGGACCCTTGCGCGTGTGCCATCTGCCCCAGCACGGCAGCCGCCGTCGCGCCGGCCACGCCCGCGCTGGTCCCGGATATCGCGTTATTCGCTTGTGATGACATATTTGAAATCTCCTTCGTTCGGCGTCTGTATTCGTGTCAACCCTTGCCTGCTCCGGTGAAGACGCAAGATTTTGCGTCTCTACCTAACCGCGTTTTCCGCGCCCTCTCTGCTCCGGCACCCATCCGGCCAGCTCGTACTGGCCCGGGACCGCAAAGGCGGGTACAGGCTTGGCGTCGCTGAGCTTGAGATCCTCAGGCGGCAGCAAATTCAGCGTGCACCGGCTCATGAACCAGGCACGCTTGAACTGCTGGCGGGAGTAGGCTGACTCGCGCCCCATAATCGCGCAGAGGGTGCTCTCGGCGATCCGCTTGCCCTCGTTGAGCGGCTTGCCGTCGCGGATGCTCTTGATCAGGTCCGTGTGCTCGAGGACGTAGGCATTGCCGCGGGGGCCCCTGTATCGCCAGGAGTTCTCGCCGTCGATGATGCCGGCGCAGTTGGTGACGCCCTTGGTGCCGACGACTCGCTCGCTGACGTTGCCGTCGGTCCCTTCGATCTGACGGCACATGCTGATCGTCCGCACGTCGTCAGGGTAGATGAACTCGACGCCGAAATGATCGTTGATGTGGCCGTACTTGGGGTCGGTGCGGAACTGCCGGCCGCCCAGGCCGTGAATCGTCTCGGGAAGGACGTCTTTGAATGCCCAGTTGATCACGTCGAGATTGTGCACGTGCTGCTCGCAGATGTGGTCGCCGGACAGCCACGTGAAGTACAGCCAGTTGCGGATTTGCCAGTCGACATCGCTCTGGCCCGGCTGACGCTCGCTCACCCAGAGCCCGCCCATGCACCAATAGGCCTGAGCCGAGACGATGTCGCCGATCGCGCCGTCGTGGATTCGCTTCATGGTCTCGACGTACTCGGGCTGGTGGCGCCGCTGCGTGCCGGCGACGACGGCCAGGCCCTTCTGGGCCGCCTGCTCGGAGGCTTCAATGACCATTTTGACCCCCGCCGGACAGACGGCGACGGGCTTTTCCATGAACACGTTCTTGCCTTGCCGGATCGCCTCGGCAAAGTGGATCGGCCGAAATCCCGGCGGCGTCGCCAGGATGACCAGGTTCACATCGTCCAGGGCCATCAACTTCTTGTAGGCGTCGAGACCGACAAAACATCGATCATCAGGGACTTTGAACTCGTCCTTCAGGCCCTTTTGACGGTCCGCAAAGGCATCCGCCAGGGCGACGATCTTCACGCCCGGCGAGGAATTGACGCAATCGTGGGCTGCCCCGGACCCTCGTCCGCCGCAGCCGACGACGCCCACGCGGATCGTGTCACTGCCCTGTGCAAAAGCCAGAGGTCCGGCCGCTCCCGACAGCACCAGGGACCCGGCCGCTGCTGCCGAACTCCTCAGGAGTTCTCGTCGTGTCCAATCTCGTCTTCTCACCATAATCGGCTCTCCAATGCTACGTCCAAGATCGATGTCCCGTTGTGCGTGACAGCACGATGCTCCAACCGGCTGCCTGCACCCCGGCACACTGTGCAACGGCGATATCGCCACACGTTCCGTAAGACGCTTGTCACACGCAAATTATTGGCGAAATAGACCACGTTTGGCGGGCGATTGCAAGCGCGTTTTCCCTCCGGCTCAGGGCGCACGACAGGATTGTGGCAAAGCAAGCAGGGGGTTTCGGGTGGCAGCGTCAAGCGAAGCCTGGTGATGATCGTGTCGAAGGCGTCGGGTGGCAGTGGCAAGCGCCAGTTTGCCGGTGGTTCCTCAGATGCATAGCACCATCGGCAAGCTCCGCTACTCTCCGCTTGCCGCTGCCACCCGGCTCCAGATTGTTTTCACAGACCCGCTCAGGGCGGGGTCTCGGTCGCCAACCTGCCTTCCCGCTCCACAATCGTGCGCACGATGGGGTGAAGGGTATCTGCATAAAGCTGGTGGAGCGCGGGACTTGGGTGGTTGTCGAGTGGATTGACGACGAGGGATCGGCCCTTGAGCCGGTCTGCGATCTCCTGATGAAAGTTCACGACGATGTACCCCTGCGTTCCTGCGGCAATCTCGGCCTGGCGATGCCAGCGAAGAAACGTGGAGACCAGCGGGTCCGGCCGGGCGTAATCGGTCGGTGTTCGCAGGTAAACCCCGTGGTTCAGCGACGCGAAGACAGGGGGTGGCAAGCCGCAAGTGTCTGAAATATATTTGATTCGCTCCAAGGCTCTGACGAACGTCCGCCACTCCGCAGAGTTCGGGTCGTAGGTCCGATCGATGACGCTGATCGAGTCCGGATAGACCCCGCACAGTTCGGCGATTCTCCTGACGGCCCTTTCTGTTCGCACGCCGATATGTGCCAGGTGCAGCCTCGTGAGACAGCCACTCATCCTTTCCAGGAATGGCCCGCATTTGTCGTCGAATCTCTGCTTCTCCGGGCACCAGCCGCTCGGCCTTTTCATGTTCGTGTCGGTGTCATTGTAGCAGAATCCCACAACAATCAGGTCGGGTTGAACGATCCCGATGTAGTTTTGGAGGATTCTCGCGTGCAGAATCATCGGCCCGCCGCTGACGCCGAAATTGTGGACTTCAAACTTGTGCGTCTGGAAGTCGGCGTTGAGACGCTGTTCGAGAATATCGGTGTACCTCTGCTCAGCGGCAATCCCGGCGCCCCAGGTCATGCTGTCGCCGAGAACCATGATCCTGAACGCACCGGACGGTTTGAGGCCGATCTCACGCGAGCGGAAGCCGAGTCGATTCCTGTGGATGGGCTGTCCCCAACTGTATCGGACACCATCGATGTACTGATTGCAGGGCGGCAGCCTCCGCTGCGGGTCCGCCAGGCGGAAGCCCAATTCAGCGGCATAGAGCGCCGACGCCACCAGCGCAGCCACCAGCAAGGCAGACAAGAGCCTGACCGTCACCCATCTCAAGGTTCTGCGGCAGTCCATTTCTATCTCTCCGCTGGACGTGTGCGACGTGTTGCACTTACAGCGGCCATCCACAGGCCCATGCTCCATCCGGGACCGGACAGGGCGGCATCCACACTGCCTGCCAGCGAGTATACCACGGCCGGTCGGGACGGCCAACACGACGATTCCCAGGGCTAACGCAAAATCACATAGAGACCACGTGTATGTCATTGCGAGTCGCTGAGCCGCTTCGCGGCTGGTGTCGGGAAGAAATCAAGTTATGTGCTTTGGGTGGCACGCCCAAGCGCAGCTTGAGCGTGTCTGTTCGCCAAGGGAAAGCACGGTCAAACAAGTTTGGCCGTGCCACCCGAACCCCCAGTTTCTTAGGAGGAGTGCAGCGACGAAGTAATCTATCCCCACGAAAATCAGTCGCACACTCGGTCTCTGCGGCGACGGTGCGAAGAGACAGAATGTCCCCTCTTAACCAACAACCGACAACGAACAACCAACAACGAACAACCGACAACGAACAACCAACAACGAACAACCAACAACGAACAACAAACCACTGCCTTTCCACCACGAAGCACCCGAAGGTCTCAGCCCAATCATCAATTATCGATCATCGATAATCAATCCCAGGGGCTACCGGCTGCCGGCTGCTGCCTTGCGGTTTCCCTTCCAGCGTCGATGTGCGAAATCCTCGGGGAAATTGAGGTAGGCATACGGCCCGTGGAGTTCCCAGGCCTTGCGGTCGCGGGTCTTGGCCGCCTCCACCGGATCGCGAAAGACGCCGCAGCGATACTCCTTGCCCCGACAGGTGATCCTCGCCTCCCACATATTCTCGCCGCGGCGGTAGACCCCGACGAATCCGGAGACCCCGCCACGCGGACCCACATTCGCGTAGTTCTGGTCCTTCGTGCACACGCGAAGGTTACTCCGCCGGTTGTTCAGGGTATTGTGATCGATATGGTCCACGATGGACCCCTTGGGCGCCCGCATGATCTCGCGGTGCATGTACACGGTCCCGCCTTCCTTCGTCCGTCGCCTCGCGTAGATCTGGCCTTGAGGAACTAGGGACAGCCACCGGTTTTCAAGGGGAGGGAGGCAAAATCGACGAGGAGCGGTGTGCATAGCACACCCTACCGCTGTCGCCTCGTCCTTGTTTGTTTCCCTTCGTGGGCTTCGTGTCCTTCGTGGTGGAAAAGCGAGAGTTGGTAGCCGGTGGTCGGTT
>Ga0315277_10000343_pt1 | contig 75499 bp, 65 predicted proteins | sample YL17G05_15_MG_FD_203695 | JGI IMG/M metagenome (GOLD analysis project Ga0315277, IMG submission 203695) | Sediment microbial communities from Yellowstone Lake, YNP, Wyoming, USA - YL17G05_15 | ecosystem: Environmental > Aquatic > Freshwater > Lake > Sediment | place: USA: Wyoming | collected...
GGGAAGACCCTCCTGGCCAAGGCGGTGGCGGGCGAAGCCGCCGTGCCTTTCTTCTCCATCAGCGGCTCCGAGTTCGTGGAGATGTTCGTGGGCGTCGGCGCCTCCCGCGTCCGCGACCTCTTCGACCAGGCGAAGCGCAATGCCCCCTGCATCGTTTTCGTGGACGAGATCGACGCCGTCGGCCGCCACCGCGGTGCCGGTCTTGGTGGCAGCCACGACGAGCGGGAGCAGACGCTGAACCAGATCCTGGTGGAGATGGACGGCTTCGACACCAGCACCAACGTTATCGTCGTCGCCGCCACCAACCGCCCAGACATCCTGGACCCGGCGCTGCTGCGCCCCGGCCGCTTCGACCGGCACGTAGTGCTGGACCGTCCGGACATCAAAGGCCGCAAAGCCATCCTGGAAGTCCACGCCAAGGGCAAGCCCCTGGACAAGGACGTGGACCTGAATGTGCTGGCCAAGCAGACCCCCGGCTTTTCTGGCGCCGACCTGGCCAATCTGGTGAACGAGGCGGCCATCCTGACAGCCCGCGCCAATAAGAAGCGCATCTTCATGGACGAGTTCAATGAGGCTATCGACCGCGTCATCGCCGGTCCGGAGCGCAAGAGCCGTGTCATCAGCCCCAGGGAGAAGGAGATCATCGCCTACCACGAGGCCGGACACGCCCTGGTGGCGCACATGCTGCCCAACGCCGACCGCGTCTACAAGATCACCATCGTTTCTCGGGGTATGACCGGCGGCTTCACCCGCCTCCTGCCGGAGGAAGACCGCCATCTAGGCACCCGCTCCCAGTTCCAAGACATGTTGGCCGCCACGCTGGCCGGCCACGTCGCCGAGGAGCTGGTGCTAGGTGAGATGACTACCGGCCCCCAGAACGACATCGAGCACGCCACCAAGATCGCCCGTCAGATGGTCACCCAGTGGGGCATGAGCGAGCGTCTGGGCCCCCGCACCTTCGGACGCAAGGAGGAGCTGGTCTTCCTGGGGCGCGAAATCTCTGAGCAGCGCAACTACAGCGAGAAGGTGGCCGAGGAGATCGACGAGGAGGTGCGGCGCATCATCGATCGCGCCTACCACGCAGCCAAGAAGATACTGACCGAGAACCAGGCCAAGCTGGGCCAGATTGCCCGCAAGCTCATTGAGGTGGAGACCATCGAGGGCGAGGACCTGATGGCCCTCTTCAACGCGCCCGTTGACGTCGACGTGCCCATCGGCGAGCGCCAGCCCCCTGCGGCCGAGACGCCGCCCACCACCGAGGGGGAGCCGCCGGCCGAGGAGCCGTCGCCGCAGCCCAAGCTCAAGCCCGGTCTCGCCTGGGGCGGCGGCCAGGCTACGATCACCCTGCGGGACGAGCCGCCCGCCAGGTAATCGAGCCCACCTTCAACGAAACGGAGGCCGGGACCTTTGAGGGCCCGGCCTCTTGCTTTCGCCGCTGCCGACGGTCTGCCGAACTCTCCCTAACGCCGTGATCCTCGCTCTGGCGATGTCCACACGGTCATAAGAGCCCGGAGACGCCTCAGGACATCTGGCGACACCCAGCCCGAGATGCCGCCCTCGAGAGCGCTGATCACCGAGGTGAGGGGTATGCGATACTCGTTGCCCTCTTTCTCGGATTCCAGCGCCTCCCGGCGCAACAGGCGCCGCACGTGCTCCCGGTGGTAGCCCAGAATGTACGCCGCCTCCTGGCTGTCCACGGTCAGGCGCGCCACGTCCACCTCCTCATCGCCGGAGTAAGGCGCAAGGGCAACCCCAACTGCTCTCACGTAGCTGGTGACGCGACAGACTGCCTCCACGTCGCCCGATTCCAGCGCCTCCTGGAGACGGACGGCCAGGCGGCGACGGATGGCAGCTACCTTCATGAAAGAGACCTCAACAAATATTGTACCCTCGGCAAAAGTAACACAACATTTGTTGCGCGTCAACATGTCACGCCCGGCGGTTGGCGCCCCAGCGGGCTTCAAGACGCGTGAGAGATCCGGCCCTCGCCTTCGTTCACGCCCTCTCTGTCTCACATCCCTGGAACACCACACCACTTGACAGGCGTACACGCTTCCGTGTACAGTGCCCTCGTGGATAAGAAAGGGCGAGGGCGGCCTGTTTGGGATGCGTCGCGGGTGCACGCCCTGCGCCGTCACCTGGGCCTCACTCAGCAGGAACTGGCCGACGAGCTCGGCACCCGCCAGCAGACGATCAGCGAGTGGGAGCGGGGCCTCTACCGCCCCCGGGGCGCCTCGGCCCGCCTGCTCACCCTGGTGGCCGAGCGGGCCGACTTCGCCTACGAGGCCGTGCCAGCGGGGGGCGAAGAGAGTCATGCGCCCTAGCACCCTGCGCCTGCCTGACCGGCAGGCAGGCCTGCCTGCCGGACGGCTGGGCCCTCCGCGGGCGGCGCCGCTGCCGCCCCCGGCTGTGCCGCCGGCCCGCCCCCCGCCAGAGCAGGAGCTGGTCCAGCTCTGGCACGGCCAGCACCTGCCCCCGGACGCCCTGGCTACCCGCCGCGGCGAGCTCCTGCGAGTGGTCTACCGGGGCCGTCTCCCCCGGGGGCCGGGGCCTGACTTCCGGGACGCCGTCATCGAAGGACCGGAGGGGGAGCTCTGGCACGGCGACGTGGAGGTGCACGTCCGGGCCTCCGCCTTCCGCCTCCACGGCCACGGCCGGGACCCCGCCTATGACGGCGTCGTCCTGCACCTGGTCTGGGAGGATGACGAGGACGAGGACACCCTCCTCCCCTGCGGACGGCGGGTGGCCGTGGTGGCGCTGGCGCCCTGGTTCCAGAGCCGGCGCCAGGAGCTGGCGCGGCTGCTGAAGCGGCCGGACGCCTGGCGCGAGCCCTGCTTCAGCGCCCTGACCCGTCTGGGCCCCGAGGCTGCCGGCCGCATTCTGGACCGTCTGGGTGACCTTCGCTTCCGCCAGAAGACAGAGGCCTTCCGTCGCGTCCTCCCGGCCGCGTCGAACCTGCCTGCCGGACAGGCAGGCCTGCCTCCAGCGGCTTCCGCGGCGGACCAAGTCCTCTACGCCGCCGTCCTGGAGGCCCTGGGCTACGGCGGTCACCGAGAGGCCTTCGCCCGACTGGCCCGTGAGCTGCCCTACCACCGTCTGCGGGCGGCGACCGCCGGTCGGCCCGGCGCCGAAGCCGCGGCCCACCTGGAGACGATGCTCCTCGCCGCCGCCGACCTGGCTTCTTTCCCTGCCCCTGCTCTCTGGCGGCCACGCTGCCAGCGGCCGGCCAACCACCCTCGCCGCCGGCTGGCGGGGGCGGCCCGCCTTTTGGCCCGAGCGCCGCTGGGGCTGGCGGCCTACGCCCGCGCCTGCCTGCCCGCTGAGGTCTCGCCGGCCGCCGCCGTCCGCGCCTGGACGGTGGCAGGGGAGGGCAGCGCGTCGCCGGCCCTAATCGGCCGCGGGCGAGCGGTGGAGATCCTGGTCAACGCCGTTCTCCCCTTTCTGGCCGCCGGTGGCGCCGGGGCCGATGCACCCCTCCAAGAGCGGGCCCTGGGGCTTTTCCGCCGCCTGCCGGCAGCAGGGGGCTACGGAGTCACCGCCCACCTGGAGCGGGCCCTCGCCCCCAACGGCGGCCGGCGCCTGACGACGAGCGCTCGCCGCCAGCAGGGACTCCTTTACCTGCTGCACCGTTACTGCCGCCAGGGCGGCTGCGCCCAGACGGGCGCCCGTCCGGGGGCCAGCGCTTGCCCCTTGTCCTAGAAGCTCGAGGCTCGAAGTTCGAGCTTCGAACGTCGAGGGTCAGGCGATGGGCAGGGTGGCGAAAACGTCCAGGTCCAGGCCGGAGGGAGGTCCTCGCTGCAGGCGGAAGTAGGCGCAGCCCGCCACCATGGCCCCGTTGTCGGTGCAGAGGGCGGGAGAGGGGACGCGCACGGGGACGGGGGAACGGCGGGTCAGCGCCTCCCGCAAGGCGGTGTTGGCGGCGACACCTCCCGAGAGCAGGATCTGCGATACCCCCTCGCGGCGGGCGGCGCGCACCGCCTTGGCCACCAGCACGTCGACCACGGCCTCCTGGAAGGCGGCAGCCACTTCCGCTACCGGCAAAGGCGGGCCACCCTTACCGGCGTCGGCCTGCTGGCGAGCGAGGCGGAGGACGGCCGTCTTCAGGCCGCTGAAGCTGAAGTCATTGGCGTCGCCCAGCCAGGCCCGAGGCAGGCGCAGCGAGGGGCGACCGACGCTGGCGGCCGCCCGCTCGATGGCGGGGCCGCCGGGGTAGCCCAGGCCCAGGAAGCGCCCCACCTTGTCGAAGGCCTCGCCGGCGGCGTCGTCGCGGGTGCGTCCCAGGCGGCGGTAGCGCCCGTGCCCCTCCATCAGCACCAGGTCGGTGTGGGCCCCGGAGACGATGAGCGCCAGTATGGGGAAGCCCCGCGGCGCGGGATCCCCATCCTCCAGCCAGTTGGCATAGTTGTGGGCCTCCAGGTGGTGGACCCCAACGAAGGGGAGAGAGCGCGCGAAGGCGAGGGCCTTGGCCAGGTTCACCCCCACCAGCAGGGAGCCGGAGAGCCCCGGCCCGTAGGTGACGGCCACCGCATCCAGGTCCGACCAGCGGCAGCGGGCCTCCTTTAGGGCTGCCTCCACCACCGGCACCAGCCCTTCCAGGTGGTGGCGCGAAGCCACCTCGGGGACGATGCCTCCATAGCGGGCGTGGACGCGGGCCTGGGAGGCGACCACATTGGAGAGGACGCGGCGCCCGTCCTCCACCACCGCTGCCCCCGTCTCGTCGCAGGAGGTCTCAATGCCCAGGATCTTCACGGCAGGGGCGTTTCCGTGGCGTAGAGGGAGTTGCCCACCAGCACGTAGAGGAGCCCGGCCCCGGCGTCCACGGTCGCGGAGCGGAGGTCCGTGAAGGTCCGGCTGACGAACTGAGCCTGGAACTCGCCGCCAGCCGACAGGGATACCAGGCGCTTGTTGCCGCGGTCTACCACCAGCAGCCCGCCCTGCCCGTCGGCGGCGAGAGAGGCGGGTGCCAGCAGGCCGCGGTCGATGCCGGCCAGGGCGAAGGGCTCCTCGACGCCGTGGACGAAGCGCCGGATGCCGCCTTTCTCACTAAGCAGGTACAGGTCACCGTCCACGGCCAGCGCTGCTGCCCCCGATAGGTCCGCCTCGCCCAGGAGCCCGCTGCGCTCGCTGTCGAAGCCGGAGTCGGTAGGCGGGTAGCGCCAAACCTGGTTAGAGGCCACGTCCAGGATGTAGAGGTTGCCACCGAAGATGGCGGCGCCGTCCAGGCTGCCCCATTCCTGGGCACCCCGGAGGACCAGAGGCGCTGCTTCCCCGCCGGGGATCAGGGAAAACAGGTGGCGCTGGTCGTCCAGCACCAGGAGCCTGCCGCCCTCTCCGTCAGCCTGCCACCAGAGGATGTAGAGGGGGTGTGACGCCTTTACTACCCCGGCCAGCTCCCCCTCCTGGAGGACGACGCGGGCCTCTGCGGGCGTCGGCCCGCCCCCTTCCTCTTCCGCCGGAGGCGGATTCGCCCCTGGCGAAAGGGGCAGCTCCACCACGCGACCTCCCGCCTCATCCAGGAGGAAGACGGCGCCTCCGCCCACCACCATCTGCTGGAGCGACAGCTCCCCTGCTACCTGAAGGTTGAGGTCAGCCGCCAGGCGCATTTCACCCAGGTCCACCACGGCGTCCAGGTCGGCCAGGGCGGCCTGCACTTGGATGCGCAGGGCCTGCACCTGCCCGTCGTCAGGATAGATGGCGGCAGCTTCGTCGAGGCGAGCGAGGGCACCCGAGAGGAGGTCCCGGCGCTCGGCAGCGTCGGCCATCTGCCCTTGGCGGACCGCCTGGAGGCCGGCGCGGGCATCGGCGAGCAGAGAGGCGAAGTGTTCCTCCCGGTTCTCCTCCATCGATCGCGGCACGGCGAACCAGGCGACCAGAGCCACCACCAGAACGGCCAGAGCCGCCAGGACGGCCAGTCGCGGCACAGGGAAGATCCGCGGCAGGGTGCTGGTCGTGCGCGTGTAGCGGTAACGCGGTGTCGAGGCCGGGGCACGAAGGCGTACGACCGGCCGCTCCATGCCCGGCGGCGGTGAATCGACCCGGGGGACCAGCAGGTCGTAGCCGTTACCGCGCTCCGGGGAGGTCTCCTCCCAGACGCTGAGCGGCGCCACACGGACGGTGGCCGGCTGGGGCGACCGGCTGGTGACCCGACTGCGCCGTCCGAAGTCTGTCGGCCGCGCCATGACCGCCACCGGGGCGCCGCCGCCAAAGGCAACCAGACGGCCGCCCGCTGCGCGCGCTACGCGGGTCTCCGTCTGGGTCTGGGCGAATCCGCCCCCGGCGGAGTCGGGGGACGCCGGCGGCTCCTCATCCGTTGCGGCCTCGCCGCCCGTCGCCGCGGCTGGCGTCGGTTCCTCCTGGGCCGGGCGAACGGCGAACTGCTCAGGCACCGCCACTTCTTCAGGGGAAGGCTCGTCAGCCTCTACGAAGCAGGCGGCCAGGAGGGCGGAGAAGTTGAGAAGATCGCGAGTGAGGAGGAACAGCTCGGGAAGGGCATCGTCGGGGCCCCGGGCCAGGACGCCGGCCACCGCCGTCTCGTCGGCAATGGAGGCCAGGCGCGACGAGGCCACAAGCAGGAGGTCGCCGGGTTCCAGGTCGTAGCTGGCAATGTGGGGCCGGAACTCCTCAGCCAGGCCCAGGGGGGCCTGGGCACCTTCGTCCTGAGGCGTCACCGTCGTCAACTGGCCGTTCCGGTAGAAGTAGGCCAGGCTGGGCCCTACCTGGGCCAGATGCGCCGTACGGCCACGGAGAAGCAAGCAGGTGGCGCCGGCTGCCACCTGGTGCTCACGGAGGCTCTTGCGGTTCCACTCGCGCAGGTTCTCGTGAGCGGCACGCAGGGAGCGGAGAAGGGCGCCGGTCAGGGAGAGGCTCTCCTTCTGGAAGAGGCGGCCCACCACTTCCACTAGCTGCCCGCAGAACTCCTCGCTGCCGGGCAAGGCAGGCTCGGCCAGCACGTAGAGCTCGCGGCTATCGTCCTCGGGAAGCTGGCGGAGGAAGACGCCCAGCCAGGGGCCTTCCTCGCGCACCTGACCCTCGACAATGCTGAAGCGTCCGACCCAGGTCCTGATGCTCATGGGAACCCCGCGGCGTGCAACGGTAGGGATGCGGGACGGCGGAGAAAAGCGTTATGTCGCTCTGTCGATGGGGGTGTTCGAGGAAAGAGGCCTTCGCCTCCGAAAGGAGCTCGCTGAAGGCCGATAGAATGCCAGCTCACAGGCTGAGCCGATTATAGCACCCCTCGCGCGGCGGCCCAAGAGGGGGACGCAGCAGCCTGGCAAAAAAAACGGCCCGGCGTGAAGGGCCGCTCTGGAGAGGTGGGCAGCCAACTAGGAGGCCCCGACGGCCGTGCCAGTAGCTCGCATCCGATAGGTGCAAGAGCGGTCGCCGCGGAGCAGGCTGCTCACCAGGCGCGCATCGGCCCCTGTCAAGCGCCGCACAAAGTCGACCTCCATGGCGCAGACGCTGCTGTTGCAGCGGGCCACGCTGGGGAAAGGGCAACTGTGCTGGCTTATGTACCAGTCGCCGTCGTGCATCCTGAAGTCGGCCAGGCAGCCGCGCTCCTGCAGGATGCGGGCCGTCTCCGCCACCCGCTCGGCCAGGGGCTTGCCTTCGACTCGAACCATATAGGACTCGGCGAAGCGGGTAGCCACCCGGCGCAGCACCTTCTGGAGGGCATCGGGGCCAGCGATGGTGCGCAGCTCGTTGAGGAGGACGCTGGCCAGGGAGTCGTATAGCTTGGGGTAGAGGGCATCCCCCTGCTCCGTCAGGCGGTAAACGAGGGCCGGCCGGCCCACGTGGCCCCGTTCCTCGTGTGCCTCCACCAGCCCGTCCCGCTCGAGCACCGTCAGGTGCTGGCGGATGCCGGTGGAGGTCAGACCCAGGAGCTGGCCCAGCTCCTTTACGGTGGCCTGACCATGTCGCCGCAGGTAGTCCAGTACTTGCTGACGGGTGGCCTGCAAAGGGAAAACCCCGCTAGTTTACAACAAAAGGGCAATATCTTCTGCGTAATATACTAGCAGATCGGGACGAAGGGCTACAATGTGAAGTGGCGCTGGACTGTATCTATGGCAAGAGACGCTGGAGCGCAGAGCTGGCGCCTGGCGACGCGTTCAGGTGTCGCCTGCTCTTGAGGGCCCCGGATGCCTGCGCCATAATCGCTCGGTGGCCCCAACCGGACCCCAGCATGGAGACTGAGGAGGGCGCGTCCCTGGCTCGACGACGGTCTACTGGCTTCTTCTGGCTTGCCTGGCTGGGCGGCCTGGCCTTGCTAGGTTTACTGGCTGCCCTCGCCTCCCTCTATAGCTACTTTCCTGCCGACCTGCGCATCGCCCACTGGATCCAGCGCGACGGGGGCATCCCCCTTTGGGGCGGCACTGCCGGCTTCCTGCGCGACCTGGGCAACCTGCCGTCGAACCTGATCTGGCTGCTGGCGCCGGCCGCCCTGCTCCTGGCCCGGCGCTACCCGGAGGGGCTCCTTGTCTTCTCCTCCATCGTACCCAGGCTGGCTCAGGGCCTACTGAAGCAAGCCGTGGAGAGGCCCCGCCCGACGCCAGACCTGGTACGGGTCAGCGAGCACCTGTCGAGCTTCAGCTTCCCCAGTGGTCATGTGGTCACTGCCCTCGCCCTGTTTGGACTCCTCTTGCTGCTGGTTCCTGTGGTAGTCCGCAGCCCGCTGCCGCGGTTGGCCCTTCAGGGCTTCTGCCTGTTCGTTGTGCTGGGGATGGGGCCAGCCAGCGTCTATACGGGCGCCCACTGGCCCAGCGACGTGCTCGGCGGCTACGTCCTGGGCGTCCTCTACCTGACGCTGGCCCTGCGCTACTACCGGTGGTGGCGCCCTCCTGGCGAGGAGGCTACGAGTTCGTAGGAGCCTGTTGCGTGACTCCGTAGTGGGCGATTTGTCAGCCTAGGTGGCCTGTGCTAGACTGAAGGCCGCTCGCCGTTGGGCCGACAATCTAGAGGAGGCTGGTAGAGCCTGCCTATCCGGGACATGTCAGTCCGAATGGCAAGAAGAAAGATCGTCTATTGCCCATGCCGCTGCTCCCCCGCCGGCGCGGCTTTGTCATTCCTAGATACCGAGCCGCGGCGACGCGGCGAGCTGCCCAGGTCGCGAGGTGAGCCGTGAACTGGCTGGACGGCGTTATCCTGGCGGTGCTCTTCTGGTTCATCTTTGCCGCCTTCACCGCTGGCTTCATCCGCGAGGTCGTTACCATCGTCTCCGTCGTCCTGGGAGTAGTGCTGGCGGGCCTCTTCTACGAGCGGCTGGCCGACGACCTGAAGACGTTCATCGACAGCGATAGGGCAGCCAGGATAGCGGCTTTCCTCGCCATCTTCGGCGCCACTACCCTGGCCGGCCACGTGGCGGCCATGCTCCTCAAGGAGACGGCCTCGCTCCTCATGCTGGGCACCTTTGACCATCTGGCAGGGGCCGTCTTCGGGTTAGCCAAGGGCATAGTGATCGTCCAGGTGCTGCTCATCCTGTTTGCCACCTACCCATCCCTAGGCCTCGGTACTGCCATCAGTAACTCCTCACTTTCGCCCCTCTTCACCGAGCGGGCCCCCATCCTGTTGCGGGTGCTCCCCGCCGAGTTTGACGCGGCCAAGCATCTTCCCTGAACCTCGGCCTCTCGGCTTGCTGACGTAGCGGTTGACCGGGGCTTAGTGTTTCGAGACGCGTGAGAGATCCGGCCCTGGCCTTCGTTCACGCCCTCTCTATCTCTCATGCCCTGGAACACCACACGGCCTTGACACCCTTAGGCTGCCTTGCTAGACTCAGGCGACGCGCTCGACCGGGCGGGGGGTGGTGCCGTCTCCTGGGGTGAGTTCAGAGGCGCAGGGCACTGCTAAGCGGCATCGAAGACCGGCTGCTCGACTTCATCAGCGGCACTTACGACTTGATGGAATGGCCGGGCGTGGTGGTCATGATGGCCATCGAGAGCGCGGCCATCCCTTTGCCCAGCGAAATCATAATGCCCCTGGCCGGCTGGATGCTGGTCAAGGACCGCGGCCTGGGCGTGCCCTGGCTCCTGCTGGCAGCCTTCTGTGGCGCCCTGGGCAACCTCCTTGGCTCGCTGCTGGGCTACTACGTCGGCGCCCGGGGCGGCCGGCCCCTGGTCCTCCGCTACGGGCGCTACTTGCTCATTTCCCACCACGACCTGGACCTAGCCGACCGCTGGTTCGACCGCTACGGCCAGTGGACGGTGTTCTTCTCGCGTCTCCTCCCAGTAGTGCGCACCTTTATCAGCGTGCCGGCCGGTGTCGCCCGCATGCCCATCTGGCAGTTCAGCGCCTACACCTTCGCCGGTTCCTTCCCCTGGTCCCTGGGTCTGGCCTGGGCCGGCTTCCTGCTAGGGGAGAACTGGGAGGACATCCGGAACTGGATGCGGCCGGCAGACATACCCATTGTCGTCGTCGCCCTGCTGCTTATAGGGCTGTACGTCTATCGACATGTAAGGAGAGCCTGGACAGAAGAACCGGAAACAGAGGGCAACAAGGTGCAGGAGGGCCGGTAAGGCTTCGTCCTGAGGCTCAGCCCGAAGGGCAAAGTGCCGGCCCTGATCAGAGGCTCTGAGGGGCCACTCCTGCCCTTGAAAGCCCAGAGGAACTCAGATATGGTGTCACCGCTCCGCCTCGCCCGCCTCCTGCGCCAGCGGCGGACCCGCCTCCGGCGGGTGGCAGCGGCCACCCTCGTGGCTGGCGTTGCCTTTGGCCTCTGGCGACTGGCCGGAGGCATAGCCGGCAACCCCGCTGACCTCTTTCCCTCGGCCGGAGCCCCGCCGACCTCAGGGTCAGCCCGCATCGTGATCAACGAGTTCGGCATCGAGGCCGACACCCTCTGGGTGGCCCCCGCCGACAGGCCGTCGCAGCGCCAGGTGGTGGCGGTGGTGCCCCATGCCGCCCACTACGGCATCTACGCCACCCTTTCGCCCGACAGCCGCTACATCGCCTACACCGCCCTCAGCCCCGGCCTGAGGGATGCCAGCAACGACTCACCTGCTGAGGTGTGGGTAATGGGGGCCGACGGCAGCTACCCTCGCCTGCTGACCACGGACGCCGACCTCCTCATCGCCCCCGTTTGGGCACCCGACAGCGCCTCGCTGGTCTTCCGGCGCAGCCAGTCGCGGGAGAACGCGGCGGGCACCTTCGAACTTGTGCGCATCTCACTGGCCGGCAGCGACTCAACGGCCGCCAGTCTGGCCGAGTCCACCCTCGTAACAGCCGAGGCCGGCCTCTTCCCGGTGGGCTTCTCGCCCGACGGGGAGCGACTCTACTACACGCAGATCTCCGCCGCCGGGACCGAGCTGGGCCAGGTGCCCACCGGCAGCGGTCTTCCCTCCCTCCTTGCTCATCTGGGCGACGACTTCACCCGCGACTGGCACCTCTCGCCCGACGGCGACCGGCTCGCTTTCCTGACGCCTCAGCAGTCCCAGGCAGGGGTGGTGCTGCGAGCCATGGTCATGGAACTGAACGGCACGTTCCAGCTACGACCGGCCCTCCCCACCAGCGACCGGCCAGCCCAGGACTTTAACCCCATCTGGCACCCCAAGGATGGTGATCTGACCTTGGGCCGCCTGACCCTGGGCGAAGCGAGAGCACCGACGCTGCGCGTGGATGCGTCGGAGGTGAAACCCCTGGAGGCTCCTTCACAGGGCTTCGACGTGCCGCTCGCCTGGTCGCCCGACGGCAGCACTCTGGCCTTGCGCTCCTTCCAGGGTGACCTAGAGTCGGAGACCGGCCCCTGGCACCTGGTCCTCCTGAACGCCAAGGGCCAGCGAAGAGAGGTGAAGGCGGAAAGCGAGATCTCTTTCGTGGGATGGGCAGCCGGTGGCAAGTAGAATCCTATCGAAGCTGCACCCCGCTACTCTGGGCCTTGTGCTGGCCCTGACGGCGGTCGCCGTCCTTCTGGCCCTCGGTCGTGCTCAGGGGCAAGAGGAGGCAGAGGAAGGGCCGACTCCAACCGTGGGGACCCCGACTGTGACGGGGGCGACGCCGGTGCCGGAGGCCCAGGCGACAGGCGGCGGCTGCGTCTTCAGCCAGGCCCCTACCACCTACGAGGGGCTCAAGGACCGCTCGCTTTACCGCAGCGCCACAGAGCTGGCCGCCTTCAACATGCTGCTGCCCGGCGACACCTACTTTGGCCTGCCGCCCCTGGAAGCCGGCCTGAGAGGCTCCCGCACCACCAGCGCCACGGCCAGCATCCCGCCCGTGCTCCTTAAGTCCATCGCCTGGATCGAGAGTGCCTATACCCAGGCCTCCCAGCAGGTGCCCTACGAGGCCATCGGCCCGGCGCTGGTGTCCTTCGACTGCGGCCACGGCATCATGCAGGTGACCAGCGGCATGACGTCGCCTCTCGGCGAACGGGGCTATCCATCACCCCAGCAGGCGCTGGTGGCGACCCACTTCGCTTACAACATCGCCCGTGGCGCAGCCATCCTGGCTGACAAGTGGAACTCGACCCCAGAGGACCGGCCCATCGCCGGCACCGACACCGCCGGCGACCCGGCCATCATCGAGAACTGGTACTTCGCCGTCTGGAGCTACAACGGCTTCACGGGGCCGGGAGCGAACCGCAGCAACCACCCCATGGACCCCGTATACGGTACGTGGCCGCGGGTCCCCTATAGCTGTGGTCCCACCAGCGACGGCCTGGGACACAATCGCGGGAATTACCCCTTCCAGGAGTTGATCTTTGGGTGCGCCTCCCACCCACCACAGGTTGATGGAGTCAACCTGTGGACACCCCAGACTGTGGACCTACCCGACCTGAACGACTCCCGCTGGCGGATCCCTCTGAAGCTGGAGAACTTCGTCTACCCTTATGACAAGATGGACATCCCCACTCCCAAGCAGCCCGCCGGCGGCTACCGACCGGCATCACCGACGGCCGTTACGCCCACGCCCTACCCACCCGGCTCCGCAACGCCCACGCCCTTCTCGTACCCCTTCGCCGTCCCCACGCCGATGCCTCGGCCGACGTCTGTCACCACCCCTCAGGCGTCCCCTGCTCCGGCCGGCGTCGGCGGCCACCGCGACCCTACGCAGCGGCCGACGGCGAGCCTGCGCGCCACCATATTCGGCATCCCCGGCCTCTCCGTCTCCACGTCGGCCGTCCGCATCAGCTACTCACCCGAGACAGGGGCTGGAAGCGCGACCCTGACCGTCAAGAACACCGGGACGGGAATCCTCTCCTGGCTGGCCATCCCGTCGGCGCCATGGGTGGTGGTGAAGCCGGTGGCCGGCGTGGCCGGGGGGCCGGACCTCACCTGCGCGTCCTCCTCGCCCTGCGAACGTACCGCTACGCTTACCATTAGCGTCGACCCGACAAGACTGCCGCCGGGCACCAACCAGGCGACACTGACCATCCTGGCCCCGGGTGTCAACCGTTCCTACGCGGTGGCTGTAACGACCGTAGCCGTCATCCGGATCGGCGTTCCCGGCGTCACCCACAACTGAGATCACCCTGTCCCACCGCTGCCGGCCAGGTTTGCTATACTGTTGGGAGAGCTGGGCGCCGGACGGCCCGCCTGGGGAGGTGCACATGCTGGGGAAGATCATCGGGTTGGTGAGGCGGAATCACGCCCTGGAGCACGCCACCATCTCCATCCTTACGGGGCGCCTGGGTCCGGGAGTACGGATGGTGGGGCACGCGACCAGCAGCGGCTTCTACATCTATGGCGACGTGCCCACCGACCGGGTGGAGGAGTCAGCAGCGGAGGGGCTGGCACGCCTGAAGCGAGGCGAAGTCGGCCTGGCCGTCTCCCCCCTCTGCGGCACCAACCTGGCGGTGGCTGGCCTTCTGGCCGGGACGTCGTCCCTGCTGGCCCTGGGCAACCGGAGCCGCCTGGAGAGGCTTCCCAACGTCATTCTCTCGGCCATGGTGGCGGTTCTGGCCGCCCAGCCGCTGGGCCGGCTGGTGCAGAGGCACATCACCACCAGCCCCGAGCTGGCGGACATGGAGATCGTGGGCATTCGCCAGGGCCGGCACGGCGCGGCCCGCTACCACAAAGTAGAGACGAGCCAGCGAGGCTCGTAAGCTAGGAAACGCCCCCGTAGCTCAATGGATAGAGCATCGGACTTCTAATCCGGTGGTTGCAGGTTCGAATCCTGCCGGGGGTACCACCCACTCAGATTCGACTGTACCTCGTCCACGCGATTTTGCTGCCCCATTTGCTGTAGCCTCTGTCCAGTCCGGAAGCCCTCACGGCACGGTATTGGCTGCCCAACCCATGGCCTTCAATCGACTGCGAGGGTCGTAGAGGTTTGGGATTCGCGACCAAGAACTTGTCATCAGGCGGATTCCACCAAGTCCTGGGCCGGCTTGAGTCATTTAGGCCGAGGCGCCGCCAGACGTTCAGCATCTCGCGAAGCGGAAGATCGCCTTGCTTTATGACGTCTGGAAGATCGTGGCAGCAGAAGGTGACGGTCGGCCAACCTCTCGACCTGAGCCGACGTTCAAAGGAAGTCAACAGCTCATACTTGGCATCAGGTTCAACTACGAGGATCATCTTGGACTCTCACCCCTCATAGCCGCCAAGCGCGGTCAGCAATGGGTTCCAGTCGTCGAAGCTGTAGGGCAAGCATGCAGAAAAGACGAGTAGATCGAACGGTTCAAGACATATGCGGCCTCTTGCCAAATCAGCGATCGAGCCTTGGCTGTAGAGTGCTGAGACGCGGTCTCGATTTCGGGAACATTCAGAGAAAGCGATCATTTTCCGGCTTGGCTCGATCCCTACGAGATTGATCTGGTGAGGTAGATTCAGTAGATCCAGCGCAAGAGCCGTTGCTCCGGTTCCGCTTCCAACATCTAAGACCGACCTTGGATACCAGTCATCAAGTACGGAAAGTAACGATCCGAGTATGGACACAACGCGCCTTGGCATGTACTTGAGTGCGTAGACAAGAGGAAGGCCTGGAAGGTCATAATCCGGCTCTCTGCCCAATCTCAACTCGTCTAACTCGTCACTCCACTTCCGGGCATTGACGGAAATGTGACGGCTGGTGAGCCTCTGCAAGTAGAGGCGCGCAGCTTCAGCGACCGCTCTGTCGAGCCTCTCATGAAGTCGTCGCCATTCATAGCTATTCAGACCATCGCGTCGAACCATTATCCATCGCCTTTCGCCTGCGGACTGTGATTCCCCAAGGGTCTAGCGCTCTTGCATCCCTGGCCGCCATCCCCCGCAACACGAGATGGCCTCGGGCGCAGAGTACTGAATTCTGGCAGAATTCCGAGGGGTGCCTGTCACTGGCTGAGCTCGGCTTGCATCCTGCACGCGACACGGCTAGACTAGGCGCGGGTTGTAGGTCATTTGTTCTGCGCCCGGGAGGGATACGTCAGATGCCCGAGGTTGGGGAGCTGAATCTATTCGGACAGCGGGAATTGACGGCGTCTCTGCCGCGCGACTACCAGCCTGCCCGGCCGGCCCACTTTGAGGTCGCCTGTATCTACCTTGCTAGAGGCAGCATCGCCACCCCTGAACGAAAGCGGTTCGTCGAACGCGTCTGCGATCTCTACCCAGAAGCGCGCGTGGAAGAACGCCTCGACACGCCCCATAACCGCTTAGGTTTAGGCGGGGGAGACCCTGTGGCTCTGCATCGAGCTGGGAAGCGCACCCTCGTGTTCGGGGAGCTCGAGACCGCGTTACGCTTCGCTCAAGAGGAGGGAAACGCTTGCCCGAACTACTGGCACTTCTCTCCCTACGGCTTCTGCCCCTACGGATGCCGGTACTGCTACCTGGCCGGAACCCCGGACGTGAAGTTCTCGCCCTCGGTCAAGATATACGTCAACCTACCCCAGATGCTGCTCGAAATCGATCGCATCGCGCGGAGGCAACTGAGACCCACCGCGTTCTACCTCGGGAAGCTCCAGGACTCCCTCGCCCTAGACCCTCTCACGGCCTACTCCACGGTCCTAGTGCCCTTCTTTGCCGAGCACCCCTGGGCACGCCTTACGCTGCTCACGAAGAGCGCTCACGTCGACAGGCTCCTGGATCTGGAGCATCGGGGACATTCCATCCTCTCATGGAGCGTGAATCCACCCGAGGTGTCGGCAATGTTCGAGGAGAACGTTCCTAGTGTTGACGAGCGCCTCGAAGCGATGCGCCGTGTTGCCGAGCGGGGCTATCCCGTCCGCGCCATCATGATGCCCATCATCCCTGTCGATGGCTGGCAAAGTATCTACGCACGGTTCACGGAGCACTTGCTCCAGACCGTACCCATTGAGCGTCTGACTCTGGGCGGTATCTGCATCTACCGCAGTGCTCGCGACCTGATGGAAAGAAAGATGGGACGGCGCAACGTCGTCTCGGAGCACATCGACGCGGCTTCCCCACCTGCGGGAGACGGGAGAGCCCGCTACTGCCGTAAGCTTCGCCATGAGGTGTACTCACTGGTCATGGAATCTGCGCGACGCCTTCGCCCCGATCTAGAGATCGCTCTTTGTCTTGAGGAGCAAGCGCTTTGGGAGAGCACTGGTCTGGTGGAAAACATCGGGCGGTGCAACTGCGGCTTGTAAGGAGCAACCGGAGGGGTGGCTATAAATGGCGACCATTGGGGGGTACCACATTGTTCGTTTTCTAACTTTTGCTACGGGCGCTCAGCAGCAATCTCAAGTCCACGAGGTTGCTCTGGTTCGCCCGAGCTGGTCGCCTATCCTAGCCCTAGGAGCTCCCTGCTTCATGTTTCTGAGAATTGGCCAACTGGAGCCACGATGGCACCGTCAATAGCTACCCTGGCATAGCCTTCGATGCCACCCCAGGGGGCCCAATCCCTCGAGCCCCAGCCAGACGATACAGCGTGCACGCGGTTCACTTCGGGTTCACGGCCTTGCCACCCCCAGGGTTCCTCCCGGTGGCAGATAACCTCCACCGCGCTCCAAGGCGGATGTGGATCCGGCAAGTCGACTGTTGTTAACCTTCTGAGGGGGAACCTGCGAGATGGAGCGAACATCCGACTGGTCGTCTTCGACGCGTGGGCGCACCAAGGCGATCCCCGTCCGGGCCAGCCCTGCGGCAACAGCGCCGACTCGTCAGTCGCGCGTGGCCGACCAGCGCCAGCGAACGGCCAGCGGGTCGTGATCGCTTAGCGGCTCGCCGTCCGGATCGCGAAACCTCTCGACCTCGAACTTCCAGGCCAGCGGGTCGAGATCGATCCCCCCGCCGCTGGTGAATGCGAACTTGTCGATCCTAGCCGGATCCCCGCAATTGAGCGCATCACACACGTCTACGAGACGGGTCTGCGCGATGAACGTCTCCCACACCCTTGCGTCCTCGCGGTCCAATAGATCGTCGCTCCGGGGGTCGGTGTGCAGATTGGTGTCACCGCCGATGATGACGGCCTGGCCAGCCGAGTGCTCTTGGATGTAGGCGGCGAGCTGCACGAAGCCTGCGGCGCGTGCCGCGATGTCCGAGTCTTCGCTGCCGGCATCGGCATGGAGGGTGTACACGTCGACGTTCAGACCCGGAGCGAGCTCGACTCGTGCCATGGCGAAGCCCTTCATCGCCAAGCAGTCGGCGGCGCCTTCGCCGCATGTCTCCCACGGGATGCGGCGAAACTCGTCGAACGGGAAGCGCGACAGGATGCCGAGACCGTCACCCACCTGTAGCATGGGGCGCTCCGTCGCCACGTCGATCCCCACCGCCTCCGGTCCCGGGTGACGTTCGCTCTGGTAGGGATGGTCGACTCTGGCGCGCAGACGCGCATGGTAGTTGGCGAAGTCGAGTTGGTCGAGCGCCGGCTGCCACCAGTCGAAATCCTCTTGCGTCAGAACAATGTCGTAGTCGTTGAGCAGCGGGCTGATCAGCGGAATGTGCTTCTGTGGGTTCACCTCGGAGACTTCCTGAGGGAGGCCAGCCACGTTGTAGGCCAGCGTGGTGAGTTCCCCTGAGGCTTCCTCGCTGGCGGAGGCCTCGTCGTCAGATGGCATTTTCTCGCGCTCTACGGCGTTGTCGCTGCAGGCGGCCAGGGCCAGGAGCGTGGAAATGAGCACATAGAAGACGAACGGTGTCCAATGCGTCATTCGTGATCTCACTCTCTCAACGTCAGATAGTACAGGTAACCCCTGTCCGCTAGCACCGTAAGCGAAGACTCATGGGCATGGCATCCCTTTAGGAGTTCGGCCACGTCTCCCGGTCCGGCCGGATTATCCTACCACCGCCATGGCGGGACTGACATAGCGAGCGGTGGTGTGTGTGGCGGCGGGCAGGAAGGACCTTGCTACCGGCTACTTCAACCCCAGCAGACGGGATTGGTGATCCCTGCGAGGGGCTTCCTCTGGGCATGCCCCTCGTGGTGGGGTGGAATCACGTCTGCTACACGGGGACTGAACAGCCCATCCCAGATGCTTCCGCCGGGTTCATCGACGACGTAGCGGCGGTCTACCGTCTGCGGGCCGACCAGGGCTTCGACTGCTGGTTCGCCGGGAGGCCGAAACTGAGCACCATCGCAACGGTCAGGCCCTACGAGCCGCTCTTTATCCTGATATCCGATAGCGCCGTCTGGGCGCAGCAGCCGTCCATGCTGCCGGCCCGACGGTCGGCGCCCATGGCCGGGTCCCGGCTGGCCGGACATCTCCAACATGGGGCCGCTGAACAAGTACGGCGCTTTCTCATTCTGATGACGGCGCCCGTGAGCTGCACCATGCTCATTGCCCCTTAGGTAACACGCCTTTTGAGGCAACGCTACCCGTTCGGTAACAGTTTCAATGAGGCGGATCGACACATTGACCAGGCCCTGGACAGGCTATAGACTATTGCGGCCCAGCCCCAATCTAAGGCCGATATCGGCAAAGAGAGTGAAGATGAAAGCCCTAGTGACAGGTGGCAGCGGCTACATCGGTTCAGCGGTGGTGCGTCAGTTGCTCGAAGACAACCAGGAGGTCAAGGTCCTGGTACGTGAGACCGATGACCTAAGGAACCTGACAGGCCTGGAAGTAGAGTACGCCTACGGCGATGTGAGCGACTACCACTCGCTCTGTCGGGCACTGGACGGTTGCGACAGGGTGTTCCATCTCGCCGCCATCTACGCCATCTGGCTGCCCAACCCCCGCATCATGGACTCCGTGAACGTCCAGGGCTCGAAAAACGTCTTTGAGGCGAGCCTGAGGAGGGGAATTGAGAAGGTGGTCTATACAAGCTCCGTAGCGGCCTTGGGTGCCCACGGACGGGAGCGGCCGGCCGACGAAAGAGCAAGCTTCAACCTCGCCCACACCAAGGACGCCTACTACTTCTCCAAGTTCCGCGCCGAGCAGGTAGCTTTAGACTACTCTCGCAGGGGCCTTCCTGTGGTCATCGTTAACCCCACCAACCCCTGTGGCCCACGCGACATCGGCCCAACACCCAATGGCCAACTGATCATCAACGTCGTCAGGGGAAAGCTCCTGGGCTATGTAGACGGCGGCATCAACGTTTCGGACGTCACCGATACGGCCATCGCTCACCTGAGGGCGATGGAGAAGGGAAGGCCCGGAGAGAAGTACGTCCTGGGCAATGCTAATCTTTCCGTCAAGCAATACTTCACCCTCGTCGCCGAGATAGCGGGTGTGAGGCCGCCCGCGCTACGCATACCCAGGTTCGCCGCCGTTCTTTTCGGCTATCTCTATCAAGCGGCGGCACAGATCACCCGCAAGCCTCCAATCACAACTGCGGCCTGGGTGCGCATCGGCAGTCACTACTCGTTCTGGGACTCATCCAAGGCGGTGAACGAACTGGGTATGCCCCAGACACCCATTCGCGAGAGCATCAAGAGCGCGATAGATTGGTTCAGGCAGAACGGGTACCTCTAGCGCCAGTCCGGGCAGCTGCGAGCGGCGTCACCGCACGCGCCCGGTAGGCCAAGACGCGCCAGGTCAGGTAACCTGCTCTTCTCGCTGGCCAACGTCATGGTGCGGTTCGTGGTGGCGATAGCTTCCTCCCTTGCCAGCCCTCGCGCCTGGGGTAGTAGTGAAGTTCGGGCAGTCTGCTGGGCTGTACGGTGGCGCCCTGGTGGCGGACGGTACGCCAGAGCAGCCCATCATCTTCACCTCCTGGCAGGATGACAGCTACGGGGGAGACAGCAATGGTGACGGGGGTGCCACTTCTCCGGCCAAGGGGGACTGGGCTAGGCTGAGCCTCGGCCCTGGCATATGCTCCCCCATCCAGACGATACACTCCAGGCATGTGTCCGCGATCACCAAGGAGGTCTGCCATGATCGTCATCCTGGCCCGTTTTCTCATCAGGGACGGCAAGGAGAGCGAGGCGCTCGAGGCCGTGCATACCATGGCGGAGCGGGTGCGCGACGGCGAGCCGGGCTGTCTTGTCTATCTTTGCCACCGCTCTTTCGCTGAGCCCTCCGAGATCGTCTGGTACGAGGTCTACGCGAACGACGTGGCTCTGGCCGCCCACGGCAGCAGCGAGCGCATGAAGGCCTTCGGCCAGCGCTTGCCGGATATCGTGGACGTGACTCAGATTAAGGTGGAGCGCCTAGAGCGGCTGGACGGCTTCGTGAGAGAGTCCTTCGCGCAGGCAACCTAACCCTGCCCCGGCGAATCGTGCCCAGGCCTCATGTCCTCCGTGACCTAAATCGCGCAGGACGGGAGGCCTGTGGGGTGGCAAGAACCCGTACGTGGCTGGGGCGTTGGCACACTAACATCACTGTGCTAGCGTTCATGGGGGCAGGTCAGAACCACTTCCAGCAGCGCGGGCGCCGTGGTGGGCACGATGAAGTGCTACCCGTACGGTGCGACCAGATCGACGACGGGGTCGATGGTGACCGACAAGCTGTTCACCGGCCAGCAGCGGCAGCCGGAGGCGGTGAGCGCCGTGGGGCTCTACGATTACGGGGCGCGCTTCTACAGTACCGCTGGTACCTGAGATCTCAGTTCTAGGCAGAGTTATAAATGACGACTATTGGGGGTACCACCACATAGATTCAGAAAAGGCTCGCTTACGCGGGCCTTTCTGACTGCTACGAGGGCGATTGCAAACATTCTGCAAACATCAGCCCCCGAACACGAGCGCCGCGACCTTCTCGGCGGCCTCCTCTTGCATCGTAGGGATCGCGTGGCTGTACGTGTCCAGAGTAATCGCAACGCTCGCGTGGCCCAGCCGCTCGCTGACAACCTTTGGGTGAATGCCGGCCTGGAGGGCCAAGCTAGCGAAGGTGTGCCGCAGATCGTGGAAGCGCAGCCTGGGAAGGTCGACCTCACGGGCCAGCCGCTCGAATCTCTCAGACAGGACGGCGGGGTTAAGGGGTGCCCCATCCTCTCGGCAGAACACTAGATCGTTGTCCTGGTAGGCTGGGCCCCAGGCCAACCTCTCCTCTACCTGCCTGACGCGGTGCTCCCGCAAGGCACCCACGGTGCCAGAATCAAGGGCGATCTGGCGACGCGAGCGGGCCGTCTTGGGAGTGCTGAAGGCAGGCTTGTTGCCGAGCGCGATCAAGGTCTGGGTGACGGCCAACCTGGCACCGGGCAGGTCTACGTCGCGCCAGCGCAGCCCTGCGATCTCGCCCCTGCGCGCCCCGGTTGTGCAGGCCAGCAGGAAGGCGGGGTAAAGGCGATCCTCTGCCGAGTGCTCTAGGAAGGCGCGGAGCTCGCCAGCCGTCCACGTCTTCATTTCGGGCGCCCTGGTGGCGCGCTGCGCGGGCGGATCGGCCAGGTCCGCAGGGTTCCGGGCGAGCCGGTGCCCCTATTCCCCGACTGGGGATGGGAGTTCGAGGTTCTGCCCGACAAGCGGGCCGACGAGGTGCGCCGCCTGCAGCAGGCCCGAGAGGCCGCCAGGGACTCGCTGAAGCATGCACCCCTTGGCGTGGGCCTCGACCTCGTTAGCCGAAAGCTAGGTCACTCCCGGAAAGGCTCGATCGGTGGCAACAAGGTCGCCGACGCCTTGGGCACGACCCTCCGAGAGAGCATCCAGATGCGGTGGCAGGAGTTGCTAGAGGTGGAACAGGTCCTGGAGGAGATCGCGGCGGAGTTCGATGGCGAGGACCTCGCCCACCCCAGGGAACGGCAGGCGCTTACCGAAGGCAAGGAGAAGCTCAAGGAGCTACACCGGCAGGTCCAGGAGTACGCCGGCCCCTTTGACCTGCCCGGGCCCGATGAGGCGGAGATGGAGCAGATGAGGGAGGCCACACGGCGGGCGGGAGAGCGCTAAGTGGTGGAAGCCTCACGACGCCGGCAGGGCGCACACCGTGAGCGGACTTCGCATCCCTCCAAGTACGGAGAGGCACAGAACTCCCTCGACTGACCGCCCTGGCACACCCATCCCTCGTCGAACACATCATCGCCAAACAGGTCGAACGTAGGCCTCGGCCACCTCAGCCGCCTAGCGCCGCGCAATTGACAATCTGCTGACTCCCCCTTCACCACCGGGATCTGAAACCTTCTCCGCCTTCCTGCGTTATAGCTGCAGAGAAGATCTTGCTGTGCGTCGTCCTCCTGGCCAGGCGGGGGGTAGATGGAGCCGAAGGACTACTACGCGATCCTTGACGTGCCGCCCGGAGCGGACCTCTCGAGCATCGAGGTCTCTTACTGGCGCCTGGCGCGACGCTACAACGCTGCCCTGGCAGCAGACCCCAAAGCGTCCCGGCTCCTGAGAGACCTCAACGAGGCTTACGAAGTCCTAACCGCGCCACAGCTCCGCGGCGAGCACGACAAACTGCCGGCCCGCGTCGCCGTGGGGACAGAGGCGGCCCGCCGACGGCTTTTTGGCTGGTGGCGGCGACACGCCCACGACGGGAAGGAGCGAGTGGCGCCGGAGAAGCCGGCGCAGGTGGAGCCGGTGACGCCCATGGCGACGGTTGCACCCGTGGAGTCGAAAGACCCAAAGGCGCCGAGAGCAGATGCGCTGGCCGGTTCAGCCGTGCAGCTAGAGACGGCCGCAAGAGAAGGAGCGGTTGAGGAGCCCCAAGAAGCCAGCGCCCCTAAGGTCATGGCTCACGGCCCGTCTTTGGTGCGCTGGGAGATGCCAGCCCTCCAAGCCTTCCTCGCCAGCACCGGCATAGCAGTGCTGGGAGCTATCGCACTGGCGGCCGGCGCCGATCCGGGACTGACCCTCATCCTTGGGGGTGTAGCGATGTTCTTCTGCCTTGTTCCGTGGCGCTTCGGTCGCCTGCCGCACGTTCATCTGCCTCCCCTTGATGTTCCGCGACTCACAGATGAGGCGCAGCACTCTGCTGCCCTCCGAGAGTCCACGGCTGCGATGGTAGCCCGTTGGAGACAGAGCGCCGGCCTTTTGGACGGGCCAGGAGGGCCAACGGCGGCAGGAAAACCCGCTCAGCCCTCTAACACCCAGCCGCCGCCCCACCACTAGCCCCTGGGGTCATCTGGCGGCTCCGAGAGTACTCCAAGGCACGATGCGTTACTCTTCACGCACAGCCGCGTCTTTCCCCTCCGCCAGTCGGTGGGGCGCAGGCATCAAAGAAAACGCTAGAGACTGCCAGATGGCGCACGATGCCCCCATGGTGTGCATCAACGGCTTCCGGCCAGCATTGGGTTCCCGCAGCCTCATAAGCCTTTGGTCGCAGGTTCGAATCCTGCCGCCGCCACCAAGACCTAGAATCGAGTCTATTCTGGTGGCAAAAGGTCGCCTTTGGGCGGCCTTCTGACGTCTCGAAAGTTCAGGGATTCCAGGCGGAGCAGCGACGCAGGCGGCTGGGCGGGGCTCGGCATTCCATGCGTGTGTTTGCAGATTGACAGCGGGCGTAGAATTGACGCGCCTGATCTCGCTCGCCCACGCCCAGTAGCCCGCCGTTTTTGCGGCCCCCGAAATTGGGAAACGACTACCGACGTGGCGATGCTATCTGGCAACAAGTGGAAAGCTGACCGTGAGAAGGAGACTCGTGTATGCTAGACAGGTCAAGGCTGTCTCGGCGCACCTTCCTGGCTGGAGCTCTGGCAGCTACCGGGGCCGCAGGGCCGGTCCTTGCTGGCTGTGGCGGCGGGGTGGAAGAAGAGAAGGGAACGCCCCAACCGGGCGAGGGGAAGCCGAAGCGCGGCGGAACGCTTCACCTCTCATCGCTGGCTCCCATCATCGGCCTCGACCCTCATACCACCCAGGGTGGCATCCTGGCCCCCAACTTCTACAGCTACGTCGTCCACGTCACCGATTGGCAGGGCACCGTCGGCGACCTGGCTGAATCGTGGGAGATCGTCGACGACCTTAACTGGATATTCAAGCTTCGCGATGGCTTGCGCTTCCAGGATCTTCCCCCAGTCAACGGCCGCGGGCTCGTCGCTGCCGACATCGTCTACAGCATCGACCGTTACCGGAGCCTGCCGGGCTCGAGTAAACAGTGGGACCAGTGGACGAACAGATACGAAGCGCCGGATGCAAAGACGTTCACTTTCCGCACCTCCAAGCCCTACGGCTATATGCTTATGACACTGGGCAGCCCCGGCGTCTCCGGCATTATTCCCAGAGAGGCGGTTGAGGAATTCGGTGATCTGAAATCACAGGTCATTGGAAGCGGCCCCTTCATGCTCAAGATGTTCGGCCGCGACCAGGGCCTCGAAATGGTACGTAGCCCCAGCTACTACCACGACTTCCCTTACATCGACGGTATAACGATCAAGGTGCTGCCCGACGAGGCGTCTGTCCAGGCAGCATTTCGCGCCGGCTCCATCGACGTGTACGACGCCTCGAACAAACTCAAGGCAGACGCTGTGAGAAACGTCGGCGGCACCAGTATTCGCAAGTACCTTGATCGCGCCTACGCGGTCTTCGTGTTAAACGCCGCCAGGCTCGCGGCATTCAAAGACGAGCGGGTACGCGAGGCAATCGACTTGGCGCTCGACCGTAAGGCAATGATCGACAAGCTGCACTTCGGCGACGCCGAGCCGGCGGGCCCGGTGCCCCCGCTGTGGGATTCCGCCCTTCCCAAGGAGGAGGTGGGGCAGGCATACAAGCGGGACGTGGCGGAGGCAAAGCAGCTCCTTTCCGCCGCCGGCTATGAGGGCCTTCGCTTCCCACTTAGCTTCGGGAACTATCTCGACTTTGCCGACCTCGCGTCCATCATCAAGTCGAACCTGGCTGATGCGGGGATTACGGTTGACCTCCAGGCGACGGAGGTGGGCACTTGGCTCTCCAACTACATGGGCGGCAACTTCGAGACAACTTCCTTCTCCCACCTCCGCTATCTCTCTGATGAGATCCAGATTCAATCTCACCATACGTATGGCTGGGCACGTAATCAGCAGAGCTACCTTGGCGTCGAGGACCCTCAGGTCGATTCAATGCTAGAGAAGATCCAGCAGACCATCGATGACCAACAGAGGATCAAGCTGACTCAGGATGCTCAGCGGCTTATCCTGAAGCGGCACGGCCCCACTCTGGTGCTGTACGAGCCTTACGGATATTGGTGCGCGTACGACTACATCAAGGGATACACTCCCACCGCCTTCGGCTTTGGCCTGTACAAGTACGACTACTGGATTGACAAGGGCTAAGCCCGTGCGGGCCCCGGGCTGAGGGTCGGGCGTCAGCAATAGGACGGGCTGCTACTTGGCCTCTCGCTACGTGCTGGGCCGCCCCGGCTCAGATCGGCCTTAAGTGCACCCTGGGCAGCCACCCCTGCGGTGAGAAGGACGGAATGCACACTATGAGCCGATGGCGTGCGGCGCAAGCTAGACCACAGCCGCGCCGGGCCGCGATAGGGGTCTGACTGCCCACACTGTCATCGCCAAGGGGCGGTCGCGGAGGCCGCCCCTGGTCTTTGCCCGTGCGATGGTTCCCAAGGACCAAAGATGGGGGCAGCCGCCAGATTCTGTCGGCTGCCCCCTGAGATTGAAGAGCTGCTGTGACTACCGAGTGAGGGTACTATCCGCCCTCAGCCTACACGCTGAGTATCGCGCCTAGTCGTCAAGGTCAGGGAATTCGAACGACTCCCTGGCGACGAAAACCTTGCCGCGATCCACAAGTTTGACGTGGACCTCATTCCTAAGGGCAGTTGTCCCCTCCGGGAGAGTGTAGGTCGCCTCCCACGAGCCATCCACGCATGACGCGGCAGGGATGACATCGCCGGGAGCTAGGCCGCTTACGGTGCCCGCGACCAACCATGTCCAGGGCCCAGGGCCCTGCTTGTAGAAGAGGTTGTCATCGATGGTCTCGATGGCCACGTCGATGGGCTCGTCGCTGACGTTGCAGACGGTGATCGTGCCGCTGGCACTGGTCTCAGTCGCAGCGTCGAAGGTCTTGCTGACGTCAACACTGGGACGCGGACCCTGTGCCTGGACAGCGGTGAGAACCAGCAGCGCCGCCAGCGCCGAACCGATCATGAAGGGGATCTTACGGATCATTGGGTGAGCCTCCTTGTCTGTGATGAAGGATTCGGTGACCCTCAGCAGTCAACACAAAGGCCCGCCGCGCCGATCTCTCGGAGCGACGGGCCGCGATTCAAGTACCGACCCAATTGGCTTAGGTCAGCACACAGCCATCACTTCGGCAGCTCGGCTGCCCAGGTTCGAATAGGAACCACGGGCCCGTGGCTTTGCGTCCCACCCTTTCGGATGGTTTGCCTTTGTCGGTGCAGCTCTTCAGGTGAGAAGGGTCACCTTGATAGAGTCGGCCGGGCGGCAACAATCTGAACCGAAGCCTCACCACTGGCAGTGCTGGCACAAACGGCTTGGACTGCAGCGGGCTGCCTAGGCGCGCCGGCCCGAAGCTACCTCAACGGTCTCCAGGGGCCGCGGCTAGTCCTTCAGGGCTCGCTCAATAGACCGACACTATGAGCGGTGGTGTGCGGCATGAGGCGAACGACTGAGCCGCGCCTCCACCGACGTGGCTCTACATCACGAGGTGCTTCGGGGGCCTCTTAGGAGCTTACGAAGAGAACGGCGGGTTAGCGCTCGTCCTCCCCGCTGTCGTCTCCTGACTCGTCGCTATTGCTCCCGACATCGTTGCCACCCTCGTGGCCACGACTGAAGCTTGGGGGCCCGGGCTCCGCTGCGTGGCAGGGAACCATCACCTGGTTGCCACTCGGAGTTGTCTTGATGGCGGTCTCACCCTTCTCACACTCACCGTCGCCGTCGTCGGCCTGGTGGTTAGGGTTGTCCTCGGGAATGCCGACAACGACACGGCCACCATCCTCCTCATCAGTGGCCTCGTCATCGCCACTTCTGTGGCCCTGACTGAGGCCAGGTGGGCCCGCCTCCACCGCCTGGCAGGGAACACGCACCTCGTTGCCGCTCGGCGTGGTCTTGACGGCAGTCTCACCCTTGTCGCAGTGCCCGTCACTGTTGTCCTGCTGGCGATGAGGATTGTCTTCCGGGATACCGACAACGTCGCGTTCGCTATTCCCCTCGTAGGTCGCGCCGTCCTCGTCGTCAGTAGCTCTGCTGGCGCTCGCGTCCTGGAGATCCACAGCGTCATCGTCAATGGTCTGCGCCAGCTTGTCATCATGCGACCGCAAAACCGGGAGAGCGTCCTGGGATGCGAACGCGCCCACGGCGGCCCCCACGGCAAGTATGCCCACGGCGAGGCCCGCAATTGCCCTGTGGCTCAGCGCCAGTCTTGGAACCATGCTCATCGCTCACACCTCCTCCCTCCCGAGAAAGACCGGCCTCCACTATATCACTCGGCCTTAAGACGCGAAACCTGGCGAGAGACCTGGCAGACCCCCGCAGCCAGGCGAGGCGCCGCACACGATCCGTGAATCGTGTGAGGTGCGGCGCCGGGTCGCGGCGCCCCCTCAATCCGGAGTCGACGACTCACGCGCGGGGGACAGCCAGCGCTAGGGTCGGTTGGGCAACGTGGACTGAATCAACAGGCGAGAGATCATGCAGGGAGACGGAGTGGGGGCCTGTGAAGGCCAACCCTCCTCATTCCGTCGCGTGCACCAGTGATGTCACCGCATCCGAGATGATCCCCGCCGCCTGCTGACTCAGAGACACTTGCTCCTCGTAGTTCGCATCGCGCCCAGTCAGCCACTCGTCCTCGGGAACAAGGTAGCCGAGGGTATCGTCAGTCAGACCAAGGAGCAGGCTGTACTGGGCTGCCATCTGCGCGCGGATCGACTGCCCGAGTCTGGTGAGGGCCTCTCCGGGAAGCGTGACTGCCTGCAAGCGCTCGCCGATGCGCACCATGCTCATTCGCGTGGACAGGTAAGGCTTGCCATCGCGCGTGACAGCCTCGTAGTCCAGCATACCCGAGGCCACGGCCTGGGCGAAAAGAGGTTGCTCAATGGGGATCTCTACCGCCACACTATCGAGCCTCACAGGCGGGCCCAGCCGATCCGCCTCAGCGAGGGCGTCCACGACAACCTGGGCCAGCTTCTCTCCGTACTGCCGGGCTACCGCAAAGTCACCGGATTCGAGCGGGATGGAGTCACCTTCGTCGCCGTTGATGAAGAGAGCCATGCCCCCCAATCGTGTCTCCAGTGCCTCCACGAGAAACCCGACGAAATCCCTCGACACCTCCAAGTTCTCCGGCCCCGTGACGGTGGGATGGACCGCGAAGTTGACCAATGTCGCGATGGCCTCCCCTCCGGGCCTTCGGGCCTGAAGGACGGTGAGCACCGTATCAGTGAAGGGCCAACCCCGCCGGTTCTGAGTGAGGCCCTGGGCCTCGACGCTGACAGCTGACAGCTCCGCATCATCGAGCCGCGAGACGGCCTCCACTACTGACTGAACCACCCGCTCTCGTAGGTACTCGCGGTAGCTCTCGGGTACGCCGCCCCACAGGCCCTGAAGATCCGGTGTCGCATGGCTGTGCGTCGATGCGATGAGGATGCTCTCCTCCGGGAGGCCCGCCCGAGAGGCGGCCTCTGCACGTATCCGGTTGATCTGGACGTTGCTGATGCCGACCAGGTCCAGCGCCACCAGGACCACCGTACTGGTGCCATCGCTGAGGGCAAGGGCGCGCGAGAAGATGTCATCATGCACACCACGAGCTTGGCGGCTCCGGAAACCGCCGTATCCACCCAGGTAGACGCCTCCCTCGAGGTGCTCAGGCCGAGGAGAAATGGATACGGCAGAAGCTCCTGCCTTCAACCGGACACCTCCCTCGCCACAGGCGGCAAGCATGACTCCCAGCAGGCCTGCCAGAACCAGCAAGAACACCGCCGAACGCAGACGACACAACGTGACGACCCTCCCTGGCTGATTCTCAAGCGGCCATGCCAGCAACTTAGCGACCCACGCCACGAACGGTCACATTCGCTGCCAGCTAGGCATAGCATAGTGACGAGCGAAGCGCCCTGCAAATGGCCGTCAACACCTACGGCCACGCGGCGCGCGAGACGCGGGACCGGCTGGCTCCCCACAAGGCGACGCTCTAGCGGACGGATCTCAACGGTACGGTCGTCCTGACATCTGACTGCAGCACCTACACGATCGGGCCCAGCGTGCCTTTGCCGCAGGCCACGCCGCCGCCCGCGGCTCCACCACCCCTCCTCCACCTCCGCCGCTCACATCCAGCTGCGACTCATGCCACCCCGACGTCTGCATACCCATCGGGGCAGCCGACCGCGACTGTACAGGTGGCTCTGGCAACGGACCCAACTACATCCAGGGCCCGGTCCGTGTTGTCTGCCACCCGGACCCGCATGGCCCCGACCACAACGGCGACGGATGGGGCTGCGAATAGGCCGCCGAAAGCACAAACGCATTGACCAAGGCGGTCGGACTGCCTAAGCTGAATGTGCGCCGCTGCTCGTCGTCGCGTGTGCGGGGTAATGCACCTCTCGACGGCGGGGCGGCGGCCTTCTTCGTGCCCGCGCGTAACTCGAGGGGCGAATACGATCCCCGCATGGAAACAAGAGACCCCCCACTGGCTGACCTATTCGCGCCTCGTGGAGTAGCCGTTGTCGGCGCTTCCCCGGCAGACAGGCCGTCATTCGCCACACACGTCATCCGCTCCCTCAAGGAAGCAGGGTTCCCCGCCATCTATCCAGTCAACCCGAAGTATGCTGAGGTGCTCGGCCTGCCCTGCTATCCGAGCCTCAGGGCCATTCCTGAGGTAGTGGACCACGTCATTGTGAGCATCCCTGCGGAGCTAGCCCTCGGGTTGCTGGATGACTGTGCCGCCAAGGGTGTCAAGTCGGTGCATTTCTTCACTGCTGGCTTCAGCGAGACCGGCGACGAGGCGAAAGCGGAACTGGAGCGTGCGATGCTGGCCAAGGCGAGAGCCGGTGGCTTTCGTATTGTTGGCCCCAACTGTGTGGGGCTGTTCGTGCCCAAGAGCCGGCTGACCACCGCGACCGGAGTGCCGCTGGAGCCCGGGGCAATCGCCTTTATTTCTCAAAGTGGGGGGCATGCCCATGACCTGCCCTACTACGGCGGCCCAAGAGGACTTCGGTTCAGCAAGGTAGTCAGCTACGGAAACGCTCTGGATGTGGACGAGTGCGAACTACTGGAGTACTTGTCCGAAGACCCGGAAACTGAGATTGTTGCCGCCTACATAGAGGGAGTCAGAGATGGGAGACGTTTCCTGCGGGCGCTCAGGAAGGCGACCGCCAACAAGCCCGTGGTTATCTACAAAGGCGGTACGACCGAGGCCGGAAAGCGCGCTGCTCACGGCCATACGGCCAGTCTGACCAGTTCGGTCGCCGTTTTCGAGGCCTTATGCCGCCAGGCGAACGCAATCCAGGTTGACGACATCGAGACCTTAGCAGACGTGCTCGTGGCACTTCGTTTTGTGAGTCCCATACCACGGGGCACCGGCGTCGCGGTAGTGGGCCTGGGCGGCGGCCCTAGCGTTCTCGCCAGCGATGAAATGGAGAAGGCAGGCCTCCGATTGCCACCTCTCCCACCGAAAGTGCAAGCAGAACTGAAACGGTTCTTGCCCGTGGCAGGCGCCATCTTCGGCAACCCGGTCGACGCAACTACACTTCTATTCCCAGACCCCATCTCTACAACCATGCGCGTCCTCGGCAGGGTTCCTGAGATAGATGTCCTTGTTTACCACCTGGGATTCCACCCAGTCAGCCGCTGGGGAGCGGGCCTGTCTTCTTCGCCGACGTTTCTAAGAGCGACGATCGATGCCTTAACGGACGCTCGGCAGGCGACGGGGAAGCCCATCCTGCTCGCGCTGCGCCCTGCGCCAAACTGGGATGGGATGAAGGAGTTCCTTGCTGCCCAGGACGCGTTCGTAGGAGCAGGGTTCCCCGTTTTCCATTCTCTGCGCCAGGCCGGTACGGCAATGGCTCGCGTGGTGGCCTGGAACCGACCTTGACACCGCTGCCGCAGTGCTCTCTGCTTCTTAGCCGCGCTCTCGAATGACGTCGCTGGCTGCCCGAGCTCGAAATCGAGACGGCTGGGCCACGCGAGCGTTGCGATTACTCTGGACACGTACAGCCACGCGATCCCTACGATGCAAGAGGAGGCCGCCGAGAAGGTCGCGGCGCTCGTGTTCGGGGGCTGATGTTTGCAGAATGTTTGCAATCGCCCTCGTAGCAGTCAGAAAGGCCCGCGTAAGCGAGCCTTTTCTGAATCTATGTGGTGGTACCCCCAATAGTCGTCATTTATAACTCCTGATCCAACGCTTGGAGGCGCCCCACTAGCCAAGGCCGAGTTCGATTCTTGGCCTTTGCTGCCCTCAGAGGAAGCTGTCGCGAACCGGTGGTCGGAGGGACCCGGGTTCGTCTTGGACGCTCGCCGCTCCCAACAACCCCCAGGAAGACCGCGAACCCCCTTGACCATTCCCAGGTGTCTCCTAATGTGGACCCAGGCTGGCGCTCGCCTGTGGTCACCTTCGTTGACAGGGCTAGGATAAGGAGTCTACCATTTGATGGTTGTCCTTCTGCACTCCAGCGGCGGTAGACTCCCGCCTCACCGGCAAACGTACTGGGGGCTCCCATCTCGGGACTCAGGGCAGGAGAAGACCAGCCCTAAGGACGCCGGTTGGCCTACCGCGCAGGCCGCAGTGGGCGACGGGAGCCAGAACCTTCCGGCGCCAGCTCAGTCGCTCCCGTGTATCGCGGGACTACTTGCGTAGGGGTCTCGCGCCAGTGTACTGGGCGCCAGGCGCGATGTGGGGATGGACATGGACGCAGTGAGGCAGTCCGGGATCGAGGTTGTCGGGGCCGTCCCGTGGGGGACGCACTTCTGCCAGTTCTACGAGACGAGCCAGGACCTGATAGAAACGCTCGTGCCCTATTTGCGCGAAGGTCTGGCGGCAAGAGAGTTCTGCATGTGGATCACATCTCCTCCCCTGCAGGTCGAAGAAGCGAAGGCAGCCCTTCGCGCGGCCGTGCCCGACCTCGACGACTATATCGCCCGAGGGCAGATCGAGATACTCGACTACAGAGAGTGGTACACCAAGTGGGGCGAGTTCCGCGCCGATGAGGTGTTGCAGGGCTGGGTGGACAAGCACAACGAGGCTGTCCGGCGCGGATACGAGGGGCTGCGTCTCACGGGGAACACATTTTGGCTGGAGCAGACCGTCTGGGAAGACTTCTCGAAGTACGAGGAGAAGATCAACGACATCATCGGTCAGTACAGGATGCTTGCGATCTGCACCTACTCCCTGGAGAAGTGCGGTGCGCTGGAGATCGCCGATGTCATCGCGAACCACCAGTTCGCCCTGATCAAGCGCTCGGGCGGGTGGCAGATCATCGAGAGCTCGCGTCGCAGAATGACGGAGGCGGCGCTCCTTGAAGCCTCCCGATCGCTGCTGAGACATCGCGAGTTCGAGGCCGCTGCCCGCTCGATATTCGACTCCTGTAAGGGGCTGGTCGGAGCAACTGCCGGCTACGTCGCCATGCTGAGCAGGGATGGAACAGAAAGCGAGCTTCTGTTCCTGGAGTCGGGCGGCCTTCCTTGCTCTGTTGACGCCTCCCTCCCCATGCCCATTCGCGGACTGCGGGCAGCAGCATACGAGGGCGGCAAGACAGTATACGAAAACGATTTCGCCAACAGCGAATGGGTGAGGTTCCTGCCGCAAGGGCACGCACAGCTTCACAACGTCTTGTTTGCGCCCCTTGCGGTTGACGGGGCCGTTGTCGGGCTGCTCGGCCTTGCCAACAAGCCGGGAGGCTTCACCGAAGACGATGCGGGAACGGCTTCGGCATTCGCGGAGTTAGCTGCTGTTGCTCTTCACAACAGCAGGACACTGGAAGCGTTGGAGCACAGTGAAGAGCGTTACCGCTCTCTGGTGGAAACCGCAGTCGACGCCATCATCTCCATTGACAGCGATGGCAACATCATTCTTTGGAACCACAGCGCGGAGTCTATGTTCGGTTATCGGGCTCATAATGTGATGGGCAAGCCGCTTGCCTTCATAATGCCTGAACGATACCGCGAAGCCCATCGAGAGGCTCTCCAGAGGGTGCTCTCCACGGGAAAGTCCAACATCATCGGGAAGACTACTGAGCTTGCGGGTGTTAGAAGGACCGGTGTTGAATTCCCTCTCGAGCTGTCCCTGGCCAAGTGGGGCTCAGGAGACGCGGTCTTCTTCACCGCCGTCATCCGCGACATCACCGAGCGCAAGCAGGCCGAGCAAGCCAGAGAGATGGAGCGCCAGCGGCTCCAGACGCTGGTGGAGACCTCGCCCGTCGGCATTCTTCTTGCCGATGCCGGCGGACGTCTGCTGCTGGTCAACGGCGAGGCCGAGCGCTTGCTGGGGGCACGGGTGCGCGTCGGGGACACGGTCGAGCAGTACAGCCGCGCCATCGTTCGCCGTCGACCCGACGGCAGTCAGTACGCGCCCGGAGAGCTGCCGGTGGAGCGCGCCCTCAGCCTCGGAGAGACCGTACGCGCCGAGGAGATCCACTTCCACCACCCTGACGGCAGCGTTGTGCCCGTCCTGGTGAACGCCGTGCCCCTCTACGGGCCCAACTGCGAAATCACAGGCGCCCTCGCCGTACAGCAGGACATCACTTCCCTCGAGGAGTTGGAGAGGCTTCGCAATGAGTTCCTTGGCATCGTCAGCCACGAGCTCAGGACGCCTCTCACCGCCATAAAAGGGTCGGCGGCAACGGTGCTCGGGAGCTCATCGCCGCTCTCTGCCGAGCAGACCCGCGAGCTGTTTCAGATCATCGACGAGCAGGCGGACCGGCTCCGTGACCTGATAGCCGACCTCCTAGATGTAACCCGCATCGAGGCGGGGGCCCTCTCCATTGAAGCGGCGCCGACTGACTTGCGGGAGATCATCCAAGAGGCGCATGAGAGCTTCCTGAGGACTGTCAGCCTGCGCGAGGTGCGGCTCGAGCTGCCGGACGCTCTGCCGCTGGTCAGGGCCGACCGCCGCCGCATTGTCCAAGTGATGACGAACCTCCTGAGCAACGCCGCCAAGTTGTCGCCACCCACGGCGCCGATAACGGTCTCGGTAGAGCACGAGCCCTTTTACGTCACCGTGCGCGTGCGGGACGAGGGCCACGGCATCGCCGAAGGGGACCTGCCCAAGTTGTTCAAGAAGTACTCGCGGCCCCACGAGAAGTCCGGCCTCGGGCTGGCGGGCAGCGGCCTGGGCCTCGCCATTTGCAAGGGGATTGTGGAGGCGCACGGCGGTCGCATCTGGGCCGAGAGCGAGGGAGAGGGCCGGGGCGCCACGTTCAGCTTCACTCTGCTGGTAGCCGCCGAGGCGCCTGCCCCTGCCCCGGAGATCGCCGTTGCAGCAAGGGTCTCCCGCCCAGGCAAACGCACGCGCATTCTGGCTGTGGACGACGAGGTGCACGTCCTCCGCTACCTCCAGCGCTCGCTCAGCGAAGCAGGCTACGAGCCGGTGGTGGCCAGCGATCCCTCGGAGGTCAACAGGCTGGTTGAGTTGAATGAGCCGGACCTCATTCTGCTGGACCTCCGTTTTCCCGGCACCAGCGGCTTTGAAGTGATGGAGCGCGTCCGAGAGCTTACGGAGGCGCCGGTCATATTCCTCACCGCCAGCGACCGAGAGGACGACGCCGTCCGGGCCCTGCGGATGGGAGCTGACGACTATATCGTCAAGCCTTTCTCGCCCTCAGAACTCCTGGCCCGCGTCGACGCCGTTCTCAGGCGCAGAGCGGGCGCTCCCACCACCGCCGCGCGGCGTCCCTTTGTGTTGGAGGACCTGAAGATCGACTTCGCGCAAAGGCAGGTCACGCTGGCCAGCCAGCCGGTGGCCCTTTCGGCCACTGAGTGGAAGCTGCTCTCTGAGCTAGCGGCCCACGCCGGTAGGGTGGTCACCTTCGAACAGATCCTCCAGCGCGTATGGGGCCCGACCTACGGCGCAGAGACAGATCTGGTACGGTCTTTCGTGCGCAACCTTCGCCGCAAGCTGGGCGATGACGCCCGGAACCCCAGGTTCATCCTGTCCGAACGGGGAGTGGGCTATCGGATGCCGCCGCCGGAGTCGTAGGGAGGGCTCGCTGTTCCAACTGTCCATTGATCCCCGCCTCTGACAGATATCGGGGTAAACCCCGGTAGGGGCGCAGTCCGCCTGTGGCGGACTGCGCCCCTCCTCTCCCCATCGACCACTTCTCACCGTACCGCCGTAGAAGATCGCAGACGGCGCAAACCTTCACGCCCCTTTCACAACACGGCCTCTTGTTTTCACGTTCGCTTCACAAACCCTAGGCAGAATTGCCCTTGGCCTGCCTGACTGGGTCCCCGCCCGACGGCTGCTGGGCCTGCCTCCACGATGGCGCCCGGCGATGCCCGTAGGGCAGGCCTCCAGACGAGAACTCGGTCGAGACGACCCTGTAAGGACATCTAAGGCAGGGAGGCGGCAAGGGGGCTTGCGCGACCGGCGAAGGGAGCAGTGGGGCTGCCCGGCAGGGACGCAGGGCAGTCCCGCCAGGAGCGATATCCTTCGGAGGAACCTGGATCATGATGATGACTGCGGAAGCAAGGAGACAAGCACGGATCCTGGTGGTCGAGGATGACGACGGCGTCGCAAGGATGCTCCACATCAGCCTGACGGCCGCCGGATTCGACAGCTTCGAAGCACGGAACGGCCGCGAGGCTCTGGACGTGCTGAGGCAGGAGGCCGTGGACGCTGTCATCCTTGACCTTGTCCTCCCAGACAGCCTCGGTGGAGTCGTCCTGGACTGGTTGCGTCGGCCCCCGCCGCATTACGCTCCCGCCTGGGTCGTCATATCCGCCCTCGCGCCGAGCGAGGTGGTACGGCGACACGGGGAGCTGGGCGAGAACTTCTTTTCCAAGCCCTTTGACCCCTGGGAGCTCATCAGAAGGCTGAACGACCTCCTGCAGAGGAGGGAACCCGAGCCCAGAGGAGGACAAGCCTCATGATATGGTCAGAGGCCTGCCCTCGCTGCGGTGGTGACCTCTCTTTCGATTCCAGCGAGTGTGCGCACTTTGTTAACTGCACCCGGTGCGGCTCCGTCCTCACCGGGCCTCAGGAGCGAGTGTTGCTGGACCTCGCGCCGGCGCTTGCCGGTGGGCGCAGGACTTCGGGGCGCTTGGCGGCGGCCGGGGCGCACGCCCGGCCCAGCACGGCGCTCTGCCTCACCCGAGACGATCTGCTCCACCTGGCAATCCGCCTGGTCAGAGAGGGCCAGGGAGACGGCCCAGACTTCGTGGGGGAGGTGGCCACGGTCTTCGAGGCGCTGAAGCGCGACGTTGAGGGCCTGACCTACCTTATCGAAAGTCACCGGCGGCTGGAGTGGGTCGCCGGGTCTTTCGCCCGCGACGGCGGCACGATCTCTAGGGATACGTGCGCTGCTGCGCTCAGCCCATGGGAGCCAGAAGCGGCTCTCAGCGAGGGCTTCTGACTGGCGTGGAGAACGGAGGAAGGAGGCTCGAAATGGTGTGGATGAAGACGTGCCCGCGATGCCGCGGCGACCTCGCCCTTGACTATGACTTGGATGGGTCGTTCATCGGCTGCATTCAGTGCGGGGCGGTGCTGAGCAAGGAAGAGGCGCAGTCCCTCGTCAGGACGTCCCTGGGTGTCTGGCGGAAACAGGCGATCTCCCAACCCGCGACCTAGGTCGAGGGGTAGGGAGGTAGCCTGGTCCATCAGGGTCTTCACACTTCTTTCACAATGTCCGCTCAGCGCTTCACACGGTTTTCACAGACGGCGCTTACCATGACCCAAGTTGGTGGCAATGCATTTCCAGTCATTGGGCCTGTATAGGAACAACCTCGAGACGAGCCTGGTAGCTGCCCGGTCGTCCGAGAAACGAACCACTTCCCGCCATCATACAAGCAGCTAGTGACAGCGGCTGGAAGGCAGTCGCAGAGAAAGGAGAGCTCTAATGGCCGAGCGGAAAGGTATATCGATTAAGAAAGGAGATAATACCATGCGTAGGCCCAGATTCTTAGTCTTTCTGGTTTTGCTATTCGCAGTCGCTGCCCTTGGCTGGCCGGGCGGCCAGACGGGAGCGCAGGGACCGCCAAATGGCAACGGCAATGGGCAGGGGTTGAACTATCACGGGAAAGTAACCCCTGCTGAGAGAAAGGCGGCAGCACAAGGTTTCAAAGAGGCTGTTGCCGGGGCCCAGGCCGCAGGTGCGATCGCAAGTGCGACCCTCGTACCTGACCCCAATACCGGATACCTGGTTCCGGACTATTTCGGCGTCGCTAACTGGGCCTATAGCCCGCTGCCATCAGGCGGCGTCGCCATCACGCTTGGAAACGGAGGTACTGGATATACCACTCCTGTCGTCACCATCACGGATGTTTATGGCATGGGCACGGGCGCCACTGCCACAGCGACAGTAGACGCGACTGGTGCCATTTCTCTCATCACCGTCGACACATCGGGAAGTGGGTACTACGCTCCCACTGTCAGCATCTCAGATCCTACTGGCACGGGCGCTACTGCCACAGCTACATTGGATCCGCTTACCCTTACCGGCGGCATCAGGAAGTTTATGGATGCGTTGCCGGGTCTGGGGACTAGCGCGGCAAACCTGCTTGGGCAGTACATTCCCACTGCTGTGCCCGACACTACGACCTATCCGGGCTCCGAGTACTACGAAATCGCCCTGGTTGAGTATGCGGAGAAGGCGCATACGGACCTGGCCCCGACCACACACCGGGGCTACGTTCAGTTGGCGACAGCGGTTGTCCCCGGTTCAGTCGCCTTGATGAATCCCGATGGCAGTCCGATTTTAAAGGGTGACGGCAGCCAAGCCATTGCCGTGGACAATCCCCATTTCCTGGGGCCGACCATTGTTGCCACGCGTGACCTGCCGGTGCGCATCAAGTTCTACAACCTCCTTCCCACCGGTAGCGGTGGCGACCTCTTCATTCCGGTGGACACCACCGTCATGGGGGCGGGGATGGGTCCCCTGGACATGCCCGGGATGCCGGGGATGAAGGAAAGTTACACGCAGAACCGCGCGGACATCCATCTGCACGGCAATAACACCGTCTGGATTAGCGATGGAACGCCGCACCAGTGGATTACCCCCGCCGGAGAAACCACCCAGTACCCCCAGGGCGTCAGCGTGGTTAACGTCCCTGATATGGGGAACGTTGACGACCCGCGCGACGGCGCGGCGACCCTCTACTACACCAACGCCCAGAGCGCCAGGCTCATGTTCTACCACGACCATTCCTACGGCATCACGCGTCTCAACGTCTATGCCGGCGAGGCCGCGGGCTACCTCATAACCGACCAGGTAGAGCAAGACCTGATCAACGGCACCAACAACTCCGGTGTCAACCCCGACCGGCTCCAGGTCCTCCCCGGTGTCGGCATCCCCCTCGTCATCCAGGACAGGACCTTCGTGGATGCCGCCACAGTTCTCACCACGGACCCGACCTGGGCCTGGGGGACAGGAGCAATCGACCCGAACACCGGGTTCCCGACACCGAAGACCGGCGACCTCTGGTACCCACACGTTTATGTGCCGGCCCAGAACCCGTATGACCCCACCGGGGCGAACGCCTTCGGCCGGTGGCACTATGGTCCCTGGTTCTGGCCGCCAACAACCGACATAACAAACGGGCCGGTCCCGAACCCATACTACGACCCCGTCAACGCGCCCTGGGAGCCGCCGATGATGCCCGGGACGCCTAACCCTTCTATGCCGGGCGAGGCCTTCATGGACACGCCTATCGTCAACGGCACGGTCTACCCCTACCTGGACGTGGAGCCTAGGGCTTACCGCTTCCGCATCCTGAATGCCGCCGACGACCGGTTCTTCAACCTGCAGCTTTACGAGGCCGACCCCGCCGTCATTACGGCCGATGGCAGAGCCAATACCGAAGTCAAAATGGTTCCTGCCACAGGGACTCCGGGCATTCCGGCCGACTTCCCGAGTGGCGTGCCCGACCCGTTGACGAAGGGCCCGGACTGGATTCAGATAGGTACCGAAGGCGGCTTCTTGCCCGCGCCGGTAGTGATACCGAGCCAGCCGATCACCTGGAATCTAAACCAGACGGCCTTCAATTTCGGGAACGTCGCCCAGCACTCGCTGCTACTGGGCACAGCGGAACGCGTGGACGTCATCGTTGACTTCTCCCAGTACGCCGGCAAGACCCTCATCCTCTACAACGATGCTCCGGCGGCTTTCCCGGCGCTCGACCCGCGCTACGACTACTACACGGGCGACCCGGACCAGACAGATACGGGCGGCGCTCCCTCGACACAGACGGGCTACGGTCCTAACATCCGCACTATCATGCAAATCCGGGTGGGAACAGGCGTAACGACACCAACACCCAACGTTACTCTTGCGAATCTCCAGGCGGTGTTTGCTAAGACCGCTACGAAGCCGGGCGTCTTTGAGACATCCCAGGACGATATCATTATGCCCCAGGCTGCCTACAACTCCGCCTACAACGCGACTTTCCCGGCCGATCCCACAAAGGAATACGTACAGCTCGCCGAATTCAGCAAGACCTTCCAGCCGATCGACTCGACCGGAGCTCTTCTTCCATCTGTGACGCTCCCGCTCGAGCCGAAGGCAATCCAGGACGAGATGGGTGAGGCTTACGACACCGAGTACGGACGGATGAGCGGTATGCTCGGACTCGAGCTGCCGACTAGTTCGTCCGCGGCCCAACAATTCCAGCTCTACGGCTATGCAAGCCCGCCCGTCGATCTCATCAAGGGCACTTCGGACCTTAGTGCGGTTCAAATCGGTGCTCTAGATGACGGCACCCAGATCTGGAAGATCAACCACAACGGCGTGGACACCCACACCATACACACCCACCTGTTCAACGCGCAGCTCATAAACCGGGTTGCCTGGGACGGGGCCATGCTACCGCCCGACGCCAATGAGCTGGGCTGGAAAGAGACCTTCAGGGTGAACCCGCTGGAGCAGACGGTCATCGCGATGAGACCGAGCATTCCCACGCTGGCGCAGGTCCCCTTCCTGAACCAGATTCCCAACAGCGTCCGTCTGCTTGACCCGACGATGCCTGAGGGGGCCATGCTAACGCCACCGCCGCCCGCCGGGTTCTTTGACCCGAATGGAGACCCGGTTGTGGCATACGGAGCTGAAGGCGCAATCGCCAATCACTACGTCAACCTTGGTTGGGAGTACGTGTATCACTGCCACATTCTCGCTCATGAAGAGATGGACATGATGCACTCGCTCGCATTTGCGATCCCGCCCGAGGCGCCTTCCAGCCTGGTTGGTACTTTGACTGGTAATGGTAACAAGCGGAGCGTGATTTTGACCTGGACGGCGAACTCCTTGAATGCGACCGGCTTCACAGTCCAGAGGGCAAACAATGTCAGCTTCACAACGGGGCTCGTGACGGTGCCGCTTGGAAACGTGACGACGTACACCGATCCCATCGGCAGTCCGAACCAAACATTCTACTACAGGGTGTTTGCCTCCAACACGGTCGGTGATGCCGCCACGCCCGGCTTCCCCACCATGACCCTCGACTCGGGGTTCTCCAACATTGCCCCATACCCTGCAAATGCTCCTCTCACTGCACCGGCAGCGCCCTCCAACGTGACGGCGACGGCCGCGAGGCAGGGCAGCAATGCCAGGGTAACACTGACCTGGACGGACAATGCCAACAACGAGAGCGGCTTCAGGATCCAGCGCGCCACCGACGCGGCCTTTACGTTCAACGTGGTTACCAGCACGGTCGGTGCTAACATCACCACGTTCCAGACCGGAAACGTGGCGCGTGGCACGGCGTTCTACTTCCGGGTCCAGGCGTTCAACAGTGCGGACCCATCCGCGTGGGTGAATGCTACTCCGTTCCCAATAACGACGCCGTAAGTCGTTGTTGGCCAAGGAAAGAGGGGGAGGGAGCTTGCGCTCCCTCCCCCGACTAATGGGCGGCTGCGTCTCGTCGAAGCGGCCCGCCTGGAAGCGAGATAGTCTGCCGCAGATGGCACAAGAGAAGCCGGGCAATTTGCCCGGCTTCAGTATGTGATCGACATTCTGGAGCCAGAGAGGGGACACGTCCAGACAGGCGGCCGTGGGGCCCAAGAACTCGATCCGAGCTGCGGGCGGTTCATGCAGCGACCTGACCTTGCCCCCCAAAACGAGTCCACCCCCAATGTTAGTGCATGGGGGTTCTGGACCAGAGAAAGGGGGCGTTTGTTATGGGCAAGAGGCGTCAGACGCCGGAGCAGATAATCAGCAAGCTCAGGGAGGCGGAGGTCGAGCTGGCCAGGGGGATGAAGGTCCCCGAGGTCTGCAAGAAGCTGGGCACAGCTGAGTACACGTACTACCGCTGGCGCATTTTTGGAGGGGCCGCTGGGACCAGGCGCTGGAGAGCTTCGAGGAGGGCGCCAGGCTGGAGCCCCCGGGCGTGCTGGCCGGGTACGACTGGGCCGGGCTGTTCTATGTGAGGGCCTACGCCGGCCACAAGGAGGCAGCCCTCGCCATGCTGGACGAGAGAAGAGGCGACCTGCCTCGCCGCGGCCAGGCCAACACCTGGGGCGCCTGGACGATGCTGCTGGCGGTGGTCGAGGGGCTGGCTGTCCTCGGCGAAGGGAGAGAGGCCGCCAAGCTCTACCCCCTGGTGCTAGAGGCTGTCAATTCCGGTGCCCTCGTGTCCTGGCCGCGGGGGCTATTTCAGTCTCTGGTCGGCATCGCGGCGGCGTGCGGCGGCCAGTGGGAGAAGGCGGAGGAGCACTACAAGGAGGCCCTTCGCCAGGCCCACGAGCTGCCGGTCGTCAGCGAGCAGCCGGAGGTGCGCCGCTGGTACGCCCGCATGCTCCTCGACCGCAGCTCCCCCGGCGACCGCGACAAGGCCCGACGGCTGCTGACTGAAGCCATCGCCATGTACAGCCAGATCGGCATGCCCAAGCACCAAGAGATGGCGCAGGCGCTGCTCAGTAGTATGTGACGACTCATTCCGCATTGGGCCACACACTCCTACTCCAACTCAGGGTTCGCAATAACGACCTTTGGGGGCACCAAAGGGTCAAGAATCGAACTCGCTCTCGGTCAGGGAGGCGGCTTCCAAGCACTGGGTTATGAGTTATAGATGACAACTATTGGGGGTACCGCAGATCTAATCTTACCGTAGGACTAATCAGCCCCTTGCGCCGCGAGAATGCGCACTAAAGCTGCCTGGCAAGAGCCCTATGTGCCTACTTGTCCTGTTCGTCCATGAATGGTGAGCCACAATCGACCCGCTCGATCGCTGAGGCTCTTGAGCGGCTAGCTCCTCGTACCCGCGACCGCCTGACTATCGGCCTTGCCCTGTGGACTCAAGCATCGCAGCACGTACGGCCCAACACTCACCTCGTCGCCATCTTCGACAGCCGCCCACACGACGCTCTTTCCCGCCACGGTCGTCACCTGGCCAGACGCGATGTGATGCAGCATCAAACGGCCATCCCGCCACCACATACGCGCATGCTGCTCGGCTAGGCCCGGCGCAGCAGGCAGACGAATGGCACACGCCTTCCCTGAGCCAACGGTAACGGGCCGCTCGCCCAACTCAAATGAGTGACCTTGGTCCGGCCCCTCGGCAACTACCACCACTGCCTTAGACGGCGCGTTCGACACCTCGTAGGTAGTGCGAGCCAGCACGCGCTCCTCGGGCAGAGAACCGCCGGTCACCTTTCGTCTCAGCAGCCACCTAACAACCCCCAATCCGAGAAGCACTGCCGCCAGAGCCGCCGCCACCGCCAACGCAGCTATTGGGAGCAAACCCTCCGATGCCTCTGGCGCCGCCGCCTCGGGTTCAGTTGGTGGGGCAGGAGGTGGCAGGGATGGTGGGGGGATCGGTGGCCGAAGGCTTCGATATGCCCGTTCGGCGCTGCCCGTCGAGGTGCCCTGTGTAAGTGAGATCTTGACGGAGCGATCCTGAAGAGCAGTTGGGGACGACCCATGAAATGTGACCACGTACTGACTTCGAAGCAGCTCTTCCAGTGAGGCGTAGACCGTCGGAACCTCTGAGGGGCCCGTGGCACGGAAGAACTTGCCACCGGCCCGGGTCGCCAACTCCTCGAGGTAGGCCTGGTCAATGTTCGGACCGACACCAACCACATAGAAGAGAGCTGCAGCCTCAGAAGCCGTAGCCAGTGACCGCTCACGGCTCAACCGAGACTTGCTGCCGAACTCTTCCCCATCACTGAGAAGCACGACCGCTCGGCGAGCAACACCGGAAGCCGCTGCGACCGCAGCCGATTCCGCCACCGCGTCATACAAGGCGGTGTTTCCACCCGCCCTCAAACGAGATACGGCATCAACCAGGGCCACCTTGTCTTGGGTAAGCGGTTGCTCCACCCTCACATTATCGGCGAAGGCCAGCACCGCGCCCCAGTCGGTCGAGGCCAGGCTGTTGATCAGTGCTGTGGCAGAGGCCGTCGCGCTAGCCATGGTAGGCCCCTCCATGCTGCCGCTCACGTCGAGCGTGACGACAAGAGCAAGGGGCATATTCCTGTCGACCGCCCGCTGGATCGAGACGGGCGTGGCCGGCGAGCCACTCTCCTCAATCTGGATCTCCTGTAGCTGAATGTTGGCTATGGGCCTGCTCTGCTGATCGGCGGTGAGGACCACCGTCACCTCTGGGAAGGCGGTGTCGTCGACGCTGACTATGGAGACGGAGATGGCTTTCTCATCTGCCAACCCGACCTGGCTCCCGGCCAACAGTTGCGGCGCCAGCAGAAGGAGAACACCAACCGCAATGCGTCCCAGCCCAGGGCCGCGCCGCCGGCGGCGGCTGTCCCCGTCCTCATAAACTTGGAGCTTCACCTGCCACATCGGAATCTCAAATCGAGGTCGGCCGCTTGCTTTCGCCCAAGCTCAGCCCAGGCCGATCAGGGCCTCCCCCTCCGCGGGCGAGCACAAGAGCCTGTCGCCAATCTTGAGTCCTGCACGCTCGAGGGAACCCGGCGGTAGTTCGAGGACGCTGTGCGCCTGCCGTCCACCCATCGAAAGCCGAAATGGACGTAGACGCGCGCACGTCTTCACCACGGTGCCATCAGAGGACAGATAGGCGACATCTATGGGGAATCTCATGAAGAGCGTATGGATGGATCTGCACGGCCTGATCCAGAGCCCCCGGCCCTCGCCGAGTTCCTTGCGGCCTAAGAGCCCCACGGCCCGTGTCCAGGGGTTCTCGGCTACCTCCGCTAGGCAGAGCTCCCGTTCGGCGACCCCAACCAGCACTGTTCTCACGTCTTCAGGACACCAAATAGAGGTGGAAGTACGAAATCGAGAATGCCGTCGCCCCTACAAGGAAGGGGGTGAACGCTATCACGTCCTTGGGCTTACGGATCCGCAGCACGAGGAGAAGAGCGGAGAGAAGGGCACCGCTGGCGAACGCAACGAAGAGCATCGGTAGCACTCCGCTCAGGCCGACAACGATGCCACAGAGGCACCCCACCTTCACATCGGCGAATCCCATTGCTCCCCTTCCGATGAAGGCGATCGCCAGGAGCAGCAGGAGCGCTGCTGTGCCTCCCAGAAGCGCCTCCATAGCGTCGTTCCAGCCAAGTGTCAGAGATACAGCCACGCTGAAGCCCAAAGCTGGGTAGACGATCCAGTTCGGCACACGCAGCGAGCGAATGTCGTGCACTGCCATGAGGAAAAGCAGCGCCAGATATCCGAAAGCCAGCAAGACTCGCTGTATCTCAGGTTCTTTGAAAAGGATCACGAAGAAGCACCCTGCCAGCCCTGCGGCAGCCAGCGTCTCCAGCAGGAGCCGCTGCCGGGCGAGGCTGCCCTGAGAAGTGATGAAGGGGACCATTATCCGCTCCCTAGATCGCCAACAAAACGTATGAGGTTGAGGATAGAAGGCACTATCACGACGGCGACCATCGCAGGCAGGAAGCAGAGGGCAAGCGGTATCGTCATCAAGACGGGCGCCCTTTGGGCGGCCTCCTGGGCCCTCTGCCTTCGCGTCAGACGGAGCTCTTCAGCCTGTGTTCGCAGGACATCGCCCAGGGTAGTGCCCATCTCCTCTGCCTGGACGACGGCGGCCGCGATGCGCATTAGGTCAGCCACGCCGGTCCGCTCCGCCACGTGAGCGAGAGCGTCGCGCCGGGGTCTCCCCAGGCCGACCTCCTTGAGATAGAGAGCGAACGTCTCGGAGAGGGGGCCGCGCGTCTTCTCCACGGCCATGGCGAAGGCGGCGTCCACTCCCAGTCCAGCCTCAACGCTCGTGACCAGAAGGTCAAGAGCGTCCGGCAGCGCCCGTGTGATGCGCTTCTGGCGGTTGATTACTCGACGGCGCAAGATGGCGTAGGGGGCCAGAACAGCGAAGGGCAGGACAGCCACGCCTATGCCCAAGAGCTGGAGTGGGGGTGTCTCGGGTCTGGCCAGGGCAACATAGACAAGAGGGAACACACCCGCCAGGATCATCGCTGCCCAGAACGTCAGAAAGGCTGGCAAAGACACCGGCTCGTTGGCCATAACCAGCATGTGGTCGATACCTCGCACCATGTTGTGGGGCAGCAGCCGGGCCAGCAGTCTGCCCACCCTGGCCGCCGCTGGCGCCACGATCCTTCGCCCGAGGCTGCCTTGCAGCCTTCGCTCCCTCGTGACCTCCTGGTACGAAGTCGGCCTGATCCGCCGGCCAACGATGTTCTCCTTTGGTCGAAGGAGTCCTAGCACCGCCAGAGTCACGGCCGCGCAAGAGACAGCAGCGATGGCAATTAGCATGGCCTCCTCCTAGACCTCAATAATGGCAAGCCGGCGGATCAGCCAGAGGCCGAGCAGTTCAAAGCCAATGCCTATGGCGAGCGAGATCTGTCCGGGGGCAGTGCTGAAGAGCAGTTTACCCGTGTCCGGGTTGATGGCGATGAACGCCGTGGCGACCAGCACGGGGAGGAGCGCAACGAGGTTGCCGGTCAGCCGCTGTCTGGTGGTCAGCACCCGGACCTCGCCCTTCAGCTTGGCCCGCTCGCGGATCGTATTGGTCACATTGGCTAGTATCTCCGAGAGATTGCCACCCACGGTCCTCTGAATGACGATGGCTGTCAGCGCGATGTCCAGGTCTGGGCTGCCGATGCGCTGGGAGAGCTCTGAGAAGACGTCCTCCGCCTCGGCGCCCAGTTGGAGGTCGCGGAGTGCGCCTTGGAGCTCGGTGCCGAAAGGCGCGGGCGTCTCATTGGCGGAATAGGCCAGCGCCTGGAGGAGGCCCGACCCTGCCCGCAGCGACTTGGCCATTGCCGTCAGGGCGTCTGGGAGTTGCCTCTCGATCTGCTCCAGGCGCCGCTGTCGCCTGCGGGAGAGGTAGAAGCGGGGAAGGAGCCAGCCGCCATAGAGCAGCGCGACGACCATGATGGCCTTCAGCCAGGTAGCCTCCACCTCAAGACTAGTCAGGACCACGAGGCCCGCGGCGGCAGCGGCGGCGGCGCAAGCTAGCCGTAGTGAGAGGTATTCGCCGACCCGGATCCGCCACCCGGCCTGTTCCAGTTCCCGGCTCATGCGCTCCCGCGCTTCGGACGACAGTGGGAGCATGTCGAGCAGGAGGAGGGGGAAACCCCTGCGGCGGTGCAGAATGGACTGCGGGCTGGAGCCCGAGCTGGCGGCGCCGGGCATCAAACGGGCGCTTACGATACGCCCCTGGTACCTCATCCGCTGATTAGCCAGGATCGTCAGCAGCGCGACCGCCCCGGCCACGCTCAGGCCGATGAGCAGGAGAACCGGGTCCATCTAGCTCCACCTCCCAACGTTGAAGACGTCTTCGGAGAGGTCCATGCCGTAGGCGCGCAGACGGTCAGCGAACTTGGGCCGGATTCCCGTCGCCCGAAGGTCGCCTAGGACGCGGCCCTGCGGGTCTATCCCGGTCTGCCTGTAGAGGAAGATGTCCTGAAGAGTGACGAGGCTCCCTTCCATACCGGCAACTTCCGTCACTTGGACGATCTTCCGCGTCCCGTCCACGAGGCGGGAAAGCTGGACGATGACGTGGAGCGCCGACGCCATCTGTTCGCGGATGACCGCCACAGGGAGCTCGAAGCCGGACATCAGCACCATGTTCTCGATGCGGGCCAGGGCGTCTCGCGGCGAGTTTGCGTGAACGGTGGTGAGTGAGCCCTCGTGGCCGGTGTTCATCGCCTGCATCATGTCGAAGGCTTCGGGGCCCCGGACCTCGCCGACGATGATCCGGTCCGGCCGCATGCGGAGAGCGTTGCGGACGAGGGCGCGCTGTGTGACCTCGCCATGCCCTTCCATCGACGGCGGGCGGGCCTCGGCCGCGATGACATGGCGCTGTTGCAGCTTCAGCTCGATGGGGTCCTCCACCGTAACGATCCGCTCCCTCTCCGGAATGAACGCCGACAGGGCATTCAGAAGGGTCGTCTTTCCTGTGCCGGTGCCGCCGGATATGACGATGTTGAGCTTCGCCCTGACGGAGGCCTCCAGGAGCTGCGCCATTCCCTCGGGCACGGTGCCGATCTTGATGAGATCGTCTATCGTGTAGCGGTCGCCGCGGAACTTGCGGATGGTCACCACCGGGCTCTTGGGCACGAGCGGCGGGATGATCACGTTCACGCGCGATCCGTCCTGTAACCGGGCGTCCACCATCGGCGACGCCTCGTCTACGTGACGGCCGATGGCAGCGACGATGCGGTCGACAACCCGGTTGATGTGCGCCTGGTCACGGAAGACAATGCCGCTCTCGTAGATGATCCCGTCGCGTTCGTAGTAGACCTCGTCGGGGGCGTTCACCATGACCTCGGAGATAGAGGGGTCGCGGAGCAGAGGCTCGATGGGCCCCAGCCCCGTCACATCGTCCACGACGTGCGCGACGACCTCCTCTTTTGTGTCGCCCACCAGTTGGGGGAACTGCTCAGCCACCAGAGTGCGAGCGGCGCGCTCGACCTGTTCGCGGACCTGCTGCGCGTCTAGGCCCCGCAGGACCGACTCATCGATCTCGCGGATCAGTCTCTGGTGGACCTGCTCCTCGACGTCGTAGTAGGCGTAGGAAGCCTCGTGATCTGGCTTGCCCATCCACTCCGGGATCGTCTTGGACGGTTGCCACTGCTGTGTCATGGATCGCCCCTCTCATGCGGAGTACGCGGCCAAAGAAGGAGCTGCGCTCCGGCTGTCGGACAAGCGGTTTTCTTGTGCCCGCTATCAGGCGGGCGAGGGCAGTGAGGTTGCGGGCGGCCGGCGACTTGCTGTTCTTGAGCAGGATCGGCTGGCCGAGCTGGACAGAGAGCGGAAACTGCCGGTCATACGGGAGCTGCCAGAAGACCTCCCGGCTGATGGCCTCCTTCAGCTCCGGCACCCGGAAGCCGCCCACCCGCACGCCTCGATTGAGGAGGACCTTGGTGCGGGTGCCGTCGATACCCCATGACTCGAGCCGCCGGATGGCGGCTGCCGTGTCGCGAACGCTGGAGACCTCGCCGGTGGTGATAACCAGGGTCAGTGTGGAAGCTTCGATCGATGCGCGGACAAACGCGTCGAACGAGCCGGCCGTGTCGACAACGACGAAGTCGTGCGTCTGAGCGAGGAGGTCGACAATCCGCTTCAGTCCGTCGCCGTCAGAGCGTGTCCATCCCTCGTCGTCGGTGGGAGCTGCCAGGATCTCGACACCACTGCTGTGCGTCGTCACGTACTCACGTATGTCCTGGCGGTCGGCGCCATCCGCCTTTCGCAGCAGATCAGTCACCGTTCGCCCTGGCGAGACGTCGAACATGGTGGCGACGTCACCGAACTGAGTGTCGGCATCCAGGATAGCGACAGGCTTGCCGGTCTCCCTGTGCAGGGCGATAGCCAGGTTGACGCTGATCACCGTCTTGCCGATCCCGCCCTTGGCCCCGGTCACCGTGATCACTGTGCCGCGTCCGTGGTAAGTGGGGAGCTGGCCCACGCGCCGCATCTGGCGGAGCTCCTCCTGGACGAGCACGGTGTTCACCGCCTCCAGCAGGCGGCCCGACTGGACCGGCTTGACGATATAGTCGCGGGCGCCGAAGACCATGCTCCGGCGGACGGCCTCCGCATCGTTGAGTGAGGAGTAGATGATGATCGGGGTGTTGGGCAGGGCGTTCGCCAGCGCCTCCGCCGTGTCGAGCGGTCTGGCGACAGGCTCCTCGACGGCTACCAGGATGATGTCCGGGCGGGCCTCGAGGGCGTGGGAGACAGCCTCCGCTCCATAGCCCACCTCTCCAGCAAGCCCTAGGTGTGCCCGCTGGACAGCCTTCCTTGTGTTGACACGGCTGTCCAGGTCTTCATCCGTAATCAGTACCTTCAGCGTATCGGCCATCCCGGTGGGCTCCTCTCACCTCACTCGCGTCAATCTCAGGCCTTGGCTACTGGATCTGAAGCGGCTCCGTGACAGGGCCCAGGTCCTTGATCTCCCCGTCGCCAAAGGCACGGAGGGCCAGGGTCACGGCCCCGTCCTGAAGGGCCAGCCAGAGAACTTGCGCCTGCTCCGGCGTCAGCGACAATGTCACGTAGCTCACGCTGTCTTCCGTGGGGGGCTCGCCGCGCACCGATGGGTCATAAGGGACGCCGTTGTCCACGTACTCCCGTTGCACGGACAGCACCTGGACGTTTTGGAGCAACGTCACAGCGGCCTTAGGGTTTTCAAGTGCGCCCTCGCTCGGCACGGGAACGGGCGGCTGGCTTACCGCGAGCCTATCGATATCGACGCTCACCAGCACGTCGACGAAGTCGCCGGGCGCCAGGAGGGCGGCCGGGCTGTTGCTCACGGTCACCGGGATGGTGAACCCGCGCATCCCCTGCGGGATCTGGAAGGAGAGCGACTGCGTCTTGGGCGGCTCCACGAGCCGCAGGTTGCTGAGCTGCTCCCCCTTGGCGACAGGATAGCGCAGCGTCTGGCCGACCACCTGCTCCTTCGCCGTGGCGGCGTCGCTGATGACGGCCGTCTCCGGCAGCGCCTTCAGCTCCACCATCGAGTCCGTCACCTTCTTGCCCGAGGCGATGTCCTCTGAGGCCACGACGACCGACAGTGTTGGCACGGCCGCCGCCTCTCCGCCGCCGGAGTCGCGGCTGCTCAGGTAGGCGACGATGAGCCCGGCGGCGACAACGCCGAGGACGAGGGCCAGGAGTAGGACCCGCAGGTCCACTGACCGGGGACTGGTTGATTCTGCTTTCTGCATGGCTATCCCTCCCGGGGGCGAGGCACTCGGCCTCTTACTCTATCAGCGCTATCCGGCGAATGGGTGGGGCCAGGAGCGGATCGTATGGTATCGTTATGTCCCCGGCCCCAACATTGATCGTGTCGGCAACGATGGCCATATTCAGGGTGAGCGTGGCCACGCCGGATCCGTCTATGTCCACCTCCGACTTGAGCGCATAGACGGTCCCGTCCACGCCTGCCGCGGCAGACCCGCCGAGCTTCACGAGGGAACCGGACGCGGCCGTTCTGTCGACCCAGATCACAATGTTGTGGTAGGCCGGAACTCCCTTCAGGGCCACGTTAACGCTGCCGGTGATCTCGATATCACTTGGCTTCGCGCCGTTGCAGGGGCTGGTCGAGCAGGTGTCGTACAGCAGGACCTCCTCACCTGGGTCCAGAACGCCGTTGCCGTTGAGGTCGCTGGTGAAGCTGCCGCTTCCCGTGACCTTCAGGCCCTTGTGAAGGACGTAGACTCCGGGCTGCAGGGTCACCAGCGCGGTGCTGCTGACTTGAAGCTGGTCGCAGTACCGCCCCGGCGACAGTGTGTGTGAGCCACTTGTGTAGTTGTGCGAGCCTGGAAGGCAACTGCCGCTCACCGTGGGTTGCTGGAGGTCGGCGAACGGATCGTCCAGCGCCACCTGCTGCGTGGGCGGCGGCTCTACCGTCGCGCCGCCGTTCGTTGTTCCGCACCCGAACACGTCGTTAACGCCGGTTACGAGTTGGGCCGACGTCCCGCTGACCAGGAGGCCGCACTTTGGCGGTGGTGATTCGCAGCGCGTGTAGGTTCCGCCGCCGCCTGTCACCGACACCGTGGCGTTTCCATGCACCAAGAACGTCGACTTGCAGGCCGGGTCGTTGTTCAGCGCCATCAGCGAGTACAACGAGGGTTCCTCGACCACGGTGGCCGTGGCGGCCGCGCTCACGTGGACGAAGTCGATGTTGGACAGGGCGGCGAAGATGCCGGGCGACGGGCGGCCCACGCAGACGCGTACGGTGTCCGGCTTACCGTCGCCGTTGCGATCGGAGTATTCAAGACAACTCCTCTCGCCGGGTCCGGAGCCGTTCTTCGTCAGCCACTTGTCGGCGGCGGTGGTGGCTTCGCCCGTGTCCGTGTCCGGCAGCTCCTGGACGGCGGCCAGGGCGGCCGCGTCCGCCTGGTTCTGGGCCGTGCGGTGGTCGAAGTACCAGAGGCCGGCGTCGAAGGCGAGGGCGAAGAAGATGAAGACAACCAGCAGGGTGAGGACGAAAAGGATCGCCATCTGGCCGCGCTCGTCGCGGTGGGCCCTCGCCATCCACCCAAGAGAACGTGATGCGTTCATGATGCGGGGCATGGCGTGTCCACTGACGGCAGGCCAGTCGTCCTGTCCGTCTGCTCCAGGCGCATGTCGGCGTGCGAGACGACATCGATGGTGGCGGCGGGGAAGAACAGGAACTTGTAGGGGTGCGTGACCTTGACCACCACGGAGTCGCCGCGGGCGGAGTTTGGGGTCTTCCCGTCGTTGTCCTCCCAGCGGACGAACACCTCCGTGGGGTGATCCAGGATGCCGCCCGAGCGGTCGAGCACACGCTGGCAGATTCCGTCGGCTCCGGCGAGGGTGCACCCGCCGGTGCCGCAGTTAACCGCGCCGTAGCGGGCCCCCTCCCTCACCGCGTTGGAGACCGAGACGTACTCGTACATCATGACGCCAAAATCGATAAGCAGTAGAAGGAAGAAGATGAAAAAGGGCAGTATGAGAAGGAACTCAAATGCCGCCTGGCCCTCCTCGCGGCGGAACAGGGGCAGGAAGCGCAGGCGTCGGCGTAGAGCTTTGATGGTCACCGAGATAATAAGCCGACACACCGAGAGAGTTGGTCTCCGAAGGCCAGGCCTCGGCCTGGCTGCCGTGCCGGCCTGGAGGCGCTGTCGAGAAGCGCCGTGGGCAGGATCTGTCATTCTGAGTCCGCCAGCGGCGGACGAAGAATCCGGTCTGGTCGGACTCTTCGCTTCGCTCAGAGTGACAGAGGCGAGAGCCCTTTTCGATAGACCATGAAGGCCGGCCTTCGGGAACCCTGCGGGGCGTCCGTTGCGCCGAGTTATTCTGTCCATGACCATGAAAGCCATCTGCGCGTCCCCGTCCCGGCTACCCACCGATCTCTTGCAGGCAGCTCCCGATGGTGGCGATAGGGTTCGCCGCTGTGTCCACCGAGGGGCAGACCAGCCCCGCCACCTCCGGCAGCAGCAGCTTGAAGCCCACGATCATTGCGCCCACCATCGCCACAACCACCGCCCCGATGACCAGCAGGTACTCAAAGGTGTTCTGCGCCCGCTCCCCACGGAGCAGCGCCGAAACCACCCATCCGATTGAAGCCATCAGCGCCTGCACGGTCTTGGTTTGCTCCCCGGGCCGGGGCTAGGCCCCGGCCCGGGGAGCGGCTGCCGCCGTTACGGCGTGCAGTCCAGGGTACCCATCGCCGGGATTTTGGCGCTGATGGCGGTGCAGGTGCCCTCGATGATACCACTCATCAGGCTGGGCGAGGCCAGAGCGACCGCAGCGATCACCGCGACGCTGATCCCACCGATGATCAGCACGTACTCGAACGTGTCCTGACCGGCCTCGCTCTTCAGGAAGCTGAGGACCTTGTCCCTAATCAGCCACAGAATCTGGACCATTGTTGTTCTCCTCCTTGTGATGCTCTTGGGCGGTCCAGGCCGTCAGCCTGGCCGCTGTTCGCCCCGGTGGTGGCGTCAGACGAAATAGGTTGCCCCCCTCAGCCCATCGGGCCAGACGGGGAGACAGACCTCGTAGGGGCCGACCTTCAGGTCGGCCCTGGGCGGGGCTGAAGCTCCGCCCCTACGGTTAGGATGTGAAGCCATCTTGTCCACAGCCATTACCGGGGCCTTCTACGCCTGAGAGCGGCTCGTCCGCTTCGGCATTTACCAGCCGTTTTCCTTCAGTGCCCACCTCCTTCCGGCTCTTCGGCAAGCTCAGGGCAAGCCCTTCGAGAACCTCAGGACAAGGGCCCTCCCAAAGCTCCGGGCAAGCGGCCTTAGGATGAGCCCGTCGCCGGGTTTTCTCGCCGAACGCCGGGGCGGGCCACCGCCGGCGAGTTACGCCTCTACTCACCTGCCTCCTAACCCCCGTCCGCCGGACCCAAGCACCCTCCGGCGCGCCTAGCCTGCCAGGATCAGGGACAGCAACCGCTTGGTGTCCAGGTGCTTGACGTTGCCCCGGTAGACGGTGGCGAACTCGTTGCTCTCGACGCTGAGCATGACCAGCTCTACCCAAGGGGCATCGACAGACGTGACGAGCAGGTAGTTGAGCAAGCTCAAGTCCCTGTTATTGGCGGGGTTGCCTTCCAAGACCACGGCTTCGGCCCTGGATGCCTTGATGAGGGGCGCCGCATCGTACAGGTGGTTGCTGTGGCCCACGATCTCAACTTCCGGCGAAGACTCCAGGAGGTTCGAAACCAGGTTCTCGAACAGCGGGTGCTCAAAGAGGAGAAACACCCGGCGGCGCCCTTTTCTCCGTCGGCGATTGCCCGTCCCTGGGAACGCCCGAACAACGGCTTGCGCCACTCTCGTTCTCTGTCCCCCTCAGTGCAAATCAGCCGTCGCTCTTGGAGCCGGCCAGCGTTCGCCAGCGTAGCGGCCTGGAGGCCGCGCCACATCGCCGGAATGCGCGATTTTCAGGGGGCAGTTGAGACGAGGCGAAGCGTGGGCGGTTGGGCGTCGCCTCTGGTCCGTTTGGACTAGGCGGTCAGGCGATCAGCGCTCTATCGTGCTTGTCAGTCAGGGGGGCTGCGCTCAGAGAGGAGGCCCTCTCTGGTAGTGCGGGCCACGGCCTGGACCCGGTGCTCCGCGTTGGCCGATGCGTGATGTCGCGGCGGCGATGGAGAGCCGGGGTGACCTGGAACCGCGGGCATACGATACAATGTGCATGGCTGGGGCTTGGAGGAGTCGCCGATGACACCACGTCAACCATGGAAACCGCGCCTCCTGAGACGGTTCGGACGGCTATTTGCGACGGCTTTTGCGTTGCTCTACACGGCACTGGTTATTCGTGAAGTATCCGACGGATTCAACGCCAGGGGCGCCGCGCTCCTTGCGCTCCTCGCTTACGCGGTGCTTAGCGCGTTCGTAGGCTGGCTAAACGACAGGGTCGGGGGAGCGATGCTCGTGGTCGCGGGCGTGGCCCTGGCCAGCTTCGTTGGGATGGTCGCAGAACGTAATCAGGTCAGTGGGGCCGCATTCATGGGTGGGCCGTTTCTCCTCGCCGGACTCGCGCTCCTGTTGGCGGCTGGTCTCTACGAGGAATGGCGGTATCGGCGCGAAGAGACCGATGCTGAGAACTGAGCTACCGGCAGCGACCCGATGGCGCGTACGCGGGCATGACTAACCGTTCGTATACATGACATATCGCGGGGCGCCGGCGCTTCAGACTGCGTCCTCAATAGTCGGACCCGATGAGAGATGCTGGTGGTTTGGTTGGACCAGGCCGTCAGGCGATCAGCGCCCTATCCTGCCTGTCAGTCAGGGGTGTGCCATCCTCAACGAGGAGGCCCTCTCTGGTAGCGCGGGCCACGGCCTGCACCCGGTTCTCCGCGTCAAGCTTGCGCATGATGTTGCGGAGATGGGCCCGCACAGTGTGTTCGGATACAACGAGTTGCCGGGCTATGGTCTTGTTCGGGTAGCCCTGGGCGAGGAGCTGGAGGACTTCCATCTCGCGGCCGGTGAGACCAGAGCCCTGAGGCACCTGGGGGGCCCGCTCTCTGTACTCGTGGGCCAGCCGCAGCGCCAGGCGGTGGGGGATGAACGTGTCGCCCTCGCCGACGCGGCGGACGCAGTCCAGAAGGTCATCGAGGGAAGCCGTGCCATCGATGAAACCGCTGGCCCCCTCCTCCAGGGCAGCCAGGAAAGCCTCGTCGTTCTGGTAGCCGATCCCAAGGACAATCACTCTCACGTTGTCGCTGGCGCTGCGAAGGAGGCGCACCGCCTCAGAGACGCTGCCGTCGGGAAGACATGACTGAACTATTGCGACATCGGGGCTGGAGCGAGTGACCTGACGGACGGCCTCAGCGATCGAAGGCAGGCGGACGATGGGCCGGGACTGGCCCCGCGTCGAAAGGGCCTGAGCTATACCTTCCCATAGCAGCACCATGTCCCCGACTAGGAGTACACGCATACAGGCGCTCCTTTCCTTATGCGCGTCGGGACATGGCGGAGGGCGGGAGATGAACGGGGCTAACGACCAGCAGCGATCGCCCCGCAGCAGTCCTGCCTGCCCGGGTTCATGAGCACTACCGGCCGGTTCGAATGCCTAGCAGCGAAGGGAAGACGAATGCAGTTCCTTGAGTGCAGCCCCGCCATCTGCCTCAGTCCTCCGCCCGTGGGTTAAGTGTACTTGCCAATAAGTACACCACCACTTCACTTCTGTCAAGTCCTTATGTCGGGTTGCTTGGAGGATGCCCGACTTACGCCACAGCTAACATGTGCGCTTGTGGCGGAGTGGTTCCAAGAGGGGGGCCCCATGGGTGGCCATGCCGTTTGTCCGGCAAATGGCAGCAGTCGAACGTGACCGCGACCCGGTGCTGGCGCAGGTGGTCTTCGCAGCACAGCAGGCGACCTCGTGCCCTCAACGGGCCCCAGCCAGGGTGGAAGCCAGCCGGCGAGAAGTCAGCAATGACAGAGGCCGAGCCCGGCAGAACCTACTTTCGGCTCCCCGCTCCATGGATCTTTCGGTGTTCGCCATCTTCATTGCTCCGCGGGTTATAAATGACAACTATTGGGGGTACCAACCTTTCGTTTTGCAGCTTTTCCAGACTGTGCGCTCGCTGAGGTAGATGCCGTGGCACTCCGGCTCGCGGGCAACCGTCGTCGATCCTAGCGGCTCAGAGGACTCCAAGAGGACTTTGAGGATGGAGATGACTTTCCTTTCCATGTCGCGGTCAGCCTGGACTATGGCAGTCATCTCCCCCTGGGCGCACTCCCCGCGGCTGCTCGGCGAGCATCATGGCGCACTTCTCGTGCTGGGACCGCACTTAGCGAGGAGACAGCCTTGGTACGCCGTCGGAGGCAGAACGGTGGACAAGCGCCCCCGGGTTTGCCCAGGCGCGACTCAATACTCAGGGGGCAGCCGCCTCAGCTCGGCCAGGGTAAAGACCGGGCCGTCCCTGCACACATAGCTGCTGCCGATGTTGCAGCGGCCGCACATCCCGATGCCGCACTTCATCTTCATCTCCAGGGAGAGCACAACACGCTCCGGAGGGAAATGTAGCCGTTCCAGGACCGGCAGGGTGTATCGGGTCATGGCAGGCGGTCCACACACCACTGCGTAGGTGTCGTCTGCCGCCGGTGCAACGTTGCTGACCACATCCGGCACCATACCTACCTGGCCCTTCCAGTCGCCGTTTGCGGCATCGACCGTCACGTGAAGTTTCGGGTCATCCCTCTGCCGCCACTGCTCCAGCTCGCCCTTGTAGAGCAGCATCCCTGGTGTCCTCGCTCCATAGATGACAGTGAGCTTCCCGAACCTGCCCCGGATGTCTCTCTCCAGCACGTAATTGGTGAGGGAACGGAGTGTGGTGAACGCAAACCCGCCGCCGATGACGAGCAGGTCTCTGCCCTCCATCTCCTGCAACGGGAAACCCGAACCCAGGGGTCCTCTTACCCCCACCAGGTCCCCGTGTTCCATCTGGTGGAGGGCGCTGGTCAGCAGGCCGGCCCGGCTGACGGTGAACTGTAAGAGGCCGGCCCTGGTCGGCGAGGACGCGATGCCGAACGGCGCCTCCCCCTTTCCGAACACCGAGAGCTGAGCGAACTGCCCGGGGAGATAACGGAAGGCCTGCTCGTCTTCCTTATGGATGAACGAGAGGTCGAAGGTCTTAATGCTGCGGTCCTCCGTCTCGACGGTGACCTTCTCGATCCTCATAGGGATGGGCACATACGGGTTCTTTGCGATCATCATTCGACTCGCTTGCTCAGCGACTCGATCTCGTTCAGCACCTGCCGGATGTCCAGGTTCACCGGGCAGTTCACCACACACCGTCCACAGCCGACGCAGCCCGCCTCGCCGTGGCTCTCCGCCCAGTAGCGGAACTTGTGCATCAGCCGCTGCCGCCAGCGCTCCTTGCCCGTCGGCCGTGGGTTGTGGCCGGAGGCGTGTTGGGTGAAGAGAGGGAACATGCAGGAATCCCAGAGCCTGAGCCGGCGCCCTCGCTGCTCCGAGCCCTCGTCCACGATGTCGAAGCAGTGGCAGGTGGGACAGAGATACGTGCAGACTCCACAGCCGATGCACTTCTCGTGCAGACGGTCCCAGAAGGGGTCGTCCCACATCTCCTGTAGCCTGAGCTCCATGTCCTCCGTCCGGATGGCGCCTCGGAAAGTCGCCTCCGCTGACGCCTCCGCCTCTCTCCTGCGGCGGAGGCTGTCTTCGTTCGCTTCCCTGCACCCGCCGATGCTCTCCACCAACAGAGCCCCTTTGTCGGTGATCGCCTCGACCAGGTAGTCCGTTCCCAGGTCTGTCACCAGCACATCCGAGCCCGTAGCGGAAAAAGGTCCGCCCCCTACCGAGCTGCAGAAGCAGGTAGCCTTCGGGCTGCCGCACGACAGGCCAACAACCGTGCAGTTCTCTCTTCTCGCCAGGTAGCAGCCGTCACACTGGTTGCCGTTGGCGAACACCCGGTCCAGGAAAGTGAAGCTCCGCGCATCGCAGGGCCGGACGCCGAACAGCACCTGCGACCGCGACGCCGGTTGCGGCTCCTTCAGCACGAGATGTCCTCGTTCCAGGCTGTAGGTGAAAAGAGTTTCAGTCTGAGGGAAGAAGAGCCCCTTCGGCGGCAGTGTCGAATTACCGTAATCGAGGAGCACCTGCTGCGGCGAGTCCACCTGCCGGAAAGCGACTAAGGCGTCATCATTAACCGGAGCGAACACCTCGTGATCCTGGAGCAGTGCCTCCAGCAGCACCGACATCTGGTCCTTTGCGACAAGCACCGCTCTCACCGGATGAAGTCTCCAGGGTCGTCAGGGCTGAACGTGGAAAGCGGCATCGGCTCATGCACATCGAGCCCAGCCTTGTAGTGAAAGAGTTCTTCCACGTCCTTCTCCACCTTCTTTGTGAGCAGTCTCAGGTCGAGCCCCACAGGGCAGGCCCGTTCACAGGCGCCGCAGTCTACGCACCGGCCCGCCGTGTGCATGACCCGCATGATCTGGAAGACGAGGGCGTCCGTGGCGTCAGTCGACGGGCTCAACCAGCGGGGCTGGGTGCTGTCCACAAAGCACTCCGTGCAGTAGCACAGCGGGCAGGCGTTGCGGCAGGCATAACAGCGGATGCACCTGCTCGCCTGGGCCGCGAAGAACTGCCAGCGCTCGCCTGTCGGCAGTGCTTCGAACTCCCGCACGGTTGCGTATTCGTCGGCGGCCATGTCCTTCGCGACCGGATCCCCGATGAGGGTGTCATATATCACCGGAGTGGGAGAGCGGCAGGCGCGACAGGAGGCGTGAAGATAGCGCTCCTTCTCCAGGGCGATCGCGAAGCCGTCCCCGCGGAGGAGTATCTCCCCTTCCCGCTCCTGCACATCGATTGCCTCTCGCCCCGCCAGCTCGCTCTCGATGCGCCGCCGGTCGATCAAGCCCCGGCAGGGAACGCCGATAATGTGCAGCCGCTCTCGCTCTATTTGTCCCTCTCTGAGAAGCCCGACAATGGAGCGCGTGTCGCAGCCCTTGGCGATGACCCCTACTCTTTCGCGACGCCGCGGCAGGTACTTCGCGAGGTTGTTCTCGCAGCTCATGTTCCAGACCAGCCGCTCGACCTCAGCGGCATCCCTCGCGAAGCAGGGCGAACTGCGCAGTGGGATGGGGCCTGCCTCAAAGCCGATGACGACATCCACCAGCCCGTCGCTCAGCAGCCGCCTGGCAGCATCCCTTATTGCCGGCGAGAGATCCGTCACGGAGCCCCCTCTTGATCCCGAGCGCTGATCAGCCGCTGGGCAGGCCCCAGTGCCCGCACCGACTCGGCGACCTCTGCCACCACGTGGGCGAACTTGCCGCCCTCGGACGCCGACACCCAGGCGAACTGCACTCGCTCCTCCTCGATCCCCACGTACTCGAGCAGACGTTTGAGCAGGCCGAAGCGCCGTCTGGCCAGGTAGTTGCCTTCGAGGTAGTGGCAGTCGCCGGGGTGACACCCTGAGACCAGCACGCCATCGGCGCCGTGCATGAGGGCGCGGACGATGAACAGCGGGCTCACCCGACCAGCGCACGGCACACGGATGGTGCGCGTGTTGGGCGCGTACTGGAGGCGGCTCGTCCCCGCCAGGTCGGCGCCGGCGTAGCTGCACCAGTTGCAGAGAAAGGCCACTATCCGCGGTTCCCAGTGGCTGTGCTTCTCTTCCACTGACCGCCGCTCCCCCTACAATGCCGCTATCGAGGCGAGAACCTGCTCGTTGCTGATCCCGTGGACATCGATCGCCCCCGGCCAGCAGGCAGCAGCGCACACCCCGCAACCCTTACACACGACCTCGTCGACCACTGCGACCCTCGCCTCACCGTCGATACTGATCGCCCCAAAGGGACACACCGCCTCGCAGAGGCCGCACCCCGAGCACTTCCTGCCCTGTACCTCCGCGACGATCGCCGGCACCTCCAGGGCCTCCTGGGCCAGGATGGAGGCTGCGCGCGAGGCTGCGGCCTGAGCCTGGGCTATGGCCTCGTCCAGGGACTTCGGACCGTGGGCCAAACCACAAAGGAACACCCCGTCTCGGGCGAAGTCCACCGGACGCAGCTTCATGTGAGCCTCGAGGAAGAAGCCATCGCTATCCAGAGGCACCTTCAGCAGGCTCGAGATGCGGGCGTTGTCCTCGTTGGGGACCGTCGGCGCGGCCAGAGCCAGGATGTCCGCCTCCAGCTTGAGAACACGGTTCAGGTCGCAGTCCTCGCCTGTGACCAGCACCGCCCCCGACCCGGCGCCTGCCGAAGCCTGCGGCGGCGCATCCGGCCGGTAGCGGTGGAAGAGAACGCCTCGCTCCCGCGCCAGCCGGTACGACTCTTCGGACAGGCCATACGTCATCATGTCACGGTAGAAGACGCGCACGTCGATCCTGGGGTTGAGCTCCTTCAACCTCAGGGCGAGCTTGACCGTCTGCCGGCAACAGGTCCGGCTGCAATAGGGCCTATCGTCGTTCCGCGAGCCAGCGCACTGGATGAATGTGACGTTGCGAGCCCGCGCTACGAGAGGGCTCTCCGACGCTATCTCGTTCTCCAGCTCGAGGAGGCTTAGCACCCGCTCGTCTGCGCCGTGCGGGTAGCCGGTGGGCTGCCCTTCCTGGGCGCCAGTGGCAACGATGATCGCGCCGTGCTCGATACACCGTTCCTGCCCGTCGGTGCGGCCAGCGATGACGGTCGAGAAGTTGCCCACGTGGCCACGGACCTCCCGCACCTCGGTGTTCCGGTGGACGGCGATTCGCGGGTGGTTCTCCACCCGTGCGACGAGGGCTTTCACCTGTACGCTGACATCCCCGCCGTCGAGAGAGTAGCGCAGGCGGCTGGCTATGCCGCCCAACTCGTCATTCTTCTCCACAATGTGGACAGGGAAGCCCTGCTCCGCCAGAGATAGGGCTGCCGTCATGCCGGCAACTCCCCCGCCTAACACAAGGGCCGACCGGCTTACTGGCAGCGAGAGGCGTGAGGCCGGGCGGGCGATCCGTGCTCGCGCCAAAGCCATACTCACCAGCTCGGCGGCCTTCCGGGTCGCCACCTCCGGCTGGTGCATGTGTACCCACGAGCATTGCTCGCGGATATTGGCCATCTCAAAGAGAGCAGGGTTCAGGCCGGCCTGACGAATGGTGTCCTGGAACAGCGGCTCGTGGGTGCGCGGCGTGCACGCGGCCACCACCACCCGGTTTATGCCCAGCTCCTCGATGACCTCGATGATGCGCCGGGAGGTATCCACCGAACAGGTGAAGAGGTTCTCTTCAGCGTGCGCGACGTTGGGGAGGCTGCGGGCGTGGTGCACCAGCGACGGCACGTCCACGATGCGGCCGATGTTGGTGCCGCAGCGGCAGATGAACACCCCGATGCGGGGACGTTCGCCGGAGACGTCCTTCTCCGCGGGATATTCCTTTGCGGTCGCCAGGCTGCCGCGAACATCAGCCAGAAGCTGCGCTGATAGGGACGCCGCACCGCTCGCCATCGTCACGGACTGTGGGATGTCGGCAGGGCCAGCGAAGACGCCCGCCACGAAGACGCCAGCGCGAGAGGTCGAGACCGGCGAGGAGGAACTGGTGCGGCAGAAGCCGTTGCCATCGATCTCCACACCTAGCTTCTCGGCCAGCTCCAAGCTACTGCTACTTGGCGCCATGCCCACCGAGAGCACTACCAGGTCGAACTCCTCCTCGTGGGCCGTATTATCTTCACCCCAGAAACGGATGAGGAGTCCCTTTGTCTCCTGCACCTCCTTGATCGTGGACACGATGGTTCGGACGTAGCGTACGCCCGGCATGCGGCTCACCTGGCGGTAATAGTGCTCGAACCCCTTGCCATAGCTGCGGACATCATTATGGAAGACGGTGGCCTCAATACCCGCGTCGTGCTCCCGAGCCATCGTCAATTGCTTCGCCGCATACATGCAGCATACCGCCGAGCAGTAAGTCCGGCCGCGGGCGGGATCACGAGAGCCGACGCACTGGATCCAGGCGATCCTCTTTGCCGGCTGTCCATCCGAGGGACGAATCACCTGTCCTTCACTGGGCCCGGAGGCACTGAGGATGCGCTCAAACTCCAGGCCAGTTACCACGTTGCGGTAGCGCCCGTACCCGTACTCGGGCTTGTCCCTCGCATCAAACGTCTCATAACCGGGTGCCAGGATAATAGCGCCGACGTTGATCTCTAGTCGCCGTTCGCTCTGGCGCATGTCGATTGCCTTGCGGCGGCACGTCTGAGCGCAGATCTTGCACTGCTTCGACGTGTGGAAGAGGCAACGCTCGGCATCAACTACCGATACTGCCGGCACGGCCTGGGCGAAGGGGACATGTATGCACTTCATGTTCGACAGGCCCTGGTTAAAGGGGTCGGGCACAAGCACGGGGCAGTAGTCGGCGCACGTCCCGCAGCCGGTGCACTTCTCTTCATCAACGAAACGAGGCTTCTTCAGCAAGATCACCGTGAAGTTGCCCGCCTCTCCCCGCACCTCCTCGACACGCGCTCGCGTTATGATCTCTATGTTCGGGTTCCTCTCGCAGTCGATCAGCTTCGGAGAGAGGATGCACATTGAGCAGTCATTGGTGGGGAAGGTCTTGTCGAGCTGGGCCATCCGCCCGCCGATGCTCGGCGACTCGTCCACGAGGTAGACCTTAAAGCCCACCGCGGCCAGGTCCAGCGACGCCTGGATACCACTTACGCCGCCACCCACCACGAGGACAGCCCCCACCTTGGAGAGCAACTCCGTGCCCATTTCTGGCTGCTCGTCAAGCAAGCTCGAGGTACTTGCCTCTGCCATCAGAGGACCCCCGCTTTCGTCAGAACCGGCACCGGGTTGACCATGTGCCGCCGCCACCACCAGTCGGTTCCCTCCAGCCCAAGGGCGCAGGCCAGCAACTCTGTGAAATACAATACGGGCAAGCCGCGGCTGTCCTGTCGCGTGTCCAGATTCGTCTGGCACAGAGGACAGGCGGTGACGATACAGCCTGCCCCCGCCTCACGGGCCATCTCGACCAGGCGGCTGCTCAGCCGGCGGACCACGTCCGGACGCGCCACCGCCAGCCCCGCTCCGCAGCAATCGGTCTTGAACGACCAGGGACGCACGTCAGCCCCAACCGCAGACATCACCTGGTCCATCGACTGCGGGTCCTCGTAGTCGGCCCTGCCGGTGACTTCGGGAGGTCTCACCAGAAGACAGCCGTAGTAGCAGACGACCTTGAGGCCGCTCAGGGGCCGCCGGAGCGACTCGCGGAGCCGGCCGAGCGTCTCAGAGCTGCTGGCTACGTCCAGCGCGTGGAGCACCGTCACTCGCGAGGACGATTCCTTCTCGGCCACCTTCAACCGGTGATAGCAGGCAACGCAGGGCGCCACCAGGTGGTCTCCCTCCGCCTCGGCCAGCTCCAGGTTGCGCGTAGCCAGCGCCACCGTCAGCGCCGGGTCGAGCGAATGCGCGGCGCTGGCGCCGCAGCACGTCCAGCCAGCCAGCTCGCGCAAGTCTATCCCCAGCGCGCCATAGACCGCCCTTGTCGACGCGTCATACTCGCGCGACATTCCATGGAGAGAGCAGCCGGGATAATACGACACGGCCGTCACGGTCATCTTCCCTTCGCCCGCTCAAAAAGACGGCGCAGTTCCCCCGTCGCGACCTTCTTCGGTAAGCCAAGGGGGATCTTGCCCTTTTGGACCATCCTTGCACCCAGCCGGATGTCCCCCGGGAGGCGCCCGGCCCTTAGCGAGTAGCGCGCTATGAGCGCCATCTCGTGCACACGGCCGTGCGCTCTCACTTCATCCAGAAAGGCACGGTAGAACGCCAGCACCCGCCCGTCGGCGGGCTTCACGCCGGAGGCCGCGGCCCGCTGCTTCAGAGCGTCTATCACCCCAGCTACGTCCACGCCGTTCGGGCACCGGGTGGTGCAGGTCTGGCAGGAGGTGCAGAGCCAAATCCCTGAGCTGTGCAGCGCCTCTTCCTCGAGGCCGGCCGCCACCAGCCTGACAAGCTGGTGCGGGGCAAGCTCCATGTCGTCGGCCACGGGGCAGCCCGCCGAGCACTTCCGACAGGCGAAACATAGCTCGGGGTCCAGGCCCTCGACCCCACGGACGCGGTCAGCCGGTAAGACGCAAGCGCTCCTGGACCCGGCTCTCTTGACAGTCATGGCTAAGTTGCGGGGTCAGACATCGACCAGCGTCAGGGCGCCGCTGGGGCACCACTTGACGCAGGAGGGGTTTGGCGGCACGCCACAGAAGTCACACTTGAGCGGGATATCGGTGTCCGGCTCTCGGAAGATAGGCTTCGCGGGACAGGAGGCCCTGCAAATGAGACACTTGTCATACTCCCGCCCGCCGATGACCACGATGTTTCGCGAGTTGCACTCGGCGTCGGTGTAGGGGCCAGCCAGCTCCGGGAAGCACAGGTCATCCTTTCGAAACACCCTGATCCGCGAGCGCTGTGGGTCGACCGTGTCCGGCACGTGGTGCAGCGAGCATGCCACCTCGCATAGCCGGCAGCCCGTGCACTTGTCGTAGTCGATCCTTATCTTCTGCACCCCGACCTCTGTCCCGGAGCTAAGTCACAGTTTCAGTTCAGAGAGCTTCTCCGACGTCGGTACGCCGGTCTCATCCCATCCTCGCATCTGGTAGTACTGCGGGAGCATCCGCCCGAGCGAGCACACCCGGCCCTGCGCGGGTCCATCCGGCATGGGCTCTTCGAGCCAGCGACGGGGCAGCCGATCCTGCTCCTGCCCTACGCCGCACTCCAGGTTGAAGCGCCGCTCTAGGTTCACCACCATCTCGCCTATCTGACGCGCCGATTTTGGCGTTAGCTCAAGCCCCGTGGCAGCGTTGGCCACCCGCAGGGTATCTTCCAGCGGCAGCGCAATGGCTGCCAGCGGACAGACTCCCAGCGAGTCGAGAAACGCCTCCATGTCCTGACGCTCGATCACGCTGGAGACTACCTCCTCTGAGGCTGGAATGTCCTTCGAGCCTCGCAGAAGGCGGCTCGCCAAAGGTGTCCCCTCAACCCGGACCGGGCCATAGTTCGCCGTCGCGTACCAAAGGCCGAGCGCGTCGTCGCCGCGCGGGTCGTAAGGCGCGGCGGCACGGCCCTTGACGCCCATGAACAGATCGGGCTGTCCATACCTCTCCGCCAGCGCCGAGGGCCCATCGGCCAAAATCTCGCCGGAGCGGCGGCGCTGGGCCATACGGTTGAGCTGCAATAGAATCGCCTCGGCGTCTCCGAATCTGAGCTCGGAGCCCAGGTCTTGCTCCGGGATCAGGCCCTTCTCCGCCAGCTCCATAGCGCAGGCGATGGTGGAGCCACCGCTGACCGGGTCGATCCCCTGTTCGGCACAGAGATAGGTGGCCCGGGTCACCGCCTGCAGGTCTGCCACGCCACAAAGAGCCCCCAGCGCTCCCAGCGCTGCATGGTCTGGGCCCTCGCCGACCGCCGTCGAGTCAGTGGTGGGAATCTTAGTGAGCCGTCCGCAGGCTATGGGGCAGCCGAAGCAGCCCAGGCCGCGACTGAGGATACCCGCTGCGATGGCTCGCCCGCCAAGCGCGGCGCTCCCCTCGAGAATGCTGCTTTGGAAGTGCCGCACGCCCAGCGTTCCCTGCGAGCCGGCGGCCTCGATCATGGGTGCGGTGCCCAGCGGCGAAAGCACGTCGCTGACCAGCGACGACCGCTTGACCCGGTCAACGGTATGGGAGATAGCGTTCCGGAAGGCCTCCCCGTCGGCAACCGGCAGTCCCCTCGTCCCCCGCACTGCGACCGCCTTGAGCTTCTTGGACGCCATCACAGATGCCAGGCCGTCGCCTTGGCCAAAGCCGTAGCCGTCCGCCACGACCGTCGCCACCGCGGATAGCTTCTCGCCGGCCGGCCCGATTCCTAAGATCCGGGTCTCGCTGCTCTTCCAGGCGTCCCCCGCCTCCGAGCGGATGAGCTGTTCAGCCTGATGAACGGTGCGACCCCAGAGGTGGAGGCCGACCGCGACCGTAACCGACCCATCGCGGACGTTCAGGTATGAGGGCTCTGCGGCCTGATCTTCGATGATGAGGGCGTCGTAGCCGGCGAACCTTAGCCCGGCACCGAAGTGGCCGCCGAGCACGCTGCAGGCAAGGCCGCCCATCGGCGACTTGGCCGCGACGCACCAGCGCGAGCCCCCCACCGCACCCACTCCGGTCAGGAGCCCGGGAGCCACGACCACCTTGTTCTCGGCGCCAAGGGGATCCGCCCCGGCGCCTACGTCACAGGCAACGATATGCGCCGCCAGTCCGCGCCCGCCCAGGAAGCGTCCAGCCACCTCCGGGTCAAGCTCCTCGACCGTGCGCTGGCCGGAACTCAGGTTGACCCGGAGGATGCGATTCGTCCTTGCGCTCATCGGTGAATTCGCTGGAATGGCGGGGCATAGCCCTCGCCCCTGGCCCGCATTCTATGGCCATTGGGCAGGCAGCTCTTGCCAGGCCGCAGGGTTTTCGGCTGGAGGTCTGTTGACAAGGCTTCCTGTTCTGTCACCCTGAGCGAAGCGAAGGGTCTCGCTGAGTCAGATTCTTCGTCCGCCTCTGGCGGACTCAGAATGACGGGGCCCGCACAAGCAGGCTTCCCAACAGCCCCCTAGGCCTTGCCCATCAACCAATCTAGGCTCTTCTCCTCCAGCGCCTTGTCATAGCTGAATGCGCTGCAGGCGCGGCGGCAGATGCCGCAGCCCACACACTCATCGGATTCGACGTAGACGGTGTTCGTGTGGACAGTGATGGCGCCGGAGGGACAAACCGCCTCACAATAGGGAACACGGCAATTCTGTCGACAGATCACGTTCATCATCTGGAGCACTCCTTCACAGCAGCCCTTCCCGTGCCGGGGCTAACCCAGGATCCGGTCCGCCGCTTCCTTGTCCAAGTCCATGACGTAGGGTATGCCGGAGACCGCTGCCGCTTCCGGCGTAAGGGCTACCAGGTCATCCCTCTCCAGGTACTGCAAGGCGAACTTGCGTGCCCCGGCCATTAGCTGCTTCAGCCCCCCTGCCAGACGGTCGAGAAAGTTGAGCATCCCGATAGCCGATGGTGGTACACGCTTGAAGTCGGCGCCGAACCTCTCCTTGAGCGCGGCGGCCCCGACGAAGACCTTCACCAGGGCCTCATCGTAGTCCTCCGGGTCGGGGTACTCCCGCTCCTTCATCAGCTCCCCGTAGGTGTTGCCCACCATGGCCGCGGCCATGGTGGCCCGGCCCATGCAGCAGGCCTTCACGTAGGGGGCGCCGAGGGCCATGGCCTTGAAGATGTGGTCCTCCAGCGAAAGCCCCCCGGCGATGGCGACCGGGGGTACGTAGGCGCCCCTCTTCGCCAGTCGGTCCAGGTAGTCGTAGAGTAAGCACTCCAGGTAGACGGTGGGGATCCCCCATTCGTTCATCATGCGCCAGGGGCTCATGCCGGTGCCGCCGCCAGCACCGTCCACGGTGAGCAGGTCGATCTTGGCGTCAGAGGCCCACTTGACGGCGCGGGCGAGGTCCGCCGGGCGGTAGGCGCCGGTCTTGAGGGTGACGTACTTGGCGCCCATGCTGCGCAGCCGCTCCACCTCGTGATGGAAGCCATCTTCACTGACCATCCCCAGACGCGAATGCCGCTCGAACTCGTGGAAGGCTCCCTGGCGGAAGGCATCTCGGCTGGCCGCCTGCACCGGGTCCGGTATGACGACGTAGCCGCGGCTCTTGAGGAGGTCAGCACGCTCCAGGGTCGGCAGTTTCACTTCGCCGCCGATATCCTTAGCCCCCTGGCCCCACTTCATTTCGATGATCTGAACGCCTAGCTTCTCCACTACGTACTCCGGCACCCCGAAGCGGCCGTCCTCCACGTTGTACTGGACGATGAGCCCACCCCAGCCGTCGTACCACTCCTTGAAGGTCTTCACCCGGCGCTCCATCTCCGGCGAGCGGACTACCCGGCCGTTTTGGATCTCCGATTCCGGGTCCATGCCACAGACGTTCTCTCCCACGACGACGAGAATGCCGGCAATGGCCGCGGCAATGGCCATGCCCTCCCAGTGCACGCGGGCGACATCAGTGGAGCCGAGGGCGCCGGTGAATATCGGAAGCCGCATCTTGAGAGACCCATCCGCACCCACGGCGGTCGCAACGTCAACGGCAGGGAAGATCGCCTCGTCTGGATCGGCCTCAATCCCCACTGCGCCCACGCAGGTTCCCATAATGTTGAAGTGGGAATAATCGATGGGGTAATCCTTTTCCGAGCCGGCCGTCACCTTAGCGAAGGGTTGAGGGTAGAGCACCTCACGGCCCCGGAGCGCCGACCGGCCTATCTCGCAGGGGCCGGTACAACCATCGACGCACGTCGCGCACATGCCCGATATCGGCGAGACGTCCGCTCGTGTGGTTGTAAGAGTGGCCACACTAGCGTTTGGCTTGCTCAATGACATCGCTGTTCCTTCCTTCAGAACAAGGCGTCGTTGCACCCTGCTTGAGATGCCGTGGTTGGCGGGACCTAACGATATGGCGGAGGCGCGGAATGATGGGCGGCCACCGGTGGCCGCTCGCCGTTAGCCTACCCGCCCGCCGCGCTTGTGTCAAGCCACGGTACTCGTCGAGGTGTCCGTGGGCCAAAAGGCGAGCAGGAAGCTGTTAGGAAAGGCGAACGTGCAACGATCGCGGTCGCGCAGGCGGAACCCCGCTATTGTGAAGTCCAGATCGAGATCGAGGGCTGGGAAACTGAAACGACCTGCTGCGGCATGTCGTCAAGCCTCTCGGCGACCATGATTTCGCCCCCCACTACGGAGCCCGGTCCAGCCCGAACTTTGGACACTTCGTCCAATCTTCGTTATCGATCGGAATGGCGCTGACCGGCCGCTACAGCCCGCCCAGAAGGGCTTCCCCTGCCTCGACGTGCTTGGGCATGGCGATGTCGCCGTACATGGCTATGACCTCTGGGAGCAGCTGGGGCCTTAGCGCGGACACTGGGGCCGTTGCCGTCGATGAGGATGCCGGCGGATGAGCGCCGTACCTCTGGCTGCTCAACACTGTGGACAGAATTCGACAGGCCCAGGCGCATGCGCTATCTGCCAGGCAGGAGCTCGCAATCATGCCCTTGGGCGACACCGTAGTGTGAAGAGTGGAACCCGCTGCGGTCAGCGGGGCGGCCTCTGATGGCTAGGTCGGGAGTTATAAATGAAGACTATTGGGGGTACCACACCAAGATGCGGAAGGCGACGGAAGGGACTAGACTGGGCAGCTTCGGTGCCTCGGAGTCAGATACTCATCCGCAGCCGTGGGATTTAGAGGCTGGCCCATCTGGGCCGGCTGGGCGGGTCCCCGGCACGCGACGCACCGGCACAGTTGGCAGCCTAACCGCGCCCTCGGCCCTGTAACCCCAACGGGGCACCTGTTCCGGCCTCTCCATCGCGGGCGGGCTGGATCCTTGCTCGACCGGTGCCAGGTGGCTTGCACCACGAGCATGACTGGGCAGCGGCCTGACCCGAAGTCAGACGGATGGGATATTGACACCCGACTACGATGCTGACCGAGTGAAGACGCCTTGCGGCCCTGCCGATAATGTGCTAGGGTATGTAACAAGAAGCAAGTTTCCTCGTCCTCAGTTCGCCGCGAAGAAACCCTCGATTCGCTCCGCACTCGACGACAAGGAAGTTCCCCAAAGAGGAGGCCGTCGAGTGTCCTACACCGACAAGATGCTAACCTGCGTCGACTGCGGCGCCCAGTTCACGTTCTCCGTCGAGGACCAGGAGTACCACGCCAGCCGCGGGTTCACCAACGAGCCCAAGCGCTGCTCATCCTGCCGCCAGGCTCGCAAGGCCGAGCGTGGCCAGGGGGGCTACGGCTCCTCGTCACGCCCGATGTACCCGGTCGTCTGTGCCGAGTGCGGCCAGCACACAGAAGTCCCCTTCGAACCGCACGGTGACCGGCCTGTGTACTGCCGTTCTTGCTACGCGGCGCGGGAGCCAGCGCGCAGCCGCTACTAAGCAGCGGTGTCGCTGGTTGCCAGAAGCAAGGCTGCCAGCCCTTCCTTGCCGAGTGACCGTGCCGGGGAGATGCGGCCTTTGGCCGGGACCAGCATTGGGGCATTCCTATTGCGCTTCGAGAGGAGCACGGTATGCAGGTCTCTGAACAAGCCAAGGCCGCGCTCGCCGCGTTCCTAGAAGGGCGCGGGGAGAAGCAGATCCTGCGCCTAGGCGTCGCCAATCACCAGCATACGCTGGCCCTCGACGAAGTAAGGACCGGCGACCTGACCTTCCAACACAGGGGTCGCCCCGTGCTCGTCGTGGCCGCAGGAGTCGCACCGGACCTCTGGGGCCTGATCGTCGACGTGGAGCAAGGGGAGGCCGGCCTTCGCATCGTGTTGCGGCGTATCGCTAACGCGGAACGCGGGGATGCGGGCACAGATGCTTTCTCCGCCCCGGCCGTTGACCAACGGAGCGATGAGCATCACCGCCTGCTGCAGGATGTGAACGCGATCACTGCACAGATTGCTACCCTGCGGCTATCACGTTCCGCTGACAAGGTCCCACGCATTCGAGAACTAGAAGCGGCCAAGCAGGCCAAGTGGCACGAGATCCGCGTCCTGTTCGTAGCGGCTCACGGCGCATCGGAACCTCGGGCTGTCGCGGCGGTCCTTACAGCGGGGCCCTAGCGGGCTCGTCGCAAAGAAGGAACCATTCATGCTTGCCATCAGCGACGATGCCAAAGAGTTGCTGAGGGACGTACTAGAGCCACGCGGCCAGCCCGGCCAGGCGCTGCGCCTCTCCGAGACAGCCGAGGGCCTCGAAGTGACCCTCGACCAGGCGGCAGAGGACGACGTCATCCATGATGTCGCCGGTCGCGACGTGCTGATCGTCCAGCGGGACCTTGCGGATAAGATGGACGGCACCACCATCCAACGGGAGGAGTCTCGGGACGGCCCCAGGCTGGCGATCTCTTAGTGAACCGGCCGATGCCCGACATCCGCAGTGGGGCAGGGATATCACGATAGAGCTCGGAGGGTTCAAATGATGTTCTTGAGGCGCCTGTTCAGCCGCAGAGAGAGGCCAGCCGCCGGGCAACCGCGGGGCTTTTCCACGCAGCAAACGCAGGCAGAGCAGGACGCAACGCGCAAGCACATGGAGACGGAGTTGGCCGCCGACCGAGAGCGGCGAGGCGCCACCGACGTACGCCCGGGCAGCGAACAACCTCCCGCACAGGACTCCGGACGGCCGCCAACGGATGATACCTAAGTCCGACGTGCCAACTGCGGCGCTCGGATCTCGTTGTGGGAATGGCCATCCTCTCTCCCCCGCTTCATGTCGTCCACGTCGAACGGCAACTGTCTGGCCCTCTTGCCTGGCAGTGGAATCAGATGTCGCCAAGTCTCAAACTGCCAGCGCACTAACGAAAGGGATAGCCCTTGACAACATTTCGTAATTTCGCGCTTCGCGCCTCCTCCTTGAAGGCGCTGGAAGCAACGCATATCGTGCATCCGACAGCGATTCAGGCAGCCGCCATACCGCCGCTGCTGCAGGGGAGGGACATCATCGGGCAAGCGTGCTCGGGGTCGGGCAAGACGCTCGCATTCGGACTTCCGCTCGTCGAGAGCATCGACGAGCGCAGCAGGGCTCCACAGGCGCTCGTCCTGGCGCCGACCCGCGAGCTCGCGCAGCAGGTCGGCGGCGTGCTGAAGCAGATCACGGCTGGCACTGCGATCCGCCTCGCTGTTCTCTGCGGCGGGCACGCCATAGGCCCGGAGCAGGAGGCGCTTCGACTAGGCTGTCAGATCGTGGTCGGTACGCCTGGCCGCATCCTTGACCACCTGGCTCGGCGTTCGCTAAAGCCCGATGCCGTAAGGTACCTGGTCCTCGACGAGGCCGACGAAATGCTCGACCGCGGGTTTGCGCCCGACGTCGAGCGCATAATTGCCGCCACCACGACTGAGCGGCAGACCTGCCTTTTCTCCGCTACAACACCTGAATGGGTGCAGAAGGTGGCAGCGCGGTACCTGAAGAACCCTCTCGTCATCCAGATAGGCCTGGATGTCACCGACGGGCCGAGCATCGAGCATGAGGTCTGTGAAGTGTGGAATGACGACAAGTTCAGCGTGCTCCGCACGCTGCTCGATCAGGAGACTGAGGGGGCCACTCTCGTCTTCGGACGCACAAAACACGGAGTCCGTAACCTGGGCGCGAGGCTTGTCCGCCTAGGCTACCCCGTCGACGTGCTGCAGGGCAATCTCACACAGTCCCAGCGCGACCGAGTGACCAGGAGATTTCGGGAAGGTGCCACGCCGGTCCTGGTCGCCACGAATGTCGCCGCACGCGGGCTGGACGTGCTGCACATCGTCCGCGTGATCAACTACGAGCTTCCCGAGACCCATGAGCTCTTCACGCATCGCGTGGGCCGTACCGGCCGCATGGGACGTGCGGGGCGTGCGATCACGCTGCTTGGTCCGGCGGACCTCCCGAAGTGGCACGAGATCGAGAGGGGCCTCGGGAGAAAGCTCCCGCGTGTCACGCCACAGGGGGAGCCAGTGCAAGAGGTGGCAACGCCCGCAGCGGCACGCGTCCCGCGCTCCCGCCGTCGGTTCAGCCGGAGGCGCTTCGCTTCTCGAACCTAGAGGATCAGCCCATCGGGGCCACATGTTTGACTGTGCCGGGCGCACGTATTCGCACCATGTCCTCTTAGTGTGCTATCTATCCCCGACCGGGGCCTGCCCACAGACGCCCCCGCAGCCTCAATCAATTCCCGCCAGCTCGCGCTAGTCTTGCGCAACCTGTGGGGTGCCAAAATACCATCCGTATCTGCAAAGGGTTGACATGCTGAGGCGTCTGGACCAGCCTCTGGAGACTCCGTCCTCGTGGAGGTCCGGCCTTGATTACGTACTTCCTCCTCCTCTTCTCTCTGCTCCGCGACGCCCTCCGAACCCGACAGCAGCTCCTACTGGAGAACCTTGCTCTCCGCCAGCAGCTTGCCGTCCTCTCCCGCCAGCGGCGCCTGCGGAGGCTGCACCCATCTGACCGGCTGTTCTGGTCCTAGCTCTCTCGCATCTGGTCTGGCTGGCGGTCTGCCTTGGTGCTGGTGCAACCAGAGACAGCAGTCCTATGGCAACGCACAGCCTGTCGCCACTACTGGGCCTGGCGGAGCAGGCGGGCTCGGGGCAGGCCGCCTGTCCCCGGAGAGGTTCGGGATCTCACCCGGCGCCTGGCCCGGGAGAACTCCCGCTGGGGGAGCATGCGCATCGTAGGCGAACTCCGCAAGCTGGGCTACCATGTCAGCGCTCAGACCGTTCGCCGCTACCGTCCAGACGCCAGGCACCGTCCACCTCGCAGTCCTGGCGAACCTTTCTCAGGAACCACTCACCCTTCATCTGGGCAACAGACTTCTTCACGGTCCAGACCGTGACCTTCAAGACCCTGTTCGTGTTCTTCTTCATCTCCCATTGCCGCCGCAAGCTCGTTCATCTCAACGTGACTGCTCATCCCACCGCAGAATGGGTATGGCGGCAGCTGATAGAGGCCACCCCCTGGGGAGAGCAGCCGAAGTACCTCATCCGCGACAGGGACTGCTGCTATGGAGGGAGCTTTGACAGGAGAACAGCGAGTCTTAGGATCGAGGCCATCCTCACTCCAGTTCAGGCGCCGAAGGCCAACGCCATTGCCGAGCGGGTGATAGGCACGCTGCGGAGGGAGTGTCTGGACCATTTCATCGTCATCAATGAAAGGCAGCTGCTGAGGGTGATGCGGGAGTACGTGGCCCACTACAACAGCGGGCGGCCTCATCGGTCACTGGACCTGGAGACTCCGACCGGGCCGCCAGCTCGTGCCGGTCCGCCGCAGACGGGCAAGATCGTCGCTCGACCAGTGTTGGGAGGACTTCACCACGAGTATGAGTGGCTGGCGGCGTAGAGCGAGGAAGCGGATGGAATATTGGCACCCCACAGGTACCAAACCTTTCGTTTCATAACTTCTCCTACAATCATCTAGAGGTGCTCTCTGGCGAGGGGAGATGCCCTGGGTTACTGTCCTAACTCGGGCAGGTTTCGATAGGTCGTCCATCCTAGCCCTCATAAGTCATTGCTTCATTTTCCTCACAATCGACGGCCCAGAGCGGCGGACTCGCCTAGTGGGCCAGGGCCGGCAATCGCTCGGCGAACAGTCGCTCCCAGGATTGGCATCGGGGACTTGTGAACGGGTTGACAAATCGTGCCGAGTCCCCATAATGCCCGTATAGCCAACCGCTAGGACTCGCAGGTTCCAAGCGGCGCTTCAAGGCCGAGTCCACGCAAGCTGAGGCGGAGCGGCTAGTTTCCCGTCTGTCCGTACGACTTTTTTCTGCCTGATCAACCCGTGGGGGAGAGGGGCAGGCTGGGCAACGGTGTGGGTGCCGAGCACCCCGGGGAGGTGGTATGACAGCGAATCGCAGGCCTGTCTATTGGCAAGACCTGACGCGGAGACGCCTTTCGAGGCGACGGCTGCTGGCGGGGACAGCGGCTCTAGGAGTTGGGGCGGCGGGTGCAGCCCTGGCTGCCTGCGGTGGCGAGGAGGAGGCCGAGGCCCCGAGGCCCGCGGCCTCGCCCACTCTTGTGGCGCGCGCCCTGGAGCCCGCCAGGACTCGCGGCAGCTTCCTGCGCACGTTCGGCTATGAGTCGCTGCCCATTGACACGCTTGACCCGCACCAGAGCCAGTTCGGCCCGACCCACAACATGCACTCCTGCGTCTTCAGCAAGGTGCTGAAGTACGACAGCGTGTACGACGGCATCATCGGGACGGACCTGGCTGTGAGCATGCCGGAGGTGGTGGACAAGATCACCTACGTCATCAAGATCCACCCCGGCGCCACCTTCCACGACACGGCGACTATCCGCGAGAACCTGAAGGACATCGCCCCCGGGCTACCGGGGCGGGAGCTGACCGCTGAGGACATCAAGTACAGCATCCAGCGGCAGGTGAATCCCAATAGCCCCAAGTCGGCCCTCTACTACTGGGCCAGCCACTGGGCCACCATAGACACGATAGAGGTGGTGGACACCTATACCTTGCGCATCACCACCAAGCGTCCCACGGCGCCCTTCCTGCACTTCCTGGCGGACATCGCCGCCTTCATCATTCCCAAGGAGCTGGTGGACCAGGGCGACGAGATGAACGACGTGAAGCGGATGGTGGGCACAGGGCCGTTCATCCTGGACAAGTTTGTGGCCCTCCAGATATCGCGTGGGGTGCGCAACCCGACCTGGTTTGCCCGCGACCTGCTGGCTGACCAGGGGCTGCCTGACCGCCCGATCATGGACTTCTATGAGCAGCCCTGGTACATCGGCGACCCCACGGCCATGGAGGCAGCCTTCAGAGCCAAGCAGGTGGATCACCTCTGGGTTGATGACCCCGATGTCATTGACCGGGTCGCGGCCGAGCTGGGTCTGGAAGTAGAACGGACCCCGGGCAACGGCCTGGTAAGCAGCCGGTTCCTCTGCAACGACTCGCCGGCGGCGAAGACGCCCTTCAAGGACCTGAGGCTCCGCAAGGCCATCCACCTGGCCGTGGACC
>Ga0315277_10000344_pt1 | contig 75494 bp, 64 predicted proteins | sample YL17G05_15_MG_FD_203695 | JGI IMG/M metagenome (GOLD analysis project Ga0315277, IMG submission 203695) | Sediment microbial communities from Yellowstone Lake, YNP, Wyoming, USA - YL17G05_15 | ecosystem: Environmental > Aquatic > Freshwater > Lake > Sediment | place: USA: Wyoming | collected...
CTGGCCGGCGAGGGCACCTCGGTATCGACTTTGTCGGTATTGATCTCGACCAGCGGCTCGAACTCGCGGATGCCTTCGCCCTCCGCGCGCAGCCACTTGGTGACCGTTCCCTCGACGACCGACTCGCCCAGCTGGGGCATCATCACGCGGGTGGCCATGGTTGCCTCTAGTATGCCGCCAGCTCGCGCATCGCCTGCGCGATCTTGTTCGGGTTAGGCATGAACCAATCCTGCAGCGGGTGGCTGAAGGGAACCGCCGGGATGTCTGGGCCGCACAAACGGCGCACCGGCGCGTCCAAATCGGTGAACGCTTCATCGGCCAGGATGGCCGCGATCTCGGCCCCGTACCCGCCGGTGAGGTTGTCCTCATGCACGATGAGCGCCTTGCCCGTCTTGCGCACCGAGGCCACGATCGTCGCCCGGTCCGGCGGGTAGAGCGTGCGCAGGTCGACCACTTCGGCACGAATGCCCTCGCCGGAAACGATTTCCGCAGCCTGCAGCGCATAATGATGCATCATGCCGTAGGCGAACAGGCTCAGGTCCGATCCTTCGCGGGTTACATGAGCCGGGCCGATCGGCACCAGCCCCTCGTCCTCCGTCACCGGACCCCGAATCAGCCGATAGCCCTTCTTCGGCTCGAAAAACAAAACCGGATTCGGATCGCGCACGGCCGACTTCAGCAGGCCGCGCGCATCCTGCGGCGTGGAGGGGATGACCACCTTGAGACCCGGCACGTGGGCGAAGAAGGCCTCCAGCGACTGTGAGTGGTACAGCCCGCCGCCGATGCCCCCGCCGTACGGCGCGCGGATCACCAGCGGCACCGTCCACTCCCCGCCCGAGCGATAGCACATCTTTGCAGCTTCGCTGACGATCTGGTTGAAGGCGGGATGAATGAAGTCGGCGAATTGAATCTCGCAGATCGGGCGCAAGCCGTACAGCGCCGCGCCGATGCCCACCCCCACGATTGAGAGTTCGGCCAGCGGCGAGTCGATGACGCGTTTCTCGCCATACTTGGCGAACAGCCCCTGGGTGGCCCGGAACACGCCGCCGCGCGGGCCCACGTCCTCGCCAACGATGAACACTCGCTCGTCGCGCGCCAATTCTTCATCCATCGCCAGGCGGATGGCCTCAACCATTGTCATCTCAGGCATGGTGGATCTCTTCGGCGTACACCGGTCCCAGGCCCTCAACCGCCGGGTCCGGGTAGGGCGCAGCGTCCGCACCGTGCACAGCCTCTTCCACCTTGGCCGCTGCCTTCGCCTCAGCCGCCTGCTCGGCCGCCTCGCTCAGCACACCCATCGACTGCAGCGTCGCGCGGAAAAGGAGCAGCGGGTCGCGCTTCTTCCACTGCTCCACCTCTTCGCGCGAGCGGTAGGAACGGTCGTCGTCATCAGAGGAATGCGGCACTGGGCGGTAGGTCTTCGCTTCCACCAGCGTCGGCCCCTCCCCCCGGCGCGCGCGGTCGACGGCCTGCTGCATCACGCGCTGCACCGCCAAAACGTCGTTGCCGTCCACCACGACGCCCGGCATTCCGAAAGCCGCAGCGCGGTCCGCCACGTTGGGTACGGCCATCTGCCGATCCTGCGGCTCGGAGATGGCGTACACATTGTTCTCCACCACGCACACCACCGGCAGTTTGTGGACCGCCGCCCAGTTCAGGCCCTCGTACCACTCGCCTTGCGAAGTCGAGCCTTCGCCGATCGTCGTCACCACAACCCGCTCGTCGCCCTTCAGTTTGATCGCCAACCCAATGCCGGCTGCGTGGGGAATCTGTGTGGCCACGGGCGCCGAGGTGCTCACCACGTTCGCCCGCCGCAGGCCAAAATGAGAAGGCATCTGCCGCGCCCCGGACGAAGGTTCGCCGCGCTTGCCATACACGCCCAGCATGAATTCGAGCGGGGTCAGGCCAAGGGCGAGCATCAGCGCCAGATCGCGGTAGTAGGGAACGAGCCAATCCTCGCCGCGGCGCATGGCGTAGGCGATGCCTACCTGGGTGGCCTCATGCCCCATGCCGGAAATGTGGAAGGCGATCTTCCCCTGGCGGTGGAGCACCCAGGCGCGCTCGTCGAGCCGGCGCGCCAGGAGCATCACCGAGAACATTTCAAGCAAGGGCAGATCGGTGGCGGCCGCCTTCACCGTCGCCGTCGATGTCGCCGTCGAGGCCATCTTCACTTTTCCATTCGCCCGGGGTCGTTGTGCTCGGCCGGCGCTTCTCCGCTCGCCCATAGCGCCTCCATGCGTTGGTATGAAGCCGGATACTGGCCGGTGTAACTCAGGAACTTCGGCACCGGGTAGCGCACCCCGCCCTTGTGCGTGCCCTGCAGCCCCTCCACGATGGTCGCGAAGCGCGCCGCCGGGATGGTGAACGCCATCTCCTCATCTTGCGCCTGGCCGAAGACCCGGTCGCCGTAGCAAGGCAGGATGACATGGCACTCGCCGGTCTTCATGGTCGTGATGACCGCATCGGCGCAGTCGATGCGCCCGGCAAACGAGGAGGTCAGCCGCCCACCGCTCGACCACAGGCGCGCCGTCACCAATCGCATGACTTGCGCCGAATTGCCGTACAGCAGCACCAGGTGCGGTTCGAACGACGCGCGATGCAAGGGCGCCGCCACCACCCCTTGCCACTGTCCATATTCCCATTTATCAACCGATGCTTCGGTGACCACGCCCTCGGCTGGCGTGCGGGTATACATGCCGGCGCAGGTCATGCCTTCGAGGAAGTAACCCAGCATCGGCCGGAGGCCCCACACCGCCAGCGCCAGCGGGCAGGAAACATCCTCGGCCGTCAGCCCCACCGCCCATCCGTAGTGGCGCGCCAGCGCGAACCCCTGGCAGATGGCAATTCGCTCGCCAAGGTCAGCCGCCGGCCGCTTGGCACGTTCGGGCAACCGCTCGCCTGGCGCAATCATGCGAATGGCCAGCGGGAAGGTTGCCGGGCGGATGTGCTCGGTGAGTGCCGCGTTCAGCGCCTCAAGTTCCATAGCACGCGCCTCAATCATCTCCGGAATTGGAGAGGATTGGGCGGATTATATCACGGGCATCAGCGCCCTTTTTCCCTTTTTTGAGAGGTTGAGTGGCGATGGACTGCGTATGCTCTGGCTTCGACACGCCTTGCGCGCTCAGCAACGATCGACTCGCTTATTGTGGCTTTGATGAGACGGCGGTGCGACTTTTTCGTGGGAAGCGTCGCGCCTTTCGGTTGCCTCCTGAAACCGCTCCGATTGCCCCGCGCCGCTGCGCCCTTCTCGCAATGACAACGGGGTCTTGGTGGGGCACGCCATGGCGTGCCCCTGCAGCGTATGCGGTTCACCCGGGCTGCCCACGCTGTTCATCCTTGCCACAATTGGCGAAACGTATCGCGCCAGCCCATCCTGGGTTGGCGCGTGAGGCGTGCACCGAACACAGCCAGGCGCTACTCGCGGATTGCCGCCGCCACTACCTCGGCCACATCGCGCACCGGCACAGGGTCTCCCGCGGCGCGCGCGGCATCGGAGAGCATCACCATGCAAAACGGGCAGCCCACGGCGAGCGTCTTTGCACCCGAGGCGCGCACCTCGGCGTAGCGCGTGCTATTCACCCGTTCGGCGCCGTGCTCCTCTTCTTTCCACATTTGTGCCCCGCCCGCCCCGCAGCAAAACGAGTTGGCACGCGAACGTGGCAACTCATGCAGCTCCGCGCCCGCCTGGCGCAGCGCGCTGCGCGGCGCCTCGAACACGCCGTTGTGCCGCCCCAGGTAGCACGGATCGTGGAAGGCGACGGCCTCCATCGCCTGCGGCGCCAGCGTGAGGCGCCCTGCCCCCACCAGTTCGCTAATCAGTTGAGTGTGGTGAATCACTTCGTAGTTCGCGCCGAAGGCCGGGTACTCGTTGGCCAATGTGTTCAGGCAGTGGGGGCACGTGGTCACAATGCGTCGCGGCCGCACTGCGTTCAGCGTCTGCGCGTTCTCTTGGGCGAGTTGCGAAAAGAGGTACTCATTGCCGGCGCGGCGCGCCGAGTCGCCGGTACAGCGCTCGCGCTCGCCCAGCACTGCAAAGTCCACGCCCGCCGCACGCAGGATGCGCACGAAATCGCGCGCCGTCTTCTGCGCCCGCGTGTCGGTGGCCGGCGCACAGCCCACCCACCACAGGATCTCCGCTTCCGGATGAGTCGCCACCGTCGGCAGGTCCAGGTCCCGTCCCCAATCCAGGCGGCGCTCCGGCGCAAGGCCCCACGGGTTGCCCTGGCGCTCCATTCCGCGGAAGGCGACTTGCAGTTGCTCGGGGAAGGCGTTCTCCATCAGGACCTGATGGCGGCGCATCTCCAAGAGGTCCAACATGGGTTGGTTGCCCACCGGGCAGATCTCAACGCAGGCGTTGCAGGTGGTGCAGGCCCACAGCGCCTCCTCCGAGACGGCAAACTCGAGCAGCGTTTTGGGGCTCTGCTTGCCCGCGGCCAATGCCGCCGCGTTCTGGTTGATGAAGTAGCGCTTGTTGATCTCCAGCGCCGAGGGGGAGAGCGCCTTGCCCGTGAGATGTGCCGGGCACACGTCCTGGCAGCGGTTGCACATGATGCAGGCGTAGGCGTCCATCACCTGCGGCCAGGGCAGATCTTCGACGTGCTGCGCGCCGTACTGGGTCAGGCTCTCGTCTTCAAAATTGACCGCGGAGAGCCGAGCCGTTTTATGCCCTCCTTCAGAGGCCTCGCCGCCTACCCGCGTGACGGCCACCGGTTTGAGCAGGAAGTTGAGCGGCGCGAAGAAGATGTGGATGTGCTTGCTGCGCGCAAAGTAGGGCAGGAAGACGAGGATCAAGCCGACCGCCAGCCAGAACGAAACATGGATCATCAGCTCCAGGATGGCCGGTGAGGCCCCCGACCACAGGCGGCCCACGCGGCTGGCCAGCGGTTGCCAGGCATCCGGCCCCGCGCGCGCGAGGAAGAAGCTCTCGCCCAAGAAGCGCCAGCCGACATGCAGAAGGATGAAACCCGCCACAATCATCGAATCGCGGAAGATGCCCGGACGAACGCGCGCCTCAACTGGCGTCGATTCGAGGAAGTTGAAGATCCGCCGGCCAAAGAGCAGCCGGCGAACGAGCAGCGAACCCACCCCGATCAGGATGGCCACGCTCAACAGGTCGGCACCCAGGCGATAGGCGTCACCTACCCATCCCCGCCCCAGGAAGACGAACCCCGGCAGCAGGCCTTGCAGCACATCCCCGACATTGACCAGCAGGTAGTAAGTGAAACCCCACACCACAAGAATGTGGGCCACGCTCGGCGCCAAGCGCGTCTTGAAGGTGATTCGTTGGAAGATCGTGTTGACAAAGGTGGGGATGAGACGGCCAACAACGCCGCGCAGCGAGAAGCGACCGCTGCCGCGCCGGATGACCCGGCGGATGCGTTCGGCCGAACGCAGTGTGAGGGCGGCCGAGAGCGCAGCCGCCGCGATGAAGAGAATCTTCTCGACCAACGTCAGCATACCGATCCTCGCGGATGGGTTTCGGGGTTCCCGCCGAGCAACGAAAGAGAGCCCCAGACAACAGGCGGTCGTCCGGAGCCCTCGGTTGGCGTTCGTGCCGCGCCACTGCCGGCTTGGCGAGCCGTTCGAACAGGCCCCACTCTTTGAACGGCCTGGCGGAGTGAACCGAGGATACCACAGCGCCTAGGCTCAGTCCACAGGCGCACGCGGCCCGAGGCGACGGCCTCGCCACTGCGGTTGAGCGGAGGGGCACGCCATGGCGTGCCCCAACAAGGGCGCGCTGTCTTTGCGAGGCGCACGCGGCTCAACACAGCCGCTTGGCGGCAACAAGAGAACACCGGACGGCGATGACGCGCCTCACACTTACTCTGTCATTGCGAGGCGGGCGCAGCCCGACGAGGCAATCTTGGAGTTGCATGCGCCTAAGGAGCGGGGCGGTGGGTAGTTGGCCTCCCAGATGGCTTCGCCCCGCGCGGCGGGGGCTCGCCATGGCCGTCGGACCTGGGCCGGGGAATCGGAGCTGCGCCTGCAGCGTCGTCCGTGGGCGGGTCTTGAGCGCATGCCGCACGCTCGCGGCCATGCGTCAGGCATGCTATGCCCTCTCCCAACTCGCCCGCCGCCTCTCACCCAGCCTGCCCAGTTTGACAAGTACCCACGCTGTCGTATAATTGTATACACATGTATACAGAGTCGCCAGACACCTTCGATCGCTCCAGCCCCCTGCCGATCTACCTGCAGCTCGCCAATTGGGCCGAGGCCAAGATCGTTGAGCGCCAGTTTGCCGTGGGGGCCAAACTGCCCTCCGAAAGCCAGCTGGCGCGGCAGTTCCGGCTCAACCGCAACACCGTGCGCCAGGCGATTGCGTTGCTGGTGCAAAGCGGGCTGGTCGAGAAGCGCAAGGGCATCGGCAACTTTGTGGTGCGCGGCACAGCGCTCTTGCCCACGCATCAGCTCGGGCGCATGACCAGCTTCGTCGACGACTTCCAGCGCCATGCCGTTGAGATCGAAGACACGATCCTGTCGAAGGAGAAGGTCAAAGCGCCGGGAGAGGTGGCGGCGCGCATGGCGCTCGGGCCGGGCGACTGGGTGGTGCGCATCGAGCGGCTGCGCATTGCCGAGAAGGTGCCGTTGGTTCTCGAGCGCTCACATTACAGCTTCCACGATTTCGGACGCCTGCTGGAGATGGACCTGCGCGGCTCGCTCTATCAACTGCTGGTCAACGAATTCGGCGCGGACCTTCACCACTCGACGCAGACCCTGCGCGCCGTTCGCCCCACCAAACAGGTGGCCCTCAAGCTCGGCATCAGCCAGGAGGTGCCGTGCATGTTCCTTGAGAGCCTAGCCTATACCTCACAAAACCAATGCCTGGAGGTGTTGCAGTCCTACTATCGTGGCGATCGATACGTGTTCAAAGTCGAAGCCGGTCAGTACCGTCGGGAATTACTGGCGCCGGCGGCCCGCACCTGAGGCCCCGGTTCTGGCTCATACTCAAGGGCGCCTCGCGCGCTCACCCCACCCAAGGAGTTGCCTCATGAAGAAGATGGAAGAGTACTACGTCCCGTGGATGAAGGGCCAGAAGATGTACATCTCCTCGCACATCGAGCTGGCCTGGAAGTCGCCCGCCCTCAAACGCATGATGTCCAACGAAAATCCTTTGCCGCCCTCCGCCAAGGTTGAGGCCGCCATCCAAAAGTACGGGCGCATGGCCAACCGCTATCCGGATCAGGGGCTGGTGGTGCGCGCCAAGATCGCCGAGATCAACAGCCTGGCCGGGCCGGACAACGTGATGCTGGGCAACGGCTCGAGCGAGATCTACGACATGATCTGGCGCAGCCTGATCGGTCCGGGCGACGAGCTGATCCAGCACACACCCTGCTTCGGCATCTACAAGCTGCGCTGCCTGGTAGTGGGCGGCAAGCTGGTGTCGGTGCCCATGGTCTACAAAGACGGCGAGTTGCGCTTCGACCCACAGGCCGTGCGGGGTGCCATCACGCCCAAGACCAAGGCCATCGTCATCGCCAACCCGAACAACCCCACCGGCAACTTCATGGATGCCGACGCATTTGTCACGATCGCGGAGAAGGGTCTGCCATTCATCGTGGACGAGGCTTACGTCGAGTTCGCCGGCCTGGGCAAGTCGCAGGTGGCGCTGACCAAGAAGTACGAGAACGTCATCATCACGCGCACGCTCTCCAAGGCCTACGGCCTGGCCGGCCTGCGCTTCGGCTACTGCCTGGCGGCCAAATCGGTCATCGACCAGTTGGCGGCCACTCTCATCCCGTGGAATGTAGGCACCATCCCGATGTGGGCGGCGCTAGCGGCCTTCGAAGATACCGATGGACTAAAGACGCGCGTCGAGCACAACAACATGTCGATCGAGATGTTCGAAGAGCAGCTGGGTACGATTAAGGGCCTGCAGGTCTTCCACTCCTTTGGCAACTATATGCTCTTCGACGGTACCGACACCGGCAAGAAGGGCAAGGACCTGATCGACTTCGCTCTGAAGAAGGGCATCATCCTGCGCGGGCAGGAAGACATGTACGGGCGCGACGGCTGGTGGCGTCTGACCATCGGCAGCAAGGAAGAGAACGACATGATGGTCAAGGTGGCGCGCGAGTTCTACGGCACGTAAGCTCGCGCGGCTCGCACGGCACGCGAATCAAGAACCAGCAGGCCTCAGCCTGCTGGTTTCCTTTGTGGACGGCCGATCCTGTGCCCGGCGCATCGCGCCGCGCACCACACGCCGTCTACCCGAGCAACCCGATGACCGCCACGCCGGCCGCCACCAGCGCCGCCCCCACGACGCGCACCGGGCCGCCACTCTCGCGAAAAACCCACACCCCGATGGCCGCCCCGAGCACGACGCTCACCTCGCGCACCGCGCCGGCATACCCGGCGGGCGTGCCCAACTGCATGGCGTACAGCACGAGCGCATAGGCGGCCAGGCTAGTGAGGCCGGCCAAGGGCGCCGCCCAGCGCGAGGCCCTCAGTTCGCCCTTCAATCCCTGCCAGCCCACGCGCAAAAGGGTCAGCGGGGTGAGCCACAGGGTCGTGATCGCGAGCGCCAGGTACGTGTAGAGCAGCGGGTCCACGCCGCGGATGCCCACCTTGTCGACAGCGGTGTAGAGCGAGGTAAAGAATCCGGCGGCCAGCGCCCAGCGCGGCGCGGTCCGGCGCAGCGCCCGCCAGGGTTCGCTCCAGCCCCCGAGGCGCGAAAGGTTTGCCAGATACAGCCCGACGGCAATCAGGCCCACGCCGGCGATCCCCCACGCCGTCAGCCGCTCGCGCAACACCAGCCCCGACCAAATGAGCAGGAACATCGGCGCAACGCCTCGCGCCAGTGGATAGACCGTTGACAGATCGCCCCCGCGGTAGGCCTGGGCAATGGCCCAGAAGTAGCCGGCTTCGAAGACAGAGCTCAGGGCGATCCACATCCAGGTATCGGGCAGCAGCGGCCGGCGCACCAGAAACACGACCGGCAGATAGAGCAGCGTGCCCCAGGCCATGAACCACCACATGAGCGCGGTGCGATCGTGGGCGCGTTTGAGCGCCACGTGCGCCACCACGTGCACGCAGGCTGAGAGCAGCAGCAGGGCCAGGCTGAGCGGCGACACGCGGGCGGAACTCCGTTAGTGGCGAACCGGGCCGGCCCAGGCCGGCCCGGCGATCGATGCGTGCAGTGGCGGCCGTGCGGCTACTTCGCCCACTCCGCCGGCGGCAGGCAATCGCCGCGCACCATGTCTTTGAATTCGGCGCGGATGCGCGCCTCAGCCTCGGCTGCCAGACAGGAGTCGTACTCGCGGGTGAGAATCTGGCGAACCCGCTGCATAGCCCGCGCTTGGGTATCGAGCCCGCCGTTCTCGGCCCATTTTTCGCGCGGGTCGCGGTCCGCCAGAGTCGGGACGTAGTTCGTGCTGCGCATGTGCTCCACGGTGTGTTCGTGGAACATGAAGGTGCCACCCGGGCCCACTTCGGCGAGCACGTCCAGCGCCATTTCCTCGGGCGCGAACTCGAACCCGCGCCCGAGGCGCCGTAGCATCATAGCAATCTCATCGTCGATGACGGCCTTGGCGAAGTCGAAGGCCAGCAGCGAATCCAGGAGCCCCGACATGTTGAACATGCCCACGCCGCCCAGCAGCCCGGCCACGACCGACATGCCGGTCTCGTAACCCGCCTGGGCATCGTTGACTTTCGAGTTGGTCAACCCGATGTAGCCGCCGCACGGCACATTGTAGAAGCGGGCCATCTGGGCAAATCCCATGTGCAGCATGGCGCATTCGATGCCGCCCGGGGCATAGGCGCCCGTGCGCATATCGGCCACGGTCGGCAGCGTGCTGTAGATAAGCGGGCTGCCGGGCTTCACCATCTCGGTCAACGCGGCGTAAGCCAGGAATTCGGCGTTGCCCTGGGCCAGGGTGGCCGGCAGCGACATGGGCGAGGTCAACCCGGCGTTGGGCACGATCGAGCCGTAATACGGGTACCCGCGCTCGACGTAGTAAAGCAGCATCTCGGTCGAATCCACGTCGAAGGTGAGCGGCGAAACGACCGGACAGGTGTGATGCGTGATGAAGGGATGGTCGCGGTAAGCCGCCTCGCTGCCGGCGACCAAGGCGCCCAGGCGCAACGTGCGGCCGGCATCTTCTTCATCCAACGAACTAATGCGTAGGGGCTTGAGGCAGTTCTTCAGCGTGGGCATCAGGCGTGCCAGGCTGTAGTAACCCGGCGGTGCATCTTCCGCCAAAGTCGAAATCGAGAACACGTCGTAGCCCGGCAGCTCGTTGACCAGCCGCGCAATGCGGGCAATATCCTCCGAGGTCGCGCGCCGCTCCTGGCCGGTGACCGGGTCGATCAGGTTCGGCGCCGAACTGCCGGTGATGATCACTGGCGCATCCTTCGGCAGGGTGCGGTCGAAGCGCGGATCGCGCGCGTGGAAAGTGAAGGTAGGCGGCATACTCGCGCGGAATTCCTCGATCACCCTACGCGGAAATTTCACCAGCGGGCTGCCTGCCTGGGTCAGGCACCCGTGGCGCGCGAAGAGGGCGTGCGCCTTCTCGTTGCGCACCAGCATACCCACGCGTTCGAGAATCTCCAGCGAGGCCTCGTGCACCTGGCGCAAATCGTCGCCAGTCAGAAAGGTTGCGTAGGTCGTTGTCATGCGTGAATGTCCTCGCGGCTCCCGCCGCTGCGTCCGGCGGGCGAAGATGTGAAGGCCGGCCTACAGACGCAGAGCCGGGCTCTTCATGGTTGCGGGAATAGGCACGCCGAGCAGCTTGCACACCGTGGGCGCAAGCTGCAATTGTGCGGCTGGCGCGGCGATCGCTCCGCGGCCCTTTCCCTGCGGCGTGAGAATATACAGCGGGACGTTGCGGTTGCCGGGCAGGATGCCGCCGTGCATGCGGTCGTTGGTGATGCCGTGGTCGGCGGTGACCAGCACCGTATAGCCGGCCTGCTTCCATTGCGGGATGAGCGTCGCCAGGATGACATCCTGGAAGATGGCATTGTTGCGGTACTCGGGCGAATCCGAGCCGTGCGTCTCACCCATGTGGTCCATGCCCATGGGGTGAATCAAGACAAAATCCGGCACAAAGCGGTGGATGAGGTGGGCGCCCATCGCAAACACTTCGCGGTCGGGAGTCGGGTCGTCGAAGTAGAAGCGCCCGTGCTGGATTATCTGCTGCGGGTCGTCCGTCTCGCGCTCGACGATGAAGTCGTACGGGGCACGGATATACAGCTCGGAAAACCAATAGTAGGCAGCCGCAGCGGTTGTGCGCTTATGCTTCACCGCCTGCCCAAACAGGTTGGGCATGGTCGAGCGCCGCACCACCAGGTTGCTCGTGACGCCGTGCGTGCTGACTGGCGTGCCGGTGCAGATCGTCTCATACAGCGGCCGCGACATCGTGGGCAGCTCGGCGATCAGCGTGTAGCGCGTCGCCTGGCGGGTTTCCACCAGGTGCCACAGGTAGCCCATCTGTTCGCGCGCGGTATCGTCGCGCAAACCATCGCACACCACCAGCACGACTTTGGCCATCGTAACTTCTCCCACATCGAAGATGATCCAGCGCCCCCGGTCTGGCCTCGCGCCGCACGCATTGTACTGGCTCGGCGCGCATCCTGGCGACGCCCGGGAGTCACAAACGAAGGGCGGTCAGCTCGCCTGAGCCTGTCCGCCCTTCCCTCTCCGGAAGTGTGCCCGGCCCACTCTGGGCCGTGGTTATCGCGTGCCGAGCGCAGCCCTCGGCGGGCCTCTGCCCGCCGAGGGCTGGATATCACTCCTCGCTCGTCTTACTCGACCGGGATTTCCTTGAACAGCATATCGACATTGACGCCCTGGCGCTTGCGGTAGGCGTTGAAGCCAAAGTAGATTGCCGCCGCCAGCAGGTAGTTCAGCATCATGAACGCCATCGAGGTCACGTTCGACCAACCGATGCCATAGCTTGCTACGCCGTCGGCTGTGGTGGGATCCCAGAACCACACGACCAGCAGCCAGTCGAGGAAGAACAAGAAGATCAGCCCTGCCAATGTCACCATCGGCATCTTCTCGCCCACGACGATGCGCTTGCCGACGTAGTACAGAACCCACACCAGGACCGCCGCGTTGACCACTGTCAGCACGCCAAGCAAGACCACGATGGCCCAGGTGAGCCAGTTGGCGCCGATGGCCCCCATGCCGCCGATGATTGCCCAGGCGTACTTGAAGGAGGTGACGATCAGGTACGCCGCGCCTACCAGGTAAGCCAGCAAGACCAGCCAGCTGAGCCAGCCCGGAACGCGGTTCTTGGCGATCGGCGAACCCTCGAACATCGCCTTCTGCCGCCAGGGCAGGATGGTGGCCGCGAGAGTGGAGCCCAAGAAGGTAATCGCGATAACCACCGTGGCATCCAGCACCAGGGTGCGGAAGCTGAGCCAGTTGAACGCATACATGATCGAGATGATCACCGAGGGGATGACCATCAGCAGCAGCGCGTTGACTGGCGTCTTGGTGCGCTCATCGACCTTGGAAGCCCACTCGGGCAGCATGCGGTCGAAGGCCGCGGCGAAGATGACACGGGTGGAGCTGAGGAACACCGTGCCCGACCAGCCGAACCACCACAGACTCATCAGCAGCACGATGATGAACTGGATGGCCGGGCTCTTGACCATGAAGGCCGCGAACAGCGCCGGGTAGGGCCAGATCGGCAGCGCGGTCTCCGTGCCGTAGAAGATGTTGCTCCAGAACGCCCCGTTGGCCTTCTGGTAGAAATCCCAGCCTAGGGTCTTGCCGATGAGCAGGGCGAAGATCACGCCCAGCACGGTGGTGACGATGATGGCCGAGGTCATGCCCCAGAAGTTGCGCTTGTAGTCGGAGGCGCCGCGCACTTCACCGTACAGGGTGGAACCCCAGTTTGGCCACAGGTTGAAGAAGGTGAGCATGGGCACAAGAACAATACTCGCCCCGAGCGCCAGCGGCCACAGCGAGCCCGGAATGGTGCCCGCCGCGTCGCCCGCCGCGACAATGGCGCTGTAAGTATCACCTGGTGCAGCACCAAACTTGGGGGCAGCCGCGTTGAAGGCGGCAATGAAACCGGCATTGTTGCCGAAGAGCAACAGGCCGAAGACCGCCGCCAGCCCGACCACGCCCCCCCAGAAGCAGAACTTCTGGATGCGCGCGTACCACTTCATGCCGACCCCAATGTACACAAACACCAGCGCGCACACGGTGAGCATAGCAACCAGCAGGCCGATGTTGGTGTTGGTGAACCACAACGCAGCGTCCTTCAAGCCCAGGATGCCGAGGATCGGCGTGAAGAACTCGTAGGTCAGTATCTGGCCATAGAGCGGCACCCACAGCCACAGGATGAACCACCATCCGGTAACGGTGAGGATGAAGCCCAAGCCGCGCCCCAGGATGCGGCTTTGCCAGACGTAGTCGCCGCCGGCGCGCGGCATGATCGAAATCAGGCTGGCGTAGACCACCACTTCGAAGACGGTGAAGATGGCGCCCAGAACGATGGCCGTTGCCAGGTTGCCGCCGAAGTACCAGCAATAGGAGAAGATGAACAAACCGAGGGTAATGAGGTTAATGGAGAACGTGGCGTAGACAAAGGCGTCGAACACCGACCAGGCCCGCACCAGGCCGGATGCCTTGCGCACAAACAGGGTGGCTTCGGACATTGCGATTCTCCTCTACAGGACTTGCCGGCGCGAGCCGCCGGGTGTGCCGGTCTGCGTCGACAGTTGCTCGTGCTCTCAATCGCGACGACCAACCCCTGATCGCACAAAAACTCGTTGGCTCAGATCTTGAGAACCGCCTCCTTTCCCCGGCCGCTGCGTCTGCCGGGCCCAGGGTCCCTGGACCGATCAGCCCGTGGCCATCAGGTAATTGCCAACCGCCTTGGGCTTGAGGTCCACCACCGCCCCAACCAGCATGCCCTGCTCGTACATGCTTCCCGGGTTGATGCACAGCGTGCGGCCGAACTTGCGCGTGCCCTTGCCCTCATGAATGTGCCCAAACAGCCCCAGCAGGGGCTTGTGCTTCTCAATAAGCTCTAACACCGTCTTGCTGCCTACAGGTACGATCGAGCGCCCGCCGTAGGCCGGCCGCAAGTCCTTGGTGAGCTCGGGGGCCTCATCCAGCCCGCTGCCGTAGGGCGGCGCATGCAGGTTGAACACCGCGTTGGGGATGTCACTCAGCTCAGCGATCATCGGCTCGATGCGCACTTTGAGGGCTGCTTCGCTTTCCTCGCGGTGGGTGTTCCAGGGAGTTGGGTTCGACCAGCCGGTGGAGATCATCTCGTGATACTCGTCCAGGTGAATGACTCTGCCTTCCACAATCTCCACAACCTTCGAACTGCGAAGGACAGGGTCGATCTCCATCATATCGTCGTTGCCCGGGCAGACGTAGCAGCGCATGCCCGTGCCGGCCAGTTTGGAGTCTGCATATTCCAGCCATCGCTGCACTACCTTGAGCGCTTCCTGGAGGAAGATCTCATCGGAGCGGCCGGGGGTCGCGCTGATGTGCGCCACTTCATCGGGCGTGGTCACGTAGGGGTAGTAGCCCCGGTTCTGAATAGTCTGCACCATCGTGTCGACGGCGGCCCGTCCTTCGAGGATCGACTCCTGGTCGAGCAGAGTCACTTTCCACTTCTCGTTGCCCTGGGCAATGATCGGGACGATGGCCTTGCCGGTCATGTCGCCGCCCAGGATGAGGATATTGGCCTCGTAGAACTTGCCGGCACTAATGAACTTCTTCCAGCAGATTTCCGATCCGTGGACATCGGTCGCGAAGTAGATGCGGGTCAAGATATCCTCCTCCAGAGGCCCGCGCGGCCCATGAGATCAGCGATACCGATAGGTGCTCAGGGAAGCGCATCCTGCGCCTCCCCGGTTGTGTGCTGCCGAAGAACCCGCCGAGCCGGCGGCGGCGAACGATGCAGCCGGCGCGATCAGGCCTCCGCCATGACCCAACAGGCATGGGGTGGGAAGGAAACGGTGATGGGCTCGCCCACGCGGGGCAGTTCGAGGCTGCGCTTGTTGAGCAAATCCAGCACGACCGTGGCCTGCCCCAGCCCGACGCGCACGCGCACGATCGACCCCAGGAAGGTGACCATCTCCACCTTGCCGGTCAGCTGGTTCTCGTCGGACAGCGAGCCAATGTGCATCTGCTCCGGGCGGAGCATCACGGTGACCGTGGCGCCCTGGGCCCCGCGCACTGGCGCGCGCGTTTCAAAAATCTGGCCGTCGTAAGATAGCTTGCCCTGGCCCACGTCCACTACCTTGCAGCGCAACTGATTGAGCGTGCCCACGAAACTGGCGACGAACGGGGTGGAGGGGAAGTTATAGATCTCCGACGGAGCCCCGACCTGCTCCATGTGTCCGGCGCTCATCACCACCACCCGGTCCGAGAGCGAAAGCGCCTCTTCCTGATCGTGGGTGACGTAAATCGTGGTGATCTTGAGCTCTTGCTGAATGCGTCGTATTTCGACGCGCAGCTCGACGCGAATCTTGGCATCCAGCGCCGAAAGCGGCTCGTCGAGGAGCAACACTTGAGGGCTGATGGCCAGCGCGCGGGCCAAGGCCACACGCTGCTGCTGGCCGCCCGACAGCTGGTAGGGGTAGCGGTCGCCCAGCTTGGGCATTTTGATGAGACCCAGCATCTCCTCGACGCGCTTTGTGGTCTCAGCTTTGGGGCGCTTGGCGACCTTGAGCCCGAAGCCGACGTTGTCGGCCACGGTCATGTTGGGGAAGAGGGCATAGGCCTGGAACACCATCCCCAGATGGCGCTGGTTAGGAGACACATCGGTAATGTCTTTGCCGTCAAGCAGGATGCGTCCGTGATCGGGGACTTCAAAGCCAGCCACCATGCGCAGCGTCGTCGTCTTGCCGCACCCGCTCGGGCCGAGCAAAGAGACGAACTCACCCTTCTCCACCTCCAGCGCGAAGTCATCCACAGCCAACGCTGGGCCATAGGCCTTGCGCAAGTGGTCCAATACCAGGTAGGCCATTGTGCTCCTCGTCCAGTTAGTGTCCGCCCGCGACTTGGGCCCGACCTGGCGCGCCACGGCCGAAAAGCTGGATGATTCCCATGGATGCCCAGGTAAGCGCAAAGCTGACGACGGCAAGAGCTGCCGGTTCATAAGCCTTTTGCTGAATGAGATACGCCATGTAGGGGGCGAAGGCCGGCTTGACCAAATACTGGGCGAGGATGTACTCGCCCATGACGATCGCAAAGCTCAAGAAGGTGCCGCTCAAGATCGCGACCCGGATACTCGGCAGGATAATGCGGAACAGGATTGTTCCCCAACCTGCCCCCAGACTCTGAGCCGCCTCGGTCAGCGTGCGCACATCAATGGCGCGCAAACCCGTATCCACCGCGCTGTACATGTACGGCATTGATAAAACCGTATAGGCCGCAACAAGCAAGGCCGGGCTGTCAACGATAAGAAGCGGCGGCCGACTGAAGGTCCGCACCAAAGAAAAGACGTAGACAATTGCGGGGATAACGAAGGGAAGCAGGGTGATGAACTCGACCGGTGTGCGAAACTGCGGCAGCCTCAGGCGTATTACGTAAGCCGTAGGCACGAAGATCAGGATTCCGACAACCATCGTGAGAACCGCCCATAGGACGGATGCCGAGAAGCTGTACACAAAATCCGGGTCACTCAAGACGTTCTGATAGGCCACGAAGCTCAAGACGCCCAGTTTGGCGCGCAGGGAGAATAGAAAGGTGGCGACCAGAGGCAGGAAGAAATAAACGATACCAAGGATCATCCAGAACCACGCCCAGACCTGACCGCCGCGCCTCATCGCAACCACCTTTCGGACTTTCGTTGGAGTATCGTGCGCCCCACGATGGCGAGCGCCATCACAACCACCATACCCAGTGCCAGCGCATATCCCAAGCCGGGGTCGCCGAGTATGTCGCCGCGAAGTTCCGATCCAATCACGATGGTCACGAGATTGATCTGGCCGCCGGTCAGCGCCTGGGCTGTGGCGAAGGCACCAAAGGAATTCCCGAAGAGCAGGATCATGGTACCCAATATGGCAGGCAACAAAATCGGGAAAGCCACGTACCTCCAGTACTGAAAGGAACTGGCTCCCAGATTTTCCGCGGCCTCGAGCCATTCGCGTCGCAAGCCATCAATCGCGGGCGCGATGATCAAGACCATCAGGGGGAATTGAAAATACAAATACACCATACTGAGGCCCCAGAACGTATATAGCGTGAAGCCATGGTAGTAGGGGTTGAACCCGACACTCGTCAACCAACGCGTCAGCTCGCCTGACGGACTAAGCAAAGCAATAAAGGCAAAGGCCAGCGGAACGCCTGCGAAGTTGGACGCCACCCCACAAAAGGTCATCAAGCTCGAGCGTACGAACCTCGGCAATCCCCCGCGAATCGCCGAGAACGCCAGTAGGAAGCCAAACACCCCACCCCCCACCGCGGTGAGGAGGCTGATCTTTATGCTGATCCAGTAAGCGCCCAGAAGGTAGGGATCATGCAAGAGCTGCACAACATACTTGAAGGTGAATGCATGTGTTTTCGTATCTTGGAAGCTTCGCGCGCCGAGGATCGAGGCTGGATAAAGAAGGAACAAAAGGGCGAACAGGAAGAACGGCATGACTCCCAGCCATGCCCAGGAAAACTTCGGGGAGGCGGGGCGCGCCGACGGCGCGCCCCGCTCTGCTACCTTAGTTGGAACCGTGACGGCCATTCTATGGAGCCGGCGTTGGAATATCCACACCAACGGTCGTCATCCAGCCAGCCGTGATGAGCGTCTTTGCCGCCGTGAGTTGATCGGGGCTGGGGGCAACCGCCGAGGCGTAGGCGCTGGATGCAGGCAGTTTTGCTGCTAAATCCGCGGGGATGACTCCCCGGGATTCCATGTCGGCCTGATTAACGCCATGTGCATAGCCCCTCATCCAAGCCATCTGGCCTTCATCCGAATGGAGAATCTCCATCCACAACTTGGCGCAATTGGGATGGGGCGCATACGCGCTGATCGCCTGAACATACATACTGGCGATCGTCGGTGATGGATAGACAACAGTGACGGAGGGATTCCCCTTGAAGCTATCTTTGTAACCGAAAGCCAGATAGTCCCACGTCAACACGATGGGGGTCGCGCCCTGCGCAATGGTGCCTGGTTTGGCGATCACAGGGACGAAGTTGCCCGCGTCGTTCATTTGCTTGAAGTAATCAAGGCCCGGCTGGGCATTGTCCAAAGAGCCGCCATTAGCAAGTGTCGCTGCGAAAACCGACTGGATAGCCTGATTGGAACTGCGCGGGTCGCCACTAAGTGCGACCTGGCCCTTGTATTCGGGCTTCAGTAGGTCCTGCCAGTTGGTCGGCGGATTCTTAACAACGGCGTCGTTTGTCATGACAGCCATGACGCCGTAGTAACCACCGGTCCAGAAGCCATCCGGATCCTTCGCGGGAAGGCCCAGGATGGTAGCGGGAACCTTGTCCCAGGTCGAGACCTTGTATGCCTGGTAGTTGCCGGCATCCTTGCCCGTCTTGCCATAGGCATAGCCGACATCCACGATGTCAGGAGCCTGCGGCCCCTTGTTGTCCTTGTTGGCCTCGATGGCCGCCAGTTCGTCCGCCGAGCCGGCATTGGGATCAAGAGAATTGATCTTGACACCAGAGGTCATCTGGAAGTCAGCAAAAATCTCGCCGTAGTTCGCCCAGTCGGGTGGCGTGGCAATGATCGTCATCATCCCTTCCGCCTTGCAGGCGGTTACAAGCGCTTGCGGCACACCTGCAACTACTACCCCAGTGTATCCCTTGGCTACATCGGGGGCGGCCGGGCCGCCACAGGCTGCCACGACCAAGGTGCTGACCATCAGCATGGCCCATACGACTTTCTTGGTAAACATATCTATTCTCCTCCTTGTGTGCGCTGACCAGAGTCGAGATGGTGTGCCTCGACTGCTGCTGTCTCCCAACCGTCACGTGAGCATCGATGCGGTGTGTGCAAGAGACGATTGGATCACAAGATGCTTGGGGCTCGTTTGGAGAGCGGGTGGTATTGTTTGGGGCTATTCACCTCCTCGATCGGTGCCAACGGATCCCGCAGGCGTCGGGACGGGCCTTTCAGAGATCGGAACTGTCGCTAGAGTTTATACCAATCCGACACGGTACGCAATCCTCTTCGATCTTGGAGGCCACCGCGCGGCTTGTTCAAGCGAGCCTCGCCGGCTTTTTCCAGTCTAGATGGACCCTCCTCTCCCCGGGCCGACCGCAATCCTTACAGCCGTGTGGCGCGGTGAGCCTGCGCCTGCAGGTCACGAGTTGTTTCCTTGATCACTTTGAGCAGCGCGCGGCAGTCGGCCGGACGGATCCAACCCATGTTGGCAATCTGGAACATGTTCTGGTCGTAGAACGGCCCCTTCCCGGCATACACAACATAGCCGCGCCGGTCGAGCTCACTGATGAAATCTCTCAGCAACACGCCCGCCGGCAAGAAGACCGAGGTGACGGTGTTGGAGGCCTGGGCATCGGACAACAAGACACGCAGCCCGAGTGCCCTCACCCCGGCACGCACAATCGCGGCGCACTCCTGGTAGCGGCGAATGCGGGCCTCCAGCCCCTCTTCCATCAGCTCTTCCAGGGCAGCATCCAGGGCGATGAACATGGTCACCGCCGGGGTATTCGGCGTCTGGTTGGTCTTCTCCGCCCACTCGATGTGTTTCTGCAGGTTGAGGTAGACATTCCGCCGCGGCATATCCGGGCCCAGCGCGGGCACGCTGGCGCGCCGCGCGACGACGAATGAGCAGCCCGTCGTCCCCGCGAGGGCCTTATTGGGCACGCCGGTGCACAGGTCGATGTGATCCCGCAGCACGTCGATATCCTGCCCGCCGACCGCGCTGACGCAATCGATGAACAGCTTGCGCCCGTGGCTGCGCACGACCTCGCCCACGGCGCGCACCGGGTTGATCATTCCGGTGCTCGTCTCGTGATAGACCATGCACACCCACGCCAGGCGGGGGTTGGCGGCGAGCGCGGCTCCAACCGCGGCCGGATCGGGCATCGTGCCCCACGGTAGATCGATCGTCCGACGTTCGTACCCGTAGCACGCCAGGATGTCTTCCAGGCGGTTGCCGAACTCGCCGTTCTTGACCAGCAGCACGCCCTCGCCCGGTTTCACGATCGAGGAGAGCGCCGTTTCGTTAGCGGCGGTTCCCGAGCCGCTGACCACAACCGCCACATAGTCCGCGTCGGCGCGGAACAACGTCAGCAGGTTGGCGCGAATGCGCCGCACGATCTGCTCGAAGGCCGGTTGGCGGTGAGGCATATCCGGGTGCGCCAGCACCGACTTGAGCCGGCGGGAGGTCATCACCGGCCCGGGCGTGAAGAGTATCTTCTTTTCAATCATCCGGATTCCATTTGTTCGTGCGGCCCGCCCTTCTTGAAGGAGACTTCGGCCGGGCGGGCCGTCGTATCCTCCGCCTCTAGCTCAGGGGTACCCCGGCCTTTTCCATGCGTCCCTTGCAGAAGTCCTCAACCCCTTGCACCGCCTTGGTGAACTCGCCCACGGTGTAGATCGTGGCGGGATGCGAGTTGAATTGATCGAGCGACATCCCGTGCGGCTCGTAGGCCTGCATGGTGTACGGCATCTGGTAGATCTTCTCGACGGTCGACTCGGGGATCGGCTCCTCGATCGCCCCTTCGCGGAAGTCCAGCAGATCCCCCAGGGCGAACATCGGCTCGAGGGCGTAGGGCGGCAGTGTGTAGACGATGTCGCCGCCGGCCAGTTCCTGGATATCCCAGAAGCGCTGCTTGCCGTTGACCAGCGGGCCAGGGCGCACCGAGCACAGCAGCATCTTTGAAGGATAGGCGCCTTCCTTGAGAAGGCGGTAGGCGTTCTTGAATACACCCAGGCCGAACCAGCGCCGGTCGGCTTCGGTCCAGTTGACCCCGTAGTAGCGGGCTTGCTCCCAGATGACCTCCCGTTCGGTCAGGCGCCCGAGCATGTGGGTGATGACCGCGCGCCAGCGCGACATGTCGACCTTGTTCTTCTTGGCCTCTTCCACACCCTCGCGCGCCGCCCGTGCCACGGCCATGATCTGCGGCAGGCTGAAGCAGGTGGTGACGTTGGTCGAGATGGCCTTGGACGTCAGGTACCGCACCACGTCCACGCCTTGGGTGGAAGCGGGCACCTTGATCATCACGTTGGGTGAGAGCGCCACCAGCTCATCGGCCTGCGCGTACATCACTTCCTTCTCGGTGAACAGGCGCGGGTCGAGTTGACCGGAGACCCAGCCCCGCCGTCCGCCAGAAGCCTCATACATCGGCAGCAGCTTTTCGGCGCCACGTCGAACGATCTCCTTATACGTCACCCACCACAGGTCCTTGAGCTTCAGCCCTGGGCTCGACTTGATCTTCTCATCCACCCACTTCTCCCACATCGGCGGGTTGTCCTTGATCGCGCCCAGTGAAAGCGGCGGGTTGGTGGTGCAGCCGCGGATGACGCTCTTGGCCATGTCGTCCCACACCAAGAGCCGCCGGAGTTGTGCCTCCAGCTCCTTCTTCTGTGCAGCCGGGGCGGCCTCGACCATCTTCTTGACCCACGCGTCGAAGATCAGCGGCGAGGAGTCCCACCAGATCTCCATATCCGGATTGGTCGCTTGCAGTCGTTCAACAACACTTTCCGCCATCGTTGGTACCTCCTATCTCATTCCGCCGCCGAGGCGAAGGAGCGGCGAAACGACTCATCATGGGGACTGGCTGTGCCCCAAAGCCAATCGCTTTCAGGCGCACATTGGGGACGCGCCGGGGTCGGAATCGGAACGGCGGCACAGGCCTGGATACGGCTCATGCGCGCCGTGGGTCGTCGTCGATCGGGGTCGCGGAGTTCGGCGCGTGGGGTCATCAGGGCATACCCCCAAAGCAAACTTCCACACTCCAATCTGCGCAGGTGAACGCCTGCGCAAGTATATCGCGGCCTGTTGACTTATCACCCAAGCTCCCACTGACGAACGGGGACGGAAGAGCACACACCGCTCCTCCGTCCATTCATCACACTAGCACTTGATGCGCTCGCCCTTCGGGTCGAACAGCGGATCCTTCTCGACCGTCAGCTGGATGCGCTCGCCGAAAAGTTCAGTCTCGTATTGCGCACCTGGCTTGGCGGCGTCGATGGGCAGGTAGCCGTAGGCAATGCTCTTGCCGACGCTGTAGCCATAACCGCCGGAGGTGATCCAGCCGATGACCTTGCCGTCCTTGAAGATGGGTTCGTTGCCCAAGGCGATGGCCGTCTTGTCCGCCAACGTCATGCAGCACAGCTTCTGCTGGACGCCTGCCTTCTTGAGCTTGAGCAGCGCCTCGCGGCCGATGAAGTCGCTTTTCTCGAGGCGCACGAAGGCCCCCGTCCCCGCTTCGTACGGCGTGTAGTCGGGGTTCATGTCGGCACTCCAGTAGCGGTATCCCTTCTCCAGGCGCAGCGTGTCAATGGCCTTGTAGCCCGCGGCCACCAGGCCCTCCGATTCGCCGGCTGCCCAGATCGCATCCCACAAACGTGCACCGTACTCCATCGAGAAGTAGAACTCCCAACCCAGCTCGCCCACGTAGGTCACGCGCATGGCGATCACCGGCACGTTGCCGGCGATGATGCGCTTGGCCGTCATGTAGGGGAAGCCTTCATTGGAGATATCGTCCTTGGTAATCTTCTGCAGGATGGTGCGCGCCTTGGGGCCCCACAGACCGAGGCAGCCAAAGGATCCGGTGACATCTTCCACGCTCACCGAACCGTCGGTGGGCATGCGCAGCTGGATCCAGTTCAGGTCGTGCACTCCGAAGGCCGTGCCGGTAATGATGATGAAGCGCTCCTCGGCCAAACGCGTCACCGTGAAGTCGCACTCGATGCCGCCGCGCTGGTTGAGCATCGACGTGTAGATGCAGCTGCCCACCGGCTTTTCGATATCGTTGGCACACAAGTGCTGCAGCAGCTTGAGCGCTCCGGAACCGCGCACCTCAATCTTGGAGAACGAGCTCTCATCGAACAGGCCGGCGTGGGCACGTACCTGCAGGTGTTCGTGGCCGATGGCCGGCGACCAGTGAATGCTAGCCCAGCCGCGCGGCATGTATCCGTGGGCGGCCTTCTTTTCATAGGGGGTGTACCAGTTGGGGCGTTCCCAGCCGAACTTCTCCCCGAAGAACGCGCCCAGATCCTTCTCGCGGGCGTAGGCCGGGCCAAGGCGGAAATTGCGTTCGCTCTGGCGCTCCTCGCCGGGAAGATGAATGTCGTAGTAACGTGAGTTGCTCTCAATGGTGCGATTGAGGGTGAACTGCTGACCCACGTAGTGCGGTCCGAAGCGGCGCACGTCGAGCCGCCAGCAATCCCATTCCGGCGTGCCCTGGATAATCCACTCGGCCATGGCCTTGCCGATGCCACCCGCCCCGGCCAAGCCGTGGGCGCAGAAGGCGCACGCCACCCAGAACCCGCGCACCGAGGTCGGCCCGAGCAGGAACTCGCCGTCGGGGGTGAAGCCCTCCGGGCCGTTGAGCAATTGGATGATCTCGGCTTTTTCCACCACCGGAACGCGCTTGATCGAGTTCTCCATCAACTGGGTGAAGCGTTCCCAATCCGGCGGGAGCAGTTTGTACTTGAAATCCTCTGGAATGCCGTCCAGGCCGAAGGGCGCCGGGTTGCGTTCGTAGCCGCCGGTGATGAAGCCGCCCACTTCTTCACGCCAGTAGACCAGCAGGTCCGGGTCGCGCATGGTGGGAACGTTGTGGTCGAGGCCCTCGACCGGCTTGGTGATGAGGTACAGATGCGCGAAGGGAATGATCGGCAGACGCAGCCCAACCATGCGGGCGATGTCGTTGCCCCACTGGCCGGCCGCATTGACCACCACCTCGCATTTAATGGTCCCGCGGCTGGTTACCACTTCTTCCACCTGGCCGTTCTTGGTCTTGATGGCCGTGACGGTGGTGTCGGTGAAGATGCGTGCGCCGCGCGCCTTGGCGCCGGCCGCCAGTGCAGTGGTAAGCATGCTGGGGTCGATCGATCCGTCGGTGGGGGTCAGCACCGCGCCGAGCACACCCTCGGAATTCATGAGGGGGAAGAGCTTCTGGGCTTCGGCCGTGCTGATCATTTCGAGGGGCATGCCGAACGATCGAGCATAGCCCACTTGCCGCTTGAGTTCTTCCATGCGCTGCGGCGATGAAGCCAGGCGCAAGCCGCCCACCTCGCGCCAGCCGGTGTCCTGACCGGTTTCATCCTTCAGCCGCCGGTAAAGGTCGGTGCTGTACTTCATCATGCGGGTCAGGTTGAAATCGGAGCGCAGTTGCCCAACCAGGCCCGCCGAATGCCAGGTGGAGCCGCAGGTCAATTCGCCGCGTTCGACGATGACCACGTCTTTCCAGCCCATCAGGGTGAGATGGTAGGCAATGCTGGCGCCGCCAACGCCGCCGCCGATAATCACCACCTGAGCGTGTGAGGGGAGACTAGCTGGCATACGTGTCCTCCTTAAGCCAATCGTTCCAGCGTGCATCTGCCATTCGTGATTGGATTTTGGCAAAGTGCTGTTGTGCATAATCGCGAAAATCGAAATCGAGCTTGGAGATGCCGATTTGCAGGACGGCCCACATCGCTTCGCGGAAATCGGACATGGCCTTCATCAGCCGCAGGCGAGCAAACTCCTCCGGGCGGGTCTGTCCAAAATAGGCCGTAAGCAGCTGTTGATCATGCTCGTCGGCGAAAGCGTGATGAGCCGAGAAGTTGGCCAGGTCAAAAAATACATCCCCCATCCCGCCATACTCCCAATCTAAGATGCGCAACCGCCCATCGTCAAGAAAGTTGCCGTTGAGCAGGTCGTTATGGCACGGGCGCGGGGTGAACGGCCGGCGGTTGAATGCCCGCTCAATCGCGTGGGCGGTTTCCAATAGGGGGCCGTACTCACGCGGCAAGTCCACCTGATGGGCTCGGGCCAGGTCGGCATAAGTCTCGACCACGCGAAAGGAGGAAAACGCGCCCGGGATGGGCGGCAGGGCATGGATGGTGTGCAGCGTGTGCGCCACCTGGCGGATACGTTCGGGCCGGCGCATTTCTTCGGGCGGGACCGGCCGACCATGAATGAAACGCGTCACCAGGTAGCCCTCAGGGCGCAGGAAGTTGACCACTTCGGGCGCCACACCCACCGACGCCGCAGCGTGGTTGATCGCCCGCTCGTGCTCACGGTCGATGCCCAAGAGCTCGGTGTTGGCGCCGCCGACGCGCACCACAAAGGACTCGCTCCCCACATCCACGCGATAATTGGTGTTGGTGATGCCTCCTCCCAGCGGTGTCACGCGCACGTCGGATGTTGCGGCCCAGGCCGGGATGCGAGAGAGGATGTCGTCGATGGGCGAGGTCATGGGTGTTACGTAGAGCGCTCCAGGTCTACTGCTGCCAAACGGAGGAGGGATGGGCCATTTCGAAAACGATGTCGAAGGTGGAGATCATTCCCACCGGCATAGCCTCGTTTTCCTCTGGGTCGACCACCACCAAGCGGTGGTGATGATGCTGGATCATCATGTCGGCGGCCTCGCGCAGCGAGGCATCCGGACGGATGGTGAGCATTTCATGCATGGCCTGTCCGGCGGTAGCCTCGGCGCAGCCGTCTTCGCCGCAGTAGGCAAGCATATCGAAACCGCTGACCACACCCAGCGGCCGGCCCATGGCATCCACAACCAGCACCGAGCGGAATTGGGCATCGGTCATAGCCCGCGCCACCGAGCACAGCGGGGTTTCCTCCCGGCAGACCAGGATGGCGCGCGACATGACATCGGCCACGTTCATGCGGCCGAGCGGACGCGCGCGCATCATGCTGGCCACAATATCGGAGGTCGAAATGATGCCCACAGGCTTGCCGCGCTCTATCACGATCAGGCGGCTCGTGCCTCCGCTACGCATCTTCTGGGCGGCGTCGCAGGCCGGCATGCCGGCCTCCACCGAATCCACCGGAGTGGTCATCAGCTCGCCGGCGGTCATAGTGCGCATGGCCTCCAGGCTCTTGGCATCGCTGGAGAGCCATTCGGCGGCCATCAGGTCGAAGTCCGAGAGAACACCCAGCAGGCGACCGTCTCGATCGGCCACCACCAAGGCATGCAGGTGCTGCTCGATCAGCACCTCCGCCACCCGCCCCAGGGTCATGTCGGCCTGGCAGGTGATAATCCCGGGGTGCATCAGGTCCTTGACCAATTGCGCCATGGTGCCTCCTCGCCGCCGCCGTAGATCCGGCCGGGGCTACTTGACCTCGTCCACGTCCTTGTACCACTTGACCCGGTCGCCCACGCGGGCGCGCAGGCGCCAGGCCATCGACTTGGGTTCGGCCTCCATCAGGCGCAATGCCTCCCCCACCTGGCTTGAGACTCGTGCTTTGTGTTCGCTGTTGAGTGTGTCGTAATTCTGGGCCAGCTTGTCGATCTTCTCCAGGTTCATCGAGACTGTGCGCCACAATCCCCAGTCTTCGGCACACAGTTTGGCGATGCGTTTGATGTTGATGATTTCGCGGTCGTCCTCGCCCAAGCCGTGTTCGAGAAAGAGCATGATCATGTCGATCACGTCCTTCTCGTTGATTTGAACGATCTGGGTCTTCTCCAGCACCATTTCGGCCAGCGGGATGGTTGGCGAATCCATCTCCAGGCGGCCGTTCCAGGGGATGACGTGGCAGAAGTCGAGCTTCTCATAGAAGACATCGACGTGGATGTGCGACTGCGGGTTCTCGAAAATGGCCCGGCTGCCTTCCGACACGACGAATACTTCCTTGTCTTCGGCGTAGCCCAGGCCGGCCATCAGGGCGCGGATGCCTTTGGAATCGCGGGCGTAAGCAGCGAAGTCGATGTCGGTGTAGGAGCGGCCCATCTTCTCCTGCAGGTAACCGAACTGCGGGCAGTGGGTGCGGAAGGCCAAGGCTCCCAGCACGCGCAGGGTAAGGCGGGCTGCGTCTCCGGCGGCCACGATGCGCTGCAGTTCCTGCTCGAACTTCGCTCGCTCCGCCTGACCCTGTGGAGCCATCCCGATCGAAGTCTCTGGCATTGGGCACTTGTTCCGTTGTGAGTGGTTCGGAGGATTCGCCGTTGGGGGGATTATACACCGCCGGGCAGATTGGTGCAAAACCAAACAGTCGGGCTCAACAAACGTCACCAATCGAGCTCAATATGCGTCGATTATTGCGTAGGGATGCGCGTTCTGGTTGACATAGACGACGATATCCTGCATAATTGATCAACTCGAGCGAGTCAGCCACCAACAAAGCCTCCCATCTCGAGACAGGCTCGGCGAATGCCCGCCAGTTCGTGGCGAGGCTCCCATGAGGTGCGATGTGTCGGACGTCGAGCAAACGCTCATCCCGGCTCAGCGGCGCCGCCTGATTCGGGAATACCTCGAAATCCACCAGATCGCCCGCAGCTCCACCCTCAGCGATTTGCTCAAAGCCTCCGAAGCCACCATCCGCCGCGACCTCGAATATCTCGAGATGCAAGGGATCGTCGAACGCACCCATGGCGGAGCGATTCTCAGCCAACGCCTGCCTAAGGAGCCGGCCTACGCCCACAGTGCCCAGGCCCATCCGGAAGAGAAACGCGCCATCGGGCGCGCTGCGGCGATGCTGGTCGAGGACGGCGACACGGTCTTCCTCAACAGCGGCACCACGACCACCGAGGTGCTGCGCAACCTGCGCTCACGCACCGACCTGCCCAACCTCACCCTGCTCACCAGCAATGTCACCGCCGCCCTCGAAGCGCGCGATGCACCCTTCGAGGTCATCCTGCTGGGCGGCACATTGCGCCCGCGCTCCAACTCGGTGGCTGGACGCTTCGCCATTGACATGCTCAAGCAGGTGTACGCCAAGAAGTGCTTCGTCGGCGTCGACGGCATCAGCCTCAAATACAACATCACCACTCCCTCCAGCGCCGAGGCCGAGATCGCAGCCGTGATGATCGAGCGCACGCGCGGCCTGGCAGTGGTTGTGGCGGATCACTCCAAGTGGGGGGTGGTCTCTAATTTCGAAATGGCGAAGATCGATCAAATCCAAGTCCTGGTCACTGACGAGAATCTCAGTGACGACGCCCGCTCCCAACTCGAAGGCCGTTCGGTCGAGGTGGTCGTGGCCAGCCGCGAGTTTGAGCCGGAAGGATTCCTCAAATTGCGCGCCGAGCAGGAGAAGCCAAATGCCGTTGTTCTCCAAGACAGCTAAGAAGTCTACTCGTCTGTTCTTCGCCACCGACGTGCACGGCTCGGAGCGGACCTACCGCAAATTCATCAACGCCGGCAAGTTCTACCAAGCCAACGTGCTGGTCATGGGCGGAGACATCACCGGCAAGCTGATGATCCCCATCATCCGCGAAGGCCCAGGCAATTACCGCGCCACATTGCAGGGCACGCTCGAGCACCTGGAGGGCGATTCGGCACTCGCCGCGCTTCAGGAACGAATCGGCACTCTCGGCTTTTACAGCCAACTGATGGAGGCCGACGAGTTCAAGGCGCTGCAGGCCGATAAGGGCGCGGTCGACCGGCTCTTCCACCAGCTCGCCCGCCAGCGGTTGGAGGCCTGGGTGGACCTGGCCGAGACGCGCCTGCGCGGCACCGGCATTCGCTGCTACATCACCGGCGGCAATGACGACTACCCCGACACGCTGGCCGCGCTGCATCGCGCCGGGAGCGAAGCGGTGGTGGCCTGCGAGGGTCTCGCCGTGCCCATCGACGACGTGCATACCATGGTCAGCATCGGCCAGAGTACACCGACCCCTTGGAAGACACCGCGCGAGATGCCCGACGAAGCTCTGGCCGAAGTAATAGAGAAGATGGTGGCCCAGGTGCCCGACCGCAATTGCAGCATCTTCAACTTTCACGATCCGCCGGTGGATTCCACGCTCGACACGTGCCCGATGCTGGATTGGACGACCGACCCGCCGGCGCAAATCGTCAAGGCCGGGCAGGTGGTGCTGCATGGGGCCGGCAGCCATTCGGTACGCGCCGCGATCGAGAAGTACCAGCCCATGCTGGGGTTGCACGGCCACATTCACGAATCCGCCGGCGTGGCAAAAATCGGCCGCACAGTGTGCGTCAACCCGGGCAGCGAATATGGCGAGGGGTTGTTGCGGGGGGTTCTGGCCAACCTCGTTGACGGGAAGGTCGAAAGCTACCAGATGACCTCGGGCTAGGAAGCCCAGGTAGCGCCAGAGGAGGAGGTGTTACCCCAGCTCGACATTCATCTCTGCGCACCCTCGGATCGTCGACCCCTTACTCTTGTGGGAGGGAATGCAATGGCGACAGCTGCGAGCACCCCAGAGGTCTTTACTCGCAAGGCGTCCGGCTTGGTACGGGTGATGTCTCCGTACTCGGCGTTCATCTATAACATCCTTACTATGGGCTTGATCTTCCCCTGGACCTACCTATGGGCACCCGGGGCGCTACCCGGCGGCAAGATGGTGTGGGGCATCCTGCTGGCCACACTATTGGAGATCCCGATCGCGTTTGCCTATGTGTGGCTTTCGACCGCCCTGCCCCGCTCGGGTGGCGACTACGTCTTCCAGAGCCGCGCCTTCGGCGGATTTTGGGGCTTTACCCTGCTGATGTCGGGTTTCGTCATCTGGATCCTGCAGTGGGTGGCGCTCTCGGGCTGGCTGCTTGCGTACCTGGGCTTTGCCCCGCTCTTCCTCGGGTTAGGCGCCACACTCGGCAGTACGGCGCTCTCGGCCGTCGGTGTGTGGTTCACCTCGGCGAACGGGATCATCATCACCAGCATCCTGAATGCATTCCTGTCGATGGTCCTGCTGGTGAGTGGCTTCAAGAACTACGTCAAGATCCAGTACGTGATGTTCTACGGCATCCTGATCGCCTTTGCCACGACTCTGATCGTGCTCTTCACTACACCGGCTTCGGAATTCGTGGCGAGGCTGAACGCGTTTGCCGTGGCTTCGGGCGGCGTGCAGAACTTCTATCAGACTGCGAAGGATGCCGTCGTCGCGGCGGGGATTAACCTCAACCCGCCCTTCAGCTTGCTGGCCACGCTGCTGGTCGCCCCCATCGCCTGGACGAGCGTGCAATGGGCCACCTACTCCGCCGAGCAGAACGGTGAAATCAAGGAAGCGCGCTCCTTCAAGAACCAGGTGTTCATCCTGGTGGGCTCGCTGATCGTCACCGGCATCCTGCTGGCCCTGCTGGGCTGGGCTTTCGAGCGCGTGGGCGGCACCGAGTTCGTTTACATCGCCGGCGCCGGTTACTGGTCGCTCATCCCCGAAGCCAACATCGCGGGGTTCAATCTGTGGCCCAACATCCTGGCCATCGCCCTCACCGCCAGCCCGTTGGTGGTGATCCTCATCGCATTCGGCTACATCCTCAACTCGTTCCAAATCGTCAACAACTGCTACATCGGGGTCACGCGCATCATGGTGGCTATGTCGCTCGACCGGCTGCTACCCGAGTGGTTCAGCAAGGTCAACGAGCGCTTCCACACGCCCGTCAATGCTCACCTGGCCTACTTCCTGGCCAGCATCCCGGTCATCCTGGCCTACAACTTAGTGGGGGGATGGATCGGCCTGACCCTGGGCGTGACCTTCGCCTGCGGCTACGTGTTCGCGGCCAGCTCGCTGGCCGGGGCGCTGCTGCCCTTCCGGGCCAAGGAAGTCTACGAGGCCTCGCCCGGAGCCAAATACAAACTGGGCGGCGTTCCCTGGGTCACCATCCTGGGCGGCATCGGTGCGGTGTTCGGCTTCGCCATGGTGTTCGCCTACCTGCTCGCGCCCCAGTTGGGAGTCCTCGGCAACTGGAACTTTGCCGACTTCCCGCGCAACCTGTGGGCACAGATCATCGCCATCGCGATCGTCCTGCTCTCGGCTGTCTGGTACTTTGCGGCCAAGGCAGCCCAGAAGCGACGCGGAATCAATGTCGACTTCGCCTTCAAGGAGATCCCGCCCGAGTAAAGCGCGACGTGTTTGCAGGGCGGGGGCGCATGCGCCCCCGCCCCGGCTGGTTTGACTCATCTATTCATTCTGCGCGTCGTTTTCCTCGCCGCGCGCGGCATGTTAACCGCGGCCGAGTCCGACATTACTGTCTCATCTCGATTGGAGGTTTGCGTGAAAGAGCAAGCGCGAGCCGTCGTCATCGGCGGCGGCATTATGGGCGTCAGCGTCGCGTACCATCTGGCCAAACTGGGCTGGAAGGACGTGGTGCTGGTCGAGAAGGGCGAGATTGCCAGCGGCGAATCGGGTTGGGCAGCCGGGCTCGTCACTCAATTCCACACCTCGCCCACGCTGATGCAGATCCGCAAGTACAGCATCGATCTGTTCAGTGAGTTCGGGATGGTCAAACACGTCGGCAGCCTGCGCGTGGCTTCCAGCGAGCCGCAATTCAAGGAGCTACTGCGCAATGTAAGCCAGGCGCGCGCGATCGGGCTGGAGGTGGAAGTGACCTCGCCCGACGAAACAGTCAAGCTCTTCCCAGCGCTCTCCAAAGAGAGCCTGTACGGTGCGATCTACCTGCCGCGCGACGGGCATCTCGACCCCTATCTCACCACCACCGACCTGGCGCGCCGCGCGCGCGAGTCGGGCGTTACGGTTTACACCAACACGCGCGTCACTGGCATCGAGCTTGGGCCGAAGGGCGAGGTGGCGCGGGTGATCACCGACAAGGGCCCCATCCGCACCGAAATTGTGGTCAACGCGGCCGGCATGTGGGGGCCGCGGGTGGCGGCCCTGGCTGGCCTGCATATTCCCACGACTCCGGTCGATCACCAGCACATCACACTCAAGGCCGTGCCGGGCAAGGAATTCCCCCACGACACGCCTTGTGTGCGCGATCCAGATAACCTGGTCTACCTGCGCGAGGAGGCCGGCGGCCTGGTGGTGGGCGGCTACGAGCTCAACCCCTCGCCGCGTTGGATTGACGGGCCGCCGTGGGATCATAGCGGGGCGACCCTGCCGCCCGATTTCGATCGCTTCGAGCCGCTACTGGAGGGCGTCATTCGGCGCATCCCGGTGCTGGAGAAGGCCGAGATCAAGGGCCTGACCTGTCATCCGGGGGCTTACACGCCCGACAGCCGGCCAATGCTCGGGCCGATGCCTGGGGTGCGCGGGTTCTGGTGCGCCAACGGGCTTTCGCTGCAAGGGTACGGCGGCGCGGGCGGCATGGGCAAGGTGCTAGCCGAGTGGATTATCGAGGGTGAACCCTCGCTGGATATCTTCTCCTTCCACGCCTGGCGGTTTGGCCGCTACTATGCTGATCCGTGGTACGCCGCCGAGCGCACGCGCGAGGGCGTGAAGTACTACTACCTACTGCGCTTCCCCAACGACGAGAACGAGTGGGCCCGCCCGCATCGCGTGAGCCCGTTGCACCACCGCATGCAGGAACTCGGCGCGGCCTTCGGCGAGAAGTTCGGCTGGGAACGTGTCAACTACTGCCAGCCGGGCAAGGTCTGGCGGCGCATGGGCGCCGATCAGCGCGAGTGGGGCTGGAAGCGCCCGCCGTACTTCGATCGAGTTGCCGAAGAGCACCGCGCCGTGCGCGAACGGGTAGGCCTTTTCGATATGTCGTCCTTCGGAAAGATTGAGGTGAGCGGCCCGGGCGCGCTGCCGCTGTTGCAGCGCCTGACGGACAGCCAGATGGACGTGCCCGAGGGGCGCGCGGTGTACACCCAGTTCCTCAACTCCCGCGGCGGCGTAGAGGGCGATGTCACCATCACTCGCCTGGGCAAGGATCTCTTCCGCGTGGTGACCGGCTCCGGCTTTATCGGCAACGACCTGGGCCACCTGCGCCTCGGCCTGCGGCCAGGCGACCCGCCGGTGGAAATCCGTGACGTGACCGAGGACTACGCCGTCATCGGGATGTGGGGCCCCAAAGCGCGCGAGGTGCTGCGCGCCGTCACCTCCAGCGACGTGTCGAATGAGGCGTTGCCCTACATGATGGCGCGCGCGATCGACATCCGTGGGGCCAAGGTGTTGGCGCAGCGTATGACCTACGTCGGCGAGCTGGGCTGGGAGTTGTACGTTGAGACCGCGCAGGCCGTGCAGGTATGGGATGCGTTGATGGCTGCCGGCACGGCCTTCGGCATTGAGCCGGGCGGCTACAAGGTTCTCGATTCGCTGCGCCTGGAGAAGGGCTACCGCTACTACAGCATGGATGTAACCATGCTCGAGAATCCGTACGAGGCCGGGTTGGGCTTCTGTGTACGCCCGGGCAAGGGCGAGTTCGTCGGCCGCGAGGCACTGGCCAAGATCAAGGCGCAGGGCCTCACGCAGAAGCTGTGCACACTGACCATCGGGGGCGAGGACTATCTCACCATCTACGGCGGCGAGGCTGTGCTCTCCGGCGACAAGGTCGTGGGCCGCCTGCGCAGTGCCGGCTACGGCTTCACGGTGAAGAAGAACATTGCTTACGCGTATCTGCCGCTGTCGCTCTGCGCGCCCGGCACCGTGCTGCACGTTGAAATCTTCGGCCAACGCGTGGCGGCGCAGGTGGCCCCCGATGTGTTGCACGACCCAAAGGGCGAGCGGTTGCGCGCCTAGCGCGAGTCCGCTTCGTTAGACGCAACTACCAAACAACGGCCTCTGTTCGGCCGTTGTTTGCTGTCTCATGCGCAGGGGTATACCTCGCGTCACATGGGTCTACCGCCAGAGGGCATAGCATGTCTTACGCATGCCCGCGCACGCGCGGTATGCGCGCATCTACCCAACTTGGGGAAACCGCGGCGCAAGTGCCCGCGAGGGCGTATGCAGCCTGCGCCTTCAGTCTTGCATCTGAAAACGAGTGGCGCTGGAGGGGAAATCGCGTTCGCGCCAGGCCAGAGCCTTGTCCACCTGCACCCGGCATATCGGTCCGCCTTCCATATGGAACGCATACTTGGCAAAGTACATGGCGTCGATGCGCGCCTGCAAGCTTCTGTCGTCCACCACTTCCACTCGCCCCTCGAGGATTACCACCTCGTCGCCGCTTTCAAGATGCACTACGACCTGTGGGTTCAGATGCAGGTTGCGCGCCTTGCGTGACGCGGCATCCGTGGCGAAGAAGAAGGTCTCCTCCGTCCAGATGCCCCATACCGGCACGGCGTGCGGCCGTCCCTCGTGGCTGCTCGACACGACCCAATAGTTGCGTGCGGCGGACATCTTGCGCATCACAAAATCCGACGGAAGAGTGCCCTCGCCCGAGGGCGCAGGCTGGATTCCGCAGGAGACCGGGATGTCGGGCCGCTCGGCACGCGGGGCGGCGATGCGTCTCAAGGAGTTGGGGCTCATCCAGATCTTTCAAGAAGAGCAGGGCTGCTCGAGGAACCGCCGCTCACCCGGCCTGGTCCAATTCGCCACGCACGGTCTCGTACAGGGCCTCGGCGCGCAGCTCCTGCAGCGTGTAGCACGGGCCTTTGAGGTGATCGGCCAGCGCGCGGGCCAGGCCCTGATCGAAAGCAGCGTGCTCCATGTTGACCACCACACTGCGGATGCGCGCCTCGCGCAGCTCGTCGGCGAAGCGGTGAGCTTCCTCCAGCGGCGGCAGTGTGCCCAGCGAGACATTGGCCGCGCCGTCGGTGAGCAGGATCATCAGCGGCATCACTTCCGGATGCACCACTTTTTCCTGGCGGAAGACCTTGAGCGCCAGTGCCAGCCCAGCCGAGAGCGGTGTCTTGCCTCCCACTGGGATATCCGCCAGCGCTCGCGTGGCCAGGTGCGTGGAGTGAGTTGGCGGCAGCACCAGGTGGGCGCGATCCTTCTGGAACACCACCAGACCCACCCGGTCACGCCGCTGATAGGCGTCGGTCAGCAGCGAGAGAATGGCGCCCTTGGTGGCGGACATACGCTCGGCGACCGCCATCGACCAGGAGGCGTCCACAACGAAGAGGATCAAATTGGCGGCGCGGCGGACCCGGACCTTGCGATGGAAGTCGGAGGGATGCACCGCAAAGGCGACCTTCTCGCGCTCTTCGTGGCGCTCCACCTGGAAAGGCGCCGCGGCGCGCAGGGTGGCGTCGATGGCGAGATCGACCGCCTTGCCGGGCGTGGGCCGCGCCTGGACGTAGCGCCCGCGTTTCTGGCTGGTGTGCGTGCGCGAGCGGCGCCCGGCCTGGCGCCGGGTGAGACGGTCGAGCGGCGTGGCCAGACGGCGCGGCGCAAAGGCCGAGCCCATCTTGACCTTCTGGCCGCCCTCCCACCACGGGCGTTCCTCCGATTCGACCGGAGGCTGGAGGCCTGGCTCGATTGGTGCGACTTGTGGCTGGGCTTCTTTGAGCGGGGCGTTCAGCTCATCTTTTTTTTTACAACGGTGGAGGCGGGCTGATCTTCGCTCGGGCGCGCTTCGGCCTCCTCCTGCGACTGCATATCCGCGTGGATTTGGTCGATGCGCTCCTCAAGGTTGTACAGGCTCATCTCGCTCTGCTGCAAGGGGCCCTTCTTCATGCGGTGAGGCAGGGCGAGCTCAGCCGCCACGGCGATGTCGTGGTCGGAGATGGCCTTGCGGCCGTGAAGCGCCGCCTGGGCGCGGGCGGCCTTGAGGATGACCAGATCCGCGCGGTGCCCGTCCACCTGCAGCGAGGCGGTCAGGCCGGCGATGGAAAGCAGGTCGCGACTGGAGTAGGCGACATGCTCGACGAGCTCGCGCGCGCGCTCGATCTCGGCCGAGAGCTCATTCTCTTTGGCGAGCCATTCGGCACGGAAATCCTCGGGCGAACCCTCGAAGGCCAGGTTGCGTTCCATGATGGCCACCCGGTCGCGCGCGTCGATGATGCCGTGCACTTCGACGCACAGGGCAAAGCGGTCCAGAAGCTGCGGGCGCAGGTCGCCCTCCTCCGGGTTCATGGTGCCCACCAGGATGAACCGCGCCGGATGGGTGAACGAGATACCCTCGCGCTCGACGATGTTCATGCCCATGGCCGCCGAATCCAGGAGGATATCGACCACGTGATCATCGAGCAGGTTGACCTCGTCGATGTACAGCATGCCGCGGTTGGCCGAGGCCAGCACGCCGGGCTCGAAGTAGCGCTCCCCTTTCTGGATGGCCCGCTCGATATCCAGCGTACCCACCACGCGGTCCTCGGTGGCGGAGACCGGCAGGTTGACAAAGGATGTGCGGCGCATGTCGTAGGGCAGCGGCCCGTTGGCATGCTCGCGCTCACGGCACTCGGTGCACCAGGTGGTCGGCCGGTCGGGGTCGCAGCCGAAGCGGCAATTGCGCACTACGCGCACCTCAGGCAGCAGCGCAGCCAGCGCACGCGCGGCGGTCGACTTGGCCGTACCGCGCTCGCCGCGGATCAGCACCCCGCCGATGCGTGGATTGACCGCATTGAGCAGGAGCGCTCGTTTCATTCGCTCTTGGCCGACGATGGCCGTGAAGGGGAAGATTTGTGGCATGCCGGGACTCCACCTCGAATTATAACGCGCTGGACTGCGTCTCCCCTCCCGCAGAGCGCCGGCCCACCCGTGAGCCGCGGGGGAGGCCGCTTCGAGGAGAGAGCCGTACCCCCAAGCCCGCCCGCCTATCCAGCCCCACCAAGCGGGCTGATCGCACCCTCTTTCGGCGGCCTCGTACCCATTCTGCCGCCCCTCAAAAGGCCTTCGGTTGCGGGGAATGTCGTTCGCCCGTATAATGCAAACATCTCGGAACCCGGAGTAAGTGAAGTTCATGTCGAGCCAACCCGCATCGTCGAGCCCGGAAGAGAACCCCACCCCTCCAGCTCGACCCGATAGCTCAATGGGCGATCTGCTTCAGCAGTCGGAAAGCGCAGACCAGCCTAAACGAGGCGATATCCGCAAGGGTGTCATCGCCCGCATCACGGCCAACGAAGTGCTGGTTTCGATCGGCACCAAGTCGGAGGGCGTGATCCCGGCCAAGGAACTCGAGAAGCTGGATGCCGCCGCGCGCGGCCAGCTCCACGAGGGCCAGGAAATCACCGTCTACGTGATCAACCCGGAGGACCACGCCGGCAACGTACTGCTATCGCTGGCGCGCGCCCAGGAAGAGACCGACTGGCATCAGGTGGAACAACTGATGGCCAGCCAGACGGTCTATGGCGGCCGGGTGGATGGCTTCAATAAGGGCGGCCTAATCGTCAAGGTAGGCAACTTGCGCGGGTTTGTCCCCGCCTCGCAATTCAGCCTGAGCCGGCGCCACCGCAGCGAAGGGGAAACCCCTGAGCAGAAGTGGAGCAAGATGGTCGGCGAGCCGATCCACGTCAAAGTGATCGAGGTGGATCGCAGCCGCAATCGCCTGATCCTTTCCGAGCGCGCCGCCGCCAAGGAGGCCCGCGAGAGCCAGAAGGAACGCCTGCTCAACGAACTGCACGAGGGCGAAGAATATATGGGGCACGTCATCAGCCTGGCCAGTTTCGGTGCCTTTGTCGATCTGGGGGGCGCGGACGGGCTGGTACACCTGTCGGAGATCTCCTGGAAACGCATCAACCACCCGTCCGAGGTGCTGAAGGTCGGGCAGAAGGTGCGCGTGCGCGTGCTTGGGATCGAACGCGAGCGCAAACGCATCAGCCTGTCGATGAAAGCTCTGGCGCAAGATCCGTGGGCGGAAGTGCTCAGTGCGCTGCACGAAGGGCAACTGGTCACCGCCACGGTCACCAAGCTGGCGAAATTCGGCGCCTTTGCGCGCCTGGAAGGCCACGACGAGGTCGAGGGCCTGATCCACATCACCGAGTTGTCGGAGAAGCGCATCGAGCATCCGCGCGAGGTATTGCAGGAAGGCCAGACGCTCACCCTGCGGGTGGTCAAGGTCGACCCGCAAGCGCGACGTATCGGGCTCAGCCTGAAGCGTGTGCAATCGGCCGACTACGCGGATATGGACTGGGAAGCCGCCATGCGCGACATGTCGACCGAGGAGGGCGAGGCACCTCCGCTCGCCGAGCCGCCTCCGCCTGCCGAGGCACTTCCTCCTGCCGAGGAACCTCCACCCGCCGATCCTTCGGGCGGCGAGGCGTAGGGCCGCACGCGTCACGCCCCTCCCACCCACTTAGGATTTCCAGCCAAAAGACCAGCGCCGACCCCCGGCGCTGGTCTTTTTTGGCCTGCGCAACCCGGCCGGCCCGAGTGCCGTATATTGGGTAGAAGCTCCCGCCGGGCGTGCTCGACGCGGAAACCCACGGAGCTTCGTTCTGTATCCGGAGGTCACCATGAAGCCCTTTCTCGTCCTGACTGCTGCCTTGACCATCCTGGCCATGGCCTGCTCGGGGGTCACTGTCAACCTCCCCACCATGCAAGAACTCGAACTCGGGCCCACCCAAACCTACTCGATCGACGAACCACTGCCGGCGGGCAGTGATCCTGTGGCTCTCACGCTATCCATGGGTGCCGGGCGTCTGGACGTGCGCGGCGGAGCGGAGCATCTGGTCGAAGGGAGCGTGCGCTGTAACGTTCCCTCCTGGAAGCTGGTCGTCGACCGCTCGGCCAATCAGATCGACATTCGCCAGGAGGCGCCCGAGGGCTACACAACGCCCACCGGCAGCTCCGTGATTAATGAGTGGGACGTCCGTCTGGGGGCGCATCCGCTTGACCTGCATGTCAACGCCGGCGCATACCGCGGCATGCTCGACCTTTCCGGGGTCTCGCTGCACAGCCTGGAGGTGCTCGATGGCGCGAGCGAGTCGCAGGTGGTATTCTCCAGCCCTAACCCGCAACGCATGGAAGAACTGGTCTACCGCACCGGAGCCTCGACGGTTGAGTTGCGCGGGCTAGGCTATGCGCGCGCCAAGCAGATCACGTTCATTTCGGGCGCGGGTACTTACACGCTGGATTTCACAGGCGAGGCGAGCGAGCCGACCACGGTAACCATTCGCTCCGGCGTGAGCACGGTGCGCCTGATCGTGCCGGCCAATGCCAATGTGCGGCTTTCGCTGGGCGGCGGACTGCGCGAGGTCTCTTCCTCCGGTGCTTGGATCGGCAGCGGGAACTTCTACAATGTTGCCGGCGATGGCATAGAGCTTGAACTGAACGTAGACATGGGTGTGGGTCAGCTCATCCTTGAGACCCGGTAGGCGCGCGCGATGGATGGTCGCGGCGTCAAGCGGGTTGTGATTGACGAGATGCGGCGAGACGAAACATGCGCTCGGTGAGCATTCCGCAGGAGTGGGTCGCACAAGCGCGGGCGGGCGACCGGCAGGCCTTCACCTTGTTGGTGGAGGCCTACCAGGTGCCGGTCTACAACCTGTGCCGGCGCATGCTGGGCAACCCCGGCGAGGCTGAAGACGCGGCCCAGGAAACCTTCTGGCGGGCTTTCCAGGCCCTCGAGCGCTACGATCCGCAGCGCCCGTTTGCTACCTGGCTACTTTCGATCGCCGCCCATTACTGCATCGATTACTTGCGCCGGCAGCGGCTGGTGGCTCTCTCGCTGGAGGCGATGCCCGATTACCACGATGCGCCAGACCCGGCGCCCGGCCCGGAGAGTTCGGCCGAGGCGCACGAGCGGGAACGCCGGGTAGCGCACATGTTGCAAACGCTCGACCCGCTCGATCGCGCTGCGATCGTCATGCGCTATTGGTATGACCTTTCATATGAAGAAATGGGCGAGGCCCTTTCGCTCTCGGTCAGTGCGGTCAAGAGCCGCCTGCATCGCGCACGCCGCCAGTTAGCCGGCGTGTGGCCCGAGAGCCAGGCCGGCGGCCTTGCCCGAGGAGGGACACATGATGCCGCACCAGCCGTTTGAGGAGTGGCTGCTTGCCGCGCACGATCTTTCGCCGACAGAGGCGGCCAAGCTCGAATCGCATCTTCGCGAGTGCTCCGCCTGCCGGGCTCTGGCCGCGGGTTGGGCCGAAGCCGAACGCCGGCTCGAGGCGGCGCCGCTGCTTGCACCTGAGCAGGGCTTTGCCGAGCGCTGGCAGGCGACCCTCGCCGCACGCGAGGTCGCGCAGCGCCGCTGGCAGGCCTGGCTGGTGTTGGGCCTTTCTTTGGCCGGCGCCTCGGCGCTCGCCGTGCTGTTGGGCTGGCAGGCGCTGAGCTCGCTGCTCTCGCCGGCGCACGCGGCCGTCGGTCTGCTGCAGGTGATGGTGTGGGTCGCCGCCGCGGTGGCTGCGGCGCAAGAAGTCGGGTGGGTACTGGTACGCAGCCTGGCGGCGCTCGTCCCACCCGGGTTTTGGATTGCGCTTGTCGTGGGAGCTGCGGCACTCATTTCGCTCTGGCTGATCACGATGACACGCTATGCGATTCAAGGAGTGCGACAATGAAGACTCTTTTGCGAAGTGCATTGCTCGCGTGTGTGTTCCTTCTCATGCTGCCCGGCCTGGCCTTGGCCGACGGCCCCGAGGATGGCAAGCTCATCTTCGGCGGCACATACATCTTGGCGCAGGGAGAGACTCTGAACGGCGACCTGGTGGTGGTCGGCGGCACCGTGACCGTCGAGGAGGGGGCCCAGGTCAACGGCAATGTGGCCCTGGTGGGCGGGTCGGTCACCATCGACGGCACGGTCAATGGCGATGCCGTGGCGGTGGGTGGCACGGTCAGCCTGGGTCCCAAATCGGTGGTGACCCACGACGTTGGCACCTTCGGCGCCATGCTCAACCGCGCTGAAGGATCGCAAGTCGGCGGCCAGGTCACCTCCGGCGGCGGGCTGCAACTGCCGTTCACCCTCTCTGTCCCGAGCACGCCTCCGCAGCCAAACCTCCCGTTTGGCCCCCAGGCGTGGAATATGCCTTTCCCCTGGCGCCTCAACGTCACACCGTGGGTCAACGGAGTCTCCATCTTACTGCGCAGCCTGGGGTTTGCGGCGCTGGCCGTGCTGGTGGTCATCTTCGTGCCGGGCCAGGTGGCGAGGGTGGCGCACGCTTCGCTGCGGCACGCGCCCATCTCAGGTGTGCTAGGGCTGCTTACCGCCGTGGTTGCTCCCGGGCTGCTCGTTCTGCTGGTGATTACCTTGTGTCTAATCCCTGTGGCGGTGCTAGGTGGGGTGCTTCTCATAGCGGCCGGCGTGTTCGGCTGGATTGCCATCGGCTCGGAGGTCGGGAACCGGCTCGCGGAGGTTCTCAAGTGGAAGCTGCATCCGGCGGCCTCGGCCGCCCTGGGTACCTTCGTGTTGACCCTGGTGCTCGAATTCGTCGGCATCATTCCGTGCGTGGGCTGGCTGGGCTCGGCCATCGTCGGGGCCATCGGCCTAGGCGCGGTGGTGCTCACTCGCTTTGGGGCGCGCACCTACGGTGATGCGGCTCTGCCCGCTCCACCCGCGCAGCCGGCCTCGGCCTGAGTCACTTTGTGTACGCGAAGAAAACGGGCCAACCTGTACAGGTTGGCCCGTCGCTTTGTAGAAACGCCTCCCGCAGCAGCGCGCCTACTTGGTCGGCCTATCCCAGCTGACAATCCACACCGCCGCTGCCGATACTCCCAGCGCCCCCACAACGAGCACAACCATGCGCAGGCCCCGCAGGCCGAGCGCGCGCGTATCGAAGGCGACCACGGCAATCAACACCGCCGCCAGGATGACCCAGGCCGCCAGCCGCGGATGGCGGCGCAGCCAGTCGCCCAGGCGTTTCATATCGGCCTCATCACCCGGTCCTCACGCAGCCGTTTGAAGAAGAGCTGCGCCTCGGGCACAAACGATTCGCGTGCGGCTTCCTCCCAGGCGCGGATGCTCAACCGGCCCAGGCCCGTGGCTTCGTAGCCCGAGTCGCGCCACACCGGGCTGCGGGCCAAGGTGCGGTCTGCGTACACCAGGGCTGCCTCGCTCTGCAGCTCGGCCGAGGCGCGCTCCATGGCATGCAGCAGGAGCTGCAAGCCTTGCTCGGGGGTCACGACCGGAAGGATGAGCACCTCGTCGGCGCGGGTGACCAAGTTGTCCACTTGCCAGCCGATCAGGCCGATGATCTCGCCGTTCAGCTCGAGCAGGAAGTAAGCCTTCTGACCGAAGGCCGCCATGATGTCGGCCCGGCTCAGCAGGCGCGTCGGGCGGCGCACAAGGTTGATGAAGCCGGCAATCTCGTCCGCATCCGGCGGGCGTCCGCGCCGCACCGAGGCTTCGCCGCGCGGGCGCGGTTGAGTTTCGGCCTCCGCCGGCCGCGGCACCATGGCCCAGGCCGCCTGCACCTGGTTCCAAGTCGACTCGAAAGACTCATCGTTGTGTATGACAACATCGGCGCGGGCCAACTTTTCTTGCTGCGGCGGCTGGGCGGCCACGCGCTGGCGGGCAGCCTGCTCGCTCATCCCACGCTTCTCGCGCAGGCGCACCAGCTGGATCCACTCGGGAACGTGCGTCACCCACACCGTGTCGCACAGGTCGACCAGGCCGGATTCGAGCAGCTTGATGGCCTCGATCACCACTACCGGCGCGCGCGAGCGCTGCACCAGCAGGTCGAGTGCCTCGCGCACCAGAGGGTGGACCACCGCTTCGAGTTTGGCTAGCAGTTTTGAATCGGAGAAGACCAGCTTGGCCAACGCCTGGCGGTTGACCTCGGCCTGGTCGTCGAGGATCCATTCACCGAACGTCCGCACCACCTCGGCGTAGCCGGGCGCGCCTTTGGAGATCGAGCGGTGGCTGAGGGCGTCCGCATCGATACCGTACGCACCCAGGTGCTCGAGCATCTTGCGCACGACGCTCTTGCCGGTGGCGATGTTGCCTGTCAGCCCGATGACGAATTTGCCCGGCCAGCGGCTCATGGAGGTGGGAACCCACTCTGGGGGAATAGGTGCGGCTCGATTGTAGTCGGGGGCGGAGAGGCTGTCAAAGCGGGCGCGGTCTCAGGGCACGGCCGTGCCGGCGGCATAGATCTGGTCGCCGACGGCCAGATAGAGGGTCTTGTCGATGCCCAGGGCGAGCGCCGTGGCTTCACCTTCTTCGGAGGTTGTGACCCGGAAGCGCTCAAGGAAGTTGAGCGCCAGCGAGAAGCGGTACGCTCCGCGGCCGAATCCATCCAGGAAGAAGAGCGACGGTTCGGGCGGCTCGTTGTAGGTCACGCGGATTAGCTGGGCATCCACAATGCGCGGCCCGGGCGCACGTCCGGCGCGGGTGTCGTTGTAGAGCACCGAGCCGCAGACGTTGGCCCCGGTCTGCCCTCCGCCCGGTGGTTCGTAGAGCGGGTTGTAGGCGCAGCGCGTGAGTTGCCCGTCGGCATGCAAGAAGAACACGTCCCCGTTGGCCACCGCGAAGTCGATCGTGTCGGTGAGGTTGGGCACGCCCGCATCGAAGTAGTCGTTGGGCGGCTGATCGAAATGAAAACCGCGTGTGGCATAGCGCCAGAACCCGTTGCTCAGCGGGTCGAGCACATACAGGCGGCCGTTGTAGTAATCGATGGCGCGTGCACCAAGCCACCCGGTGCGCGGCGGCTCGAGCTCCCCGGCCACTGCCTCGCCGCCCGGCGGGCAGTACAGGATGCCGCCTTGCGCATCGACCGCAACCAACACGCCGGCCTTCGCCGATTGAGGCATCTGGGTGCCCACGGTGATGTCTGGCACCCATACCATGTCCACCGGCGTGTCAATCGTGTGCTCGGGGTAAGCGCCCGATTCGCAATGGAAAGTCTCGTCGAGTTGATAACCGCCCTGCCCGAGCACCAATCGCAACACGCGCCCCTGGGTGGCGTCCAACACGAACATCTGCCGGTCGCCGGCCACCAGTGCACGAACGTGCGTGTTGGCTCCCAGCCCGCCGGGCACCATCGGGCTGAATTCGAGGGGGGTGATACCGTCGAGTTGGTCGAGCGCCGCCACGCCTTGCTGGTGCAGCGCAGCCTGTTCCGGTGACTCGCCAAATCGCGCGGCATCCTCCAGGAGCACCAGGACTTCGCCCCATGCCTGGCGTACTTGCGCCGGGTCGGAAGTGAGAGCGGCCGAGGCCGAGGCCTGGCGCGCCTGGTCCATCAACGCGGCAAACTGCTCGCTGCGGCCGCGGCGAAAATAGACCACGCTGACGAGAACAACCACCACCACTGGGATGGCGATCGCTGTGGCCAGCATGAGTTGCGGCGGCAAAGTGAGCATGCCGCGCTCCTGCAGTGTGCCAGCCGGCATCAGTCGGGCGATGCCTTTGCGCAGAGTCATCCATGCGCTGCGGGTCGTGGTGCGTGCGGCGCGGGCGAGTGCCCCCAGTGCCGCCCAGGCATTCAGCCGCGGCGTGGGTGGTGCATCAGCCAATGGAGCCACGTGCGGCAGCACCCCGTCATCGCGCCCAGTGAGGGAAGGCCCCACGTGGATGGGCGGACGGCCGGAAGCCGGCATCTCGATAATCGGCCCCTGTGGAGCGTGCGCTCGGGGCGCCGCTTCTCGTGCGCTACTCGGCGGCATGGGCGGCCCCTGCCGAGACGGAGCAGGTTCTTCTGCTGCAAGCTCACGAGGCGCGGCCTGCTGCGCCTCGCGGATGATCGAGAGGGCTTCGGCCGCCGAGCGCTGGCCGGCCGATGTTACCGGAGGCGGGGGCACCGCCGTGGCACGCTGCTCGCGCACCACGGTCGCCAGGTCCGCTTGCTTTTGTGCACCGCCGGCGGCTGGAGCCAGGCGCGCCAGCATGCCGCTCGTCTGGCCCATATTGCGCTGGGCCATGCGTTCGGCCACGGCGCGCAGCGAGAGGCGTTCGGCCCCGTCCAGCGCGACGTTCCAGCTCGGCGCGGGCAACGCAGCAATCAGCAGGCTCACCCCGCTCTCGCGCGGGTCGTCGCCCAGCGGGATATGCCCGTAGCGCAACTCCAGCGCACGCGAGCTGCCCAACGGGCGCGTGGCGGATTCCTCGTGCGGAGGGTAAAGGTTCACCCGCCCTGGCTGTGCCACCACCGCCAGCACCGAGCCAATGTAGCCCAGATAGAGCGCCTCATCATGAACGACCAGGCATATCAGGTTGGCCTGCATTGCGGTCGAGACAACACCGGTGCCCGCCAGGAGCAGTTCTTCATTGATGGTCGTGAATGCCGCACGCAGTGCCGCGGTCACCGAACCGGGGGTTTCGAAGTAGGCCCGTGCTCCAAGCTGGCACAGCTCATCGGCCAGTGAGGCCGGCGCTGTGGTGCCGGGCAGCATCGCCAGGCCCATCAGGAAGATGTCGTTACCGCGTCCGCGGGCGCTGCGCCGCGGCGCCGGGCGCAACAGGTACCCGCGCGGCATCTCCTCACTCAGGCGAGTGTTGGAGTATTGCACCGGCAGGATTTCGGCATCGAGAGCAGGCATGGCGCTATTGTAACCCGAAGGATTCGCGGGTGATTCGTATCGAGAGGCTGGCTGCAAGGAGTGTGCCGGGGGGCAGAACCGCCCCACTGAAGGAGAAACGCACCGCAGATCTCGTCGTCCCCGCCTGATCGAGGCGGGGACCCAGGGTTTCGACCGCCCGAGAAACGATCGGCGAGTTTGCAGCGTGGATTCCCGTTAGTGCCACACGGGAATGACGATCAAGAGCCAGGACGCATCCTCCTCGCATGGCCTGCCCATTACACAGGAGGTCGCACCGCGCCTCTTCTCCTCGCTGCTCAAGGAACAGAATGCCTCGGCAGTTGACTGTGCCGCTTAAATCAAAATGGGGCCGCCCATTGTGTGCGTGCGGACGGCCCCGTGTTCTCGAGCGTGTCTGCAGCTCAGTCTGTGCCCGTGATGTACTCGTGAATGCTCGCCGCGGCGCGCCGCCCGGCAACCATGGCCGTCACCACCAGGTCTGGGCCGGTCACGTCGTCGCCCCCGGCGTAGACACCTGGGCGCGAGGTTGCACCGCTGGCGCGGTCGATCTCAATCAGCCCCCAGTCGTGTGTCTTAAGATCCGGCGTGCTCTCGCCGATTTCCGGATCCGGCCAGTAGCCCAGGGCCAGGACCACGGTGTCGGCCTCGACCACGAAGTTCGATCCTTCGATGGGGACCGGTTTGCGGCGGCCCTTGGCGTCCGGCTCGCCCAGCTCGCACTGCAAGCACTCGACGCCGTTCACCCATCCATCCGGGCCGGCCAGGAAGCGCACCGGCTGAGTGAGGAAGCGGTAGCGTGCTCCTTCTTCGCGCGCGAGGGCGCGGTCCTTTTTGCCACCCGGCATCTCGGCTTCGGTGCGCCGGTAGACACAGGTCACCTCTTCCGCACCCAGTCGCAGCGCCGTGCGCAGGCAGTCGGAGGCGGTGTCGCCGCCGCCCACCACGGCCACTCGGCGTCCGATGCGCGGCTTCTCGTGCATTTCGGGGGGCAGGAATTCCTCGGGCACATTGGTGCGAATGAGGAAATTGGTCGATTGATAGACGCCCGGCAGATCTTCCCCTGGGGCCTTCATGGTGGCGGGGATGCCCGAGCCGACGCCCACAAAGACCGCTGAGAATCCCTCCGCGAAGAGTTGCTCGATGGAGTGCGATTTGCCGATCCGGGTTCCGGTAACGAAAGTGACACCCGCTCTGCGCAGGTCGTCGATGCGCGGCTGGACGGCGCGCTTGGCCAACTTGAAGTTGGGAATGCCGTAGACCAGCAAACCGCCGGCGGCGGGAAAGGCCTCGAACACCGTCACCGCGTGCCCGCGTTGCACGAGCTGCTCGGCGCAGGCCATTCCAGCTGGCCCAGAGCCAACGATCGCCACGCGCTTGCCGGTCGGCGTGCCGCGCAGGATTTCGACCCGTCCGGCCTCGCGTTCGTAATCCGCGACAAACGCCTCCAGCGCACCGGTCAGCACCGGTTCGCCCTTTTTGTTGCGCACGCAGGCACCCTGGCAAAGCTGCTCGTGCGGGCACACGCGGCCGCAGATCTCAGGCATGGAAGAGGTCTTGCGGTAGATCGCCGCGGCACCGAGGAAATCACCCTGTTCGATGAAGGTCATCGCGGTGGGGATATCGTTGTGCCCCGGGCAGGCTTCCATGCATGCGGCGGGATCTGGGCAGTGGATGCAGCGCATCGCCTCGCGCTTGGCGCGCTCGGCATCAAAGGGCAGGAACGTCTCATTGAAATCCTGAATGCGCTCACTGATCTCGCGCGCCGGAAGATCCTCGAAGGCGATCTTCATGCGCGCTTTGCGGTCGAGGGCATTGGAGTCGCTGGGCGTCGTCTGCATCGAGCTTCTCTCCTCAAGAGATGCAACGGCCTCTGCGCATCCAGGCGATGCACATGCCAGAGTCCGTGTTGTGACTCAAGTCACAATGAGTCTAATCGCCGAATTCAGGGTGAGTTAGGGCATGAAGTCACATCTGCCGGAGATGAACATCACCCGCTCATGGGAGGACATTCCCGTCTCATGCGCTGGGCAGTGATGCCCATAGGCTGGGTGTGGAGATTGCAGACATGGAAGACCGGATTGCCTGCACCGGCCTCCCGCCCCAAGGTAGCCCGGCAACCGACCCCGCGAACAATGCCTGCATCGCAGCCGCGCGTCCACCACAGCCCGCGGTGCGAGGCGCTCATCTTTTGCTAACCTTTCGCGTATGCTGGCTTCACAATCGGCCGGTAGCCTGATGTGGATGGAAGGCCGCGAGGTGGCGCGCTGGACCGCTGCGCATGCCGCAGCGCGCCTCGAATGACGGCCCTCTTCCGTCTTGGCGCTTCTCTCCGTATAATGGCACTTCAAACCCGTGCGTGGCAGGCGCGCAGGACAACCCAGACTCGTTTCTGCGCGGGAGGATCGGCATGAAGAGATGGATGTGGATTCTTATCGCGGCGATCGTGGTGATCGCCGTGATTCTTGGCATTGTGTTTGTCGCGCGGCGCCAATCGCAAAGTCAGCTCAGCTCGCTTCAGACTCAACCGGCGGAGATGGGCACGCTGTCGGCCTCGGTGGGTGCCACCGGCACCCTGGAGGCCCGCCAATCCGCCGGGATGAGTTTCGCCTTGAGCGGCCGGGTGGGCACCGTGGGGGTGAAACTAGGCGACCAGGTTGCCGAGGGTGACATCCTGGCCTCCCTCGACCCGGCCTCGCTGCCTCAGCAGGTGGTGGCCGCGCAAGCGGACTTGGTCAACGCCCAGAAGGCCCTAGATGACCTTCTCAAATCGGATGTGCCTCGGGCCAATGCCCAGCTGGCCCAGGCCAATGCCCAGAAGGCATTTGACAACGCGAAGACAACCTACGATCGAATTGTGGTTGATTCCAAGACGGGCGGATTGCTCAACGCGCAGGATTGGCTGGCCAAAGCCAGCGCGCGCTACAACTATCTGAGGCAGCGGCCCGAGGCGAGCGTCGGCTATCAGATCTCGCTGCAGCAAGCCTACCTCGAGTACATCCACGCCCTGCAAGCGGTGCAGAAGGCGCAGGCCGCCGTCGAGGATCCACAGTCACGCGGTAGCTCGGCCTCCCAGGCGACGATTGATACAGTGACCGGGCAGTACGAAGTGGCCAAGGCCCAACTCGAGGAGGCCCAGCGCACGTACGACCGGCTGAAGGATGGACCCAACCCCGCGGATGTGGCAGCGGCCCAATCGCGCGTGGATGCCATCCAAGCTACGCTCAACCAGGCGAGCATAAAAGCCCCCTTCGGCGGCACGATCACCGGCGTGGGCCTTTTGCCTGGCGACCTGGTGACGCCCGGCGCCGTGCTTATCAACATCGCCGATCTCTCCGAGTTGCACGTGGATTTGCCGATCGCCGAGGTGGATGTCAATCGCGTGCAGGCTGGTCAGTCGGCCTCGCTCACCTTCGACGCCGCGCCCGAGGCAACCTTTACAGGCCGCGTTATCAGCATCGGCTTCGCGCCGCGGGTTGCGGCTGGCGCCGTCACTTACCCGGTCACCGTCGTGCTGGATGCGCCCGATGAGCGCATCCGTCCGGGCATGACCGTGGCAGTGAACATCGAGGTCTCCCGGCTGGAGAATGTACTGCTCGTGCCCAACCGCTCGGTGCGCTCGGTGCAGGGCGAGCGCGTGGTTTACGTGCTGCGGGGCGGGGTGCCCGTGGCGGTCAACGTGCAGCTGGGCGCCTCGAATGATGTGCAAAGCGAAGTGCGCAGCGGCGACCTCAAAGAAGGCGACCTGGTCGTGCTCAACCCCCCATCGCTTCTCTTCAGCGGCAACGGCGGCGGCGGACAGATGTTCATCAGGCCCGGAGGCTGATGATGAGCGATTGCGTCATCTGCCTCGAGAACGTCACCAAGACCTACCGCATGGGCGAGATCGAGGTGAACGCCCTGGCCGGCGTCTCGATGCGCATTCGCCGCGGCGAAGCGGTGGCCATTATGGGTCCTTCCGGCTCGGGGAAGAGCACGCTCATGAATATTCTCGGCTGCCTCGACCGCCCGACCTCCGGGCGGTACGAGCTTGATGGCGAGACGGTCGAGACGCTCAACGACGATGCCCTGGCGGCCATCCGCAACCGCAAAGTGGGGTTCGTATTCCAGAGCTTCAACCTGCTCGGGCGGGCTACGGCCCTGGCCAATGTCGAGCTGCCGCTGCGTTATGCCGGCATGCGCAAGGGCCGCCGCGAGCGCGCGACACTCACTCTGGAATCGGTCGGGCTTGGCGACCGCATCCGCCACCGGCCCACGGAGCTTTCCGGAGGCCAGCAACAACGGGTGGCCATCGCCCGCGCGCTGGTCAATGAGCCGGCGATGGTGCTGGCCGATGAACCCACCGGCAACCTCGACAGCCGCTCGGGGGCCGAAATTCTCCAGTTGCTGATGCAGCTCAATCGCGAGCGTGGCACAACATTGATCGTCGTCACTCATGATTCCAGCGTGGCAGCCAAGACACAGCGCGTCATCCGGCTGCGCGACGGGTTGATCGAGGCGGAATATGTTCCTGGCTCAGAACCTGCTTGAGGCGCTCGAAAGCCTCACCTCCAACAAATTGCGCTCCGGGCTGACCATGCTCGGCATCGTCATCGGTGTGGCGGCGGTGATTGCCATGCTGTCGGTGGGTCAGGGCGCCTCGGCTTCGATCACCGGCGCGATCAACGAGATTGGCACCAATCTCATCTTTGTGATTCCCGGCGGGCAAGAAGACGTCACCGTGACGCGACCGCTGACGATGGGCGATGCGCGCGCGATTGCCGACCCGCTCCAGGCCCCCTCGGTGCTGCTCGTGGCTCCCATGATCCAGAGCCGGGTCGACGTGACGGTGGGCGGCCAGAGCCACAGCACGCAACTGCAGGCGGTGACGGCCGACTACCAGCAAGTGCGCAACGTGACACTGAGTGATGGCGAGTTCATCAACGACGACCAGGTGCTCGGCCGCGCCTCCGTGGTAGTGCTGGGCAGCGACGTGGCCGACAATCTATTCGGCACGACGGTCGGCCTGGTGGGCGAAACGGTGCGCCTGCAGGGCCAACCCTTCCGGATCATCGGGGTGGAGGAATCCAAGGGCGGCAGTGGATTCGCCAGTCAAGACGATCACGTGACCATTCCGCTCACAACCGCGCAGGCCCGGTTTACCGCGCAGCGGGGCGGCGCGCCCGATCGGTTGGACATGATCCTCGCCCAGTCGGTCACCACCGAGGCTGTGCCGCAAGCGGTGACCGAGATCGAGGAAATCCTGCGCCTCCGGCACCGGGTGCAAGTCGGCAAGGATGACTTCACCACGTTCAAGCAGCAAGACATCCTGCAGACGGCGGCCCAAATCACCGGCGTCCTGACCATTTTCCTGGGCGGGATCGCTGCCATCTCACTCCTGGTGGGCGGCATCGGCATCATGAACATCATGCTGGTGTCGGTCACCGAACGCACGCGCGAGATTGGCCTGCGCAAAGCCCTCGGCGCGCGGCGGCGCGACATCCTGATCCAGTTTCTCACCGAATCGGCGACCCTCAGCCTGGCGGGTGGGATAATCGGCATCCTGCTCGGATGGTTCATGGCGTGGGCCGTCGGGCAGATTGCGACCGCCACCGGCAATGATTTCACGCCGGTGGTGGGAGTCGATTCGATCCTCCTGGCAACAATCTTCTCGGCCGCAGTGGGGTTGTTCTTCGGCATTTACCCCGCCTCGCGCGCCGCCTCACTGCAGCCGGTCGAAGCGCTGCGCTACGAGTAAAGAGAAACCCCGACCGCGAAGATCGCAAAGACCTCAGAAAACTCACACCCCAGAGAATACAAAGATGTCACAGGGATCTAGGGAAAGATCTCTGTGACATCTTTGTTCTCTGTGGTTGAGGATCTATGCGTCTCATGTGAGTGAGGTTGGCACGAGCTCGAGGTGTTTTCCGGAGCGGATGAGGCACGCGGCCGGTCGGTAGTGATCGTGAGCGCAGATGACGATCGCCCGGTTGGCTTCGGCCCACGCCTGCCAGCGCCGCTTGGTAGCCAGAGTTTCGAGCGGCTCGGCATCGAACGCGGTGAGCCAGTTCAGGCGCTCGAAATGCACTGCCAGGCTGGCCATGTCCCCGGAAAACAGAACGGGCCGTGTGCCTTCGATCACGACGCTTTGATGGCCGCGGGTATGCCCGCGCGTGACGACGGTACGTAGGCCACCCGTCACCTGTGTGTCGCCGTGCACGAGACGCATCTGCCCACTCTGGATCAGGGGTTGAAAGTTGGCGGGCAAATAGGTATTGCGCGTGCGTTCATCCGGCTGCGCCGCCGATGCCCATTCCAGGCGCTGCAGCAGGTACTCGGCCCGCGGGAAGGTGGGAAGCATCCGCCCGTTCTGAATGCGTGTGTTGCCGCCGCAATGGTCCGCGTGCAGATGGGTGTTGATCACCAGGTCGATGTCTTCGGGAGAGACCCCCTGGCGGGCGAGCTGATCGAGCAGTGTGCCCTCCGGCCGTTCGAGCCCCCAGGCCGCGAGCGCGGCCTCGTCGAGCTTGGTCCCCAACCCGGTTTCGATCAGCACCGTCTTGCCCTGCGAGCGGACGAGCAGTGCATGCAGCGTCAAGGGCGTGGCCGCATGCGCTTCGGGTGGCAGTTCACCTTCCCACAACGAGCGTGGGACGAGACCGAAGGGCCCGCCGGGGTCTTGCCAGACGGTGCCGTCATTGAGCAAGAGCATTTCAGGAACGGGCATGTGCAACGAAAACCCCGCCGATCTAAGGGCGGGGATTGTATCACCGCGAAAGGGCACGTGGCACAACCGCTTTCAATGGCGGTGCCTCTTCCTCTTCCCGCCTGTGGGCTGAGGCCCGTCGGCGGGTTGTGACCCGCTTTGGGGTTCGCCGCGGGGTTCTGGCGGAGCCGAAGGGGCACTCTCGGTTTCGGATTGATCTGCCTCCCAGTGGCAGTCCTTGTACTTCTTCCCGCTGCCGCACCAGCACGGGTCGTTGCGCCCTAGGACGCGCCGCCCGGCCGGGGCAGCGCCCGGCGCTGCCGCTGTGCCACCGGCTCCCGGCTGTACCAGCCGCATGCGAAAAACGCGCGCCACAATGCCAGCGCGGACCTGATCCAGCAGTTGCTTGTACAGGTCAAAGGCGCGGCTCTTGTATTGCACGAGCGGGTCGCGTTGGGCGTAGGCCTCCAGCCCGATCGAGGTGCGCAGCGCTTCCATTGAAGTGAGGTACTCCACCCACAGCTGGCCGATCGTTGTGAGCATCAGGTCACGGTAGGCCTGCGAAAGGGCAAAGCCTCCCAGCCCATTCACCAGCGCTCCGCGCGCTTCCGGCGGCCATTCGCGCAGAGGCCTCTCGGCCAACCCGGCCGGGTTCACTCCCGCCTCCGCCAGATCCGCCTCCAGGCCCACGCGCAATGCCTCCGTCAGCGCCGGCAGCGTGTCCTCCGCCTGGCGCAGCCACAACTGCTCGCCCCACTCCTCGCGCACGGTCTGCATCGCGCCCAGCAGATGGTCGCTCACGTCGTCGGTTACGGCCTCCAGCTTCTGATCGGCCAGGAGCGTGGCGGCCAGGTAGACCCAATTGAAGCGCCCGGTGGTCACCGTGCGCCGTTGGTGCGTACGCGCATCGAAGATAGTCTGCGTCGCCAGGGTCATCTGCAAGAGGGCTCGCGTTCGCTCGAGCCCCGCCGCCTCCGGCGCGCTGAGTTCACGTTCAACTTCCGCCAGAACGCGCTGGCGGCGCGCATCGAGCGCCGATTGGAGGTGCGCCTGGAGAGCATCCACCGTTTTGTCGAAGTCGCCGCCTGCCTCCGCCGGTTTCGCAGGCGCAAGGCCGGTGCGGCGTTGGAGCCAGAAAGCCAGTTGATCGGCCGCACGTGCCCACGCGGCTTGCTCAGCCAGATCGGCCAGATCCTCTTTGAGTGCGGCCATGGCCTGTGGCAGCATGTGCTCGCGCGGAACATCCTTAGCCTCGATCGAGAGGCTCTGCCCGACGACCGTCACGAGCGCCTGCGGCGTGAGCTCGCGGTCGGCATCCCGCGCCTCGAGTTCGGCACCCTCAATCGCTGTCTCGGCTGCCTGGCGGCGCTCGCGCGCCTGGCTCTCGGCCCGCTCGGTCACTTGCTCGGCCTGCTGATCAAAGGCCGTCAGCAAGTGCTCGGCCTCGGCATCCATCGCCCGCGCCGCGAGTTCCGTCAGTTCCTTTGGAGCGACGGGGCCCTCGCCCTCCAGGCTGGCGGCCACGGTTCGCAATGTGAAGGATGGATACAATCCCCCGCCGGTGCGGGCCAGCGGCGGCTGAATCTCATCCAGCCAGGCCAGCAGGCGCCACGGGCCTTCTTTCTCCTTGAGCCCCACCTCGACGCGCACCTTAACCTCCGCCTCGAGCAGCGCTCGAATATCCTCGGTCAGGTCTTCCTTCCCGAAAACCCGCTCGCGCTGTTCGTAGATCTTGTTGCGCTGCGTATTAAGCACGTCATCGTACTCGAGCAGGTGCTTGCGCACATCGAAGTTGGCCCCTTCCACACGCGTCTGGGCCTGCTCGATCAGGCGGCTGACCAGGTTCATCGCCATCGGCACTGCATCGTCGATGCGCATACGCTGCATCAGGTCCGACACCTGCGAGCCACCGAAGCGGCGCATCAGGTCATCTTCGAGCGAGAGGTAGAAACGCGAGGAGCCCGGGTCGCCCTGGCGTGCGGCGCGGCCGCGCAGTTGGTTGTCGATGCGCCGTGCCTCGTGCCGCTCGGAGCCGACGATGTGCAGCCCACCCAGTGCGCGCACGCGAGCTTCTTCCTCCATATGCGTGCGGAAGAAGCCGATCTCGGTCGCGTAGATGCCAAGCTTCTCGGCGGGCAGCGCCTCCAGCACGCTCAGGCGCTGAGCGTGCGTCAAGTCGTAGGGGTTGTCCGTGCCGCTGCGGCGCAGCACGCGGTTGACCGCCGCCAGCACTTCCTCCGCGAGGTCCCCGCCCAGCTTGATGTCGACGCCGCGTCCGGCCATGTTGGTGGCGATCGTTACCGAGCCAAAGGCACCCGCGGAGGCAATGATCTGGGATTCCTCGGCGTGGCGCTTGGCGTTCAGCACCTGGTGTGGGATGCCGCGCGAGAGAATCTCCAAGAGGCGCGGCTGAGCCTCGGGCGGCAATTCCAAGAGGCGCATCAGGCGATCGATGTTCTCCGCCGCCTCCGGATTGAGCGACAGCTCGAGTTCGCGCGCCGCAGGGCGCAATGCAGCCGGCGTGAGCGACGCCAACGGTTGATTGAGGAATTCCAGGGCCTCGATCAGTCGGCCGTCCTCTTGCGCGTTGTGGCGTTCGAACCAGGTATCGCGCAGGAGCAGGCTGAGCGCGAGGCGGCGCAGCGGTTCCGCGCGCAGCCGCTCCGAGAGCATCTCCGAGCGCTCCACCGAGGTCGTGCCAACCAATACCGGCCGGCCCAGCGCGTTCATCTGCAGGATCTCAGTACATATGGCACGCAGCTTGGCTTCCTCGGTGCGGAAGACAACGTCTGCATGGTCTTTGCGGCGCCAGTAGACCGGGGTGGCCGGATCGTCTTTGCGGGCGAAGAAGAAAAAGCGGTCGCCGTTTTCCTTGTATGGCACCTCCACCAGCGTGCTCGCAGGCTGGGCGGCGGTGTGCTCGAGGTGGGTGGGGATGGGCACCACCTCCAGCTTGTAGATTTTGCTGAACTCCTCCGCCTCGGTCAGGGCCGTGCCGGTCATGCCGGCCAGCTTCGCATACAGGCGGAAATAGTTCTGCAATGTGATGGTGGCGTAGGTGACGTTCTCGGCCTGGACCTGCAGCCCTTCCTTGGCCTCCACCGCCTGGTGCAGGCCGTCGGACCAGCGCCGCCCGTGCATCAGCCGGCCGGTGAACTCGTCGACAATGATGACCTGGCCGGCCTGCACCAGGTAATCCTTGTTGCGCTTGAAGAGGACTTCCGCGCGCAGGGCCTGCTGCAGGTGGCCGATCAGGCGCGCCTGTTCGGGTGTGACGTCTTCCGGCCGGTCGGGGTCGCGCAACGGCAGGCCGAGGACCTGCTCGGCGTGCTGCTCGCCCACCTCGGTCAGTGTCACTGTGCGATCGCGTTCATCGATTTCGTAGTCGTCGGGGCGCAGCTGGCGCACCACCTGGGACATGCGCAGGTATTCCTGGGCATCTTCCGCCGCCGGGCCGGAGATGATGAGGGGCGTGCGCGCCTCGTCGATGAGGATGTTATCCACCTCGTCGACGATGGCAAAATTGCGGACGCGCTGCACGCGCTCCTCGCGGCGCAGGGCTAGGTTGTCACGCAAGTAGTCGAAGCCGAACTCGTGGTTGGTGCCGTAGGTGATATCGGCGGCATAGGCCTCGCGCCGATCGACCAGCCGCAGCTGGTGCACATCCTCTTGCGGGGAGCTGCGCTCCGCATCGTAGACAAACGCCTTGCGCGCGTTGTCGGTGCGCGCCGCTTCTTGCAGCACGCCCACCGTCAGCCCGAGCAGCGTGTAGATCGGCCCCATCCATCGCGCGTCGCGACGTGCCAGATAATCGTTGACCGTGACCAAGCTGGCGCCGCGGCCCTCGAGCGCATTGAGGTAAAGCGGGAGGGTGGCGACGAGCGTCTTGCCCTCGCCGGTGCGCATCTCGGCCACCCGCCCTTCATGCAGGACCATGCCGCCGATGAGTTGTACGTCGTAGGGACGCAAGCCGAGGGTGCGCTGCGACGCTTCACGTACCGCAGCAAAGGACTCCGCCAGGAGGTCCTCCAGGCTCTCGCCCCGAGCCAGGCGTGCGCGGAACTCAGCCGTCTTGGCGCGCAGCGCCTCGTCGGAGAGCCCCTGATACCCGGCCTCCAATGCATTGATCTGCGCAACCAGCTGGCTGTATTCCTGGATATCGCGGCGATTGGGATCGCCGCCGATCAAGCGCACAAAAGACTTGAGCATGGCTAAAAGGATGGCCTTCCGTGAGATTTGCCGAACGAGGAAGTATACCGCGCGGGCACATGCCAGCCGAGGCGAACGAGAGGGCGGCGCGAGGCGTGCGCCGCCGTTCTATTCGTTAAACATCTCGCCGACGCTGCGGCCCTCGTGCGCGCGGCGAATGACCTCGCCCAGGAGCGGCGCCACGGAGAGAACTACCAGGCGGTCGCCCAGCGCCGCCCTCTTCTCAGGCGCAATCGGCACGGTGTTGGTGGTGACGATCTGCTTGAGCGGCAATGCCGCCAGCCGTTCGGCCGCGGTGCCCGAGAGCACCGGGTGGACGAAGCACATGTAGACATCCAGCGCGCCGTGAGCTTTGACGATATTGACTGCCTGGACCATCGAGCCGGCGGTGGCGACCTCGTCGTCCACAATGATCACGTCGTGGTTCGCCACATCGCCGATGATGGTCAGCGCTTCGGCGGTGGGGTCGTTCGAGCTGCGGCGCTTCTCGATGAACGCCATGCTGCAGCCCAGCGTGGCGGCGAAGTTGCGCCCCTTCTTCGAGAAGCCCAGGTCGGCGGCGACGATCACCGGATCCTTAAGCTGATCGCGGCGCTCGACGAAGTAGCCGCTGAGGAGGTGGAAGGCGGTCAGCACGTCACCCGGGATGGAGAAGAACCCCTGGATCTGCCCGGCGTGCAGGTCGAGCACGATGTAGCGATCGGCACCGGCCACCTGGACCATGTCGGCCACCAAGCGGGCGGTGATCGGCACGCGCGGCTGGTCCTTCTTGTCGGAGCGCGCGTAGCACAGATACGGCACGACGGCAGTAATGCGCCCGGCCGAGTCGAGCTTGAGCGTCTGCAGGGTGATGAGCAGCTCCATCAGATTCTGGTTGACCGGGGTGGAGGTCGTCTGGATGACATACACGTCTTGACCGCGCACGCTCTTGCGCAGGCGCACGAAGACGTTCTCGTTGGGGAAGACGATCACGTCGTGCTCGCAGATGGCCTCGTTGAGGTAGGTGGAAATTTCGTTGGCCAGGTCCTTGGAGGCAGTGCCGGCAAGGATCTTGATTCCGCTGTACATGTCCACCTCATCACCGTCCCTGGGCTGCGGCGCGCGATCGCCATTCGTCGCGCAGCGCCGAATAGAGAAGCACGTCCTGATATGCCCCCTCGCGGAACTCGGCCTGCCGCATTCGGCCTTCCAAGACAAATCCGGCTTTCTCGTACGCCCGCAATGCGCGGCGGTTGCCTGCAAACACGCGCAGGAAAACGCGGTGCAGGTTGAGGGTCTCGAACCCGTGGTGCAGGAGCGTCTCCATCACCTCGGTACCCAGGCCTTGGCTCCACAGGCTCTTCTCGCCGATGGCGAGGCCGACCTCTGCGCTGTGGTTGCGCCAGTCGATGCTGTGGTATCCGGCGCCGCCAATGTGGCGCCAGGCGCCCTCGCCCGCATGCAGGTCGATAGCCAACGGCCGTTCGTCCTCGGGGCGAGTGAGCATTTCCTCGAACCACTTTTCCTCGCCCGTCATGCTCAGCGGCAGGTAGCGCGTCAAGAACTGGCGCACCTCGGGATCGGAAAACCAGGTGACGTAGCGCGGCAGGTCCTCGCGCTCGACGGGTCGTAGGCGGATGCGTGTGGTTTGTATCATGATGTCACCGCCGTGCTCCAGCCCGGGCCGCCAGATGGCGCTTGGCGGCTTCGGGCGCGGGTTCGTCCTCCAGCATTTCCTGAACGGCTGCAGCAGGCGAAAGCTCTCGCCGCACAATGCGCGCGAGTATCTCCCGATAGCGTCCATCCGGCTGCGCCGCGTGCCAGCGCTCGGCCAACCGGTCGCGCAAACGCGCCTCGAGCGCCGCGGCCGCGCGCTGCTGCCCGCGTTCGCGCCACAGCCCGCTGGCCTGCAGATACTCGCGATGGCGCAGCAGCGCCTCGACCAAGGTCGGCACCCCTTGCCCGGTGGTGGCGACCGCTTGCAGAATGGGCACCTGCCAGCGCGCCTCGGCCCCGCCCGTGTTCCCGGCCAGGTCGAGTGCCGCACGCAGCACGCGCACGGCGTTCTCGGCGCCGGGCAAATCCGCCTTGTTGACCACCAAGAGATCGGCGATCTCGAGAATGCCGGCCTTGATGGCCTGGATGTCGTCGCCCATCCCGGGCGATTCGATCACCAGCGTGGTGTGTGCATGGCGGGCGATATCGACCTCGGCCTGCCCGGCCCCCACCGTTTCGATCAGAATGACCTCGAAGCCCGCAGCGTCCAGGGCATCGGCCACACTGGAAGTCGTGTGTGCCAGTCCGCCCAGCGAGCCGCGCGAGGCCATCGAGCGGACGAAGACCCCCGCGTCGCCGGCCAAGTCGCGCATACGAATGCGGTCACCGAGAATCGCACCACCCGAGAACGGGCTGGTGGGGTCGACGGCCACGATTGCCACCGCCGGGGGGCGCGAGGCGTGCAACCCCGGGTAGATCTTGGCGCGCAAGGTCTTGGCCAGCTCGTTGACCAGGGACGACTTGCCGGTTCCCGGGGCACCGGTCACGCCCACGATGTACGCGCGCCCGGTGAGAGGATAGAGTTCAGTGAGGGCCGCCTCGCCCTGGGGTTGCTCGTTCTCGATCAGGCTGAGCAGCCGCGCCAGCGCCAGGCGCTGGCCCTCTCGCACTGCCTGGGCCAGTTCCGCATGGTCGCTCATGTGCCTCAAGGGCCGGGGCTTTGGGCGCGCCCCTCGGCGACCTGGCGCACCCGGGCCGCAATCGTCTGGGTGGAGGCACCTGGCCCGAAGATGTCCTCGACGCCGAGCGCTTTGAGTTTGGGCAGGTCTTCATCGGGGATGATGCCGCCTACGAAAAGGTGCACCTGACCCTGGCCTTGTGCGCGCAGGAGCTCGACCACGCGCGGCACAAGCGCCATGTGCGCGCCCGAAAGGATGGACAGCCCGACCACGTGCACGTCCTCTTGCAGCGCGGCTTCGGCGATCATCTCCGGCGTCTGGCGCAGGCCGGTATAGATGACCTCCATGCCCGCATCACGCAATGCGCGGGCGATAACCTTGGCCCCGCGGTCGTGACCGTCAAGGCCCGGCTTGGCGATCAGCACCCGAATCGTAGGCTGGATCATGATGTGCAGCTCCCTCAGACAGGCGGCACTCCGATTATACCCCAGGCCTTCGATCGGTTTTCGGCGAGGTCGTGAGTCGTCGACCTCCAGTATGCCTCACCGGTCGTCCTCGGCAACCTCGACGCACGGCATCCATGTGCAACGCAAACGGCGAAGGGTTGCAATTCGCATGTCCGTCTGCTATCATCGCCGTCATTGCATCTCGGCGGCAACTCCCATCTGCATATGAAGCCCACGATTTTCGAGAGACGGCCGCGGCCGCGCTCGCGTCGCCTGTATGTCCTGCTGGGCATCATCATCCTGGCCACTCTTCCATGCTACTGCGCCGAGGCAATATTAATTGCGTTGAAGACGCCGCTTCAACCCACGGCTACTCCGGGGCCGACGCTGACCTCAACCATGGTGCCTGCCACTCTCACGCCAACCGCCACGCGCCTGCAATCCGCTACGCCCAACCCCACCTCCACCCTGGGCACGCCTTTTCTCACGCCTACCAACACCCTCACGCGCACACCGCTGCCCAGCGCAACACCGACCCAAACACCCAGCGCGACCCCTCCACCCAGCGACACGCCGCTCCCGCCGAGCGACACGCCCGAACCGAGCCCCACCAGTTGACCCGCAGCACGCGAGGCTGATGATGGATCGCAAAGAGCTTCTCGCGTTGGCCAAGGATCTCTTCTCTGCCGCAGGCATCTCCGGCCACGAGCAGCCGGCGCGCGACGTGGTGCGGCCGACGTGGGAACCTCTGGTGGACGAGATCGAGGTTTCGCGTCTGGGGAGCCTGCACGGGCTGCGCCACGGGCGCGGCCCCGCTCCGCGCCCGCGCGTGTTGCTGGCCGCTCACATGGACGCGGTCGGCCTGATGGTGAAGCAAGTGGTTGGCAGCTTCTTGCGCGTGAGCGACATCGGCGGCGTGGACGCACGCCTGCTGCCCGGCCAGCCGGTCGTAGTGCATGGCCGGCGCGACCTGCCGGCCGTCGTGGCCCACCCGCCCCTACAATTGCTGCCGCCGGAACGCCCCGCCAAGAGCGCGCCGCGCACGCACGAGATGTGGGTGGACATGGGCCTCAGCGCGGCCGAGGTGGGCCGCTGGGTACGCGTGGGCGATGTGATTTCGTTCGCGCAACCGCCGTTCGAATTGGGCGAAACGAGGATCACTGGGCGCGGCCTCGACGACCGGGTGGGAATCCTGGCGATCACGGTCTGCCTGCACGAGTTACAGCAGGTGGCCCACCGCTGGGAAGTGGCTGCCGTGGCGACGGTCAATGAGGAAATGACCTATGGCGGAGCATACACCTCTGCCTTCAGCCTGCGCCCCGAATTGGCGGTCGCGGTGGACGCCACGCACGCCACGGGCCTGCCCGGCTTGCCGGAGTTCAAGGCCTTCCCCATGGGCGTCGGGCCGACCATCGGCGTAGGCTCCGATATCCATCCGGGCCTGCTGCGTACATTCGAGGCGGCGGCCAAGGCAGCCGAGATCCCTTACATGTTGGAGGTGATGCCCGGGCACTCGGGCACCGATGCGCGCGCGATGCAGGTGACGCAGGACGGCGTGCCCACCATGGTGGTGAGCATCCCCGTGCGCTACATGCACTCGCCGGTGGAAGTGGTGGATCTCAGCGATATCGAACGCACGGGCCGGCTGATGGCGGCTGTGATTGCTGCACTCGACGACGACTACATGCAGCGCCTGGTTTGGGAGTAGCCGATGCCACGCACCTCGACCGCTCGCGCTCGACCGCGTTCGGCCCCGGCCGCCCGTCGCCGGGGTATTCGCCCTCGCCCCGCCTCGCCTGCCGTCCTGCGCAATTCACTCGAGCGTCTGCGCCGATTGAGTGAAGCTAGCGGCGTCTCGGGTGACGAGGGCGCCGTCCGGCAGATCGTCCTGGAGGCCATTGACGGGCACGCCGATGAGGTTCGGGTGGATGCGCTGGGCAATGTGTTGGCCCGCGCGCGAACTGGCTCGCGGCGCGGCGTGCGGGTGATGCTGGCCGCCCACATGGACGAAGTGGGGCTAATGGTCATCGGTGTCACCACCGAGGGCATGCTCAAGTTCGACCGCGTGGGCGGAGTGGATGAGCGCACGCTGGTGGCCAAGCCGGTGCTCGTAGGTCATGCGCGCGTTCCGGGCGTCATCGGCGGCGCGCCTCCGCATCTCATCGACTGGGAGGACGAGCCGAGCCCGTACAAGATCCCGGCGCTGGCCATCGATATCGGCGCACGGACGAAAGAGGAGGCGCTCGAGCGGGTCCACCCCGGCGATGCGGCCGTGTTCGCCACGCGTTTTGAGCGTTTGGGCAACGTGCTGCGCGGCAAGGCGCTCGACGACCGCGTGGGTGTGGCCACGCTCATCGAATTGGTGCTCGACCCGCCGCCGGGAATCGAACTGCTGGCCGCGTTCACCACCCAGGAAGAGGTGGGCCTGCGGGGCGCGGCGGTGGCCGCGCATGCTCTTGATCCACAGGCGGCCATTGTGCTCGACTGTACGCCGGCCAACGACCTTCCACTGTGGGATGGAAGCGAGAACACCACCTACAACACTCGTCTGGGGTTCGGGCCGGCCATCTACGTGGGCGACCGCGGGACGCTGCCCAACCCGCGCCTGATCGAACACCTGGCCCGCACGGCCGAGGCGGCGGGGCTGCCCTATCAATACCGCCAGCCGGGCGGCGGCTCGACCGACGCGGCGGCCATTCATCTGGCCCGCAAAGGCATCCCCAGCATCTCCCTTTCGGTGCCCGGGCGCTACCTGCATACGCCGCTCTCGATGATCTTTTTCGACGATTGGCGCGCGAGCGTGTCGCTGGTGCGCGCGGCGCTGGCTCGCCTGCGTCTGGACGACATCCGCTAGAGCTCGACCGCGCCGCTGCGCCGGGCGCGGAGGGAGGACGATGTGAAGGCACTCATCCGCAAACTATCCGAGGCCTACGGCCCCTCCGGGCGCGAAGACGCGCTGCGACAGATCGTGCGTGCGGAACTGCGCGGTCTCTCTGATTACATCTCGGAAGACCCGCTCGGCAATCTGCACGCGGTGATCAAGCAGAAGGCACGCAGCGGCCGGCGGATCATGCTGGCAGCGCCGATGGACGAAGTGGGCTTGCAGATTTCGCATGTGGATGAGAATGGATTCTTGCGCTTCGCACCCCTGGGGCCGCTCGACCCGCTGCACTGCGTGGGCGCCCGAGTGCGCTTTGCCGACGGCCGGCTGGGCGTGATTGGGCTCGAGCCGCGCGGCGAGGCCTCGGCCCTCCCAACCGTGCGCCAGCTCTTCGTCGACGTGGGCGCCGTCGATCGCGAGTCCAGCACATTCAAACCGGGCGAGGCCGCCGTGTTCGACCGCCCGCTGGCCGAAATCGATGGCCGGCTGGTGGGCAAAGCCCTGGGCGGGCGGACGGCCGTGGCGGTGCTCCTCGAAACCTTGCGCCATCTCAAGCGCACACCGCATGAAGTGCAATTCGTGTTCAGCGTCCAGGAGCACGTGGGGTCGCGCGGCCTGCGTACCGCGGCCTACGCCCTTGAGCCAGAGGTAGCCCTCACGCTTGGCGCGGCGCCGGCCAGCGACATTCCGCGCGGAAGTCCGGCGGCCATTGCCCTCGGGCGCGGCCCGGTCATCCGCGCGCGCGAAGGGTTCGCTATTTCGGATCCGCGCATCGTCGAATGGATGGCGGGGCGGGCCAGCGAGGCGCGCCTGCCGCATCAACTCGGCGTGTTCGATACCTCCGCCTCCAATCCGACGGCCGTCCAGACCAGCCGCGCAGGAGTCGTGACCGCGGGCCTGGGCCTGCCCTGCCGCTACCTTTACACTTCTTCCGAGATGGTGGATCTGAGCGACGCCGAGAATGCGGTCAAGCTGTTGCTGAGCCTGCTGGCCTCGCCGTTGCCCTTCTAGCGCTGGCCGGCGCCCGGCTGCATCTCTTTCGGCCGAATTGGGCGCGCGTGGTCGACAACCGCAAAGGCTTCGGCCACAAAGAGGAATGGCAGTGGACCAGCCCTCCGACTTAGGTAAAGCCGCCGAACGCGGCGAGCCTTCGCACGTGTGGCGCGCCGGCCAGGAGCGCCGGCTGCAAATGATCCGCCGTGCCGCGCCGCAGCTCGCTTCGGCGCGCGTGCTCGTGGATGGCTGCGGGCTGGGGATGTACGTCCGCGCCTTGCGACCCTTCGCGCGCTTTGTGGCCGGCCTGGACATCGAGAGCGAACGTGTGCGGGAGGGCTCGCGCGCCGGAATTGCGGGGCTGCTCGCCGGCCAGGCGGAGGCCCTGCCCTTCGCCTCGTCCTCGTTCGACCTGGTTCTCTCCAATGAAGTACTCGAACACGTGGCAGATGATCGCCAGGCGCTGCGCGATATCATGCGCGTGCTGCGGCCCGGCGGCCGGCTGGTCCTCTTCGTGCCGAATCGAGGTTACCCCTTCGAGACCCACGGTGTGTATTGGCGTGGGCGCTACCACTTCGGCAATATCCCTCTCGTCAACTACCTGCCCCGCCCATGGCGCGACCGCCTGGCGCCTCATGTGCGTGCCTACACCTCCCACGAACTGGATGGGTTGCTGCGTGGCCTTCCGGCGCACCCCGTGCAGCGCACGGTCGTTTTCGGCGGATACGACAACATCGTGGCGCGTGCGCCTCGCCTGGGGCGCATGCTGCGCGGCGTGCTGCAAGGCCTCGAAAACACGCCCCTGCGCGCTTTCGGCCTTTCTCATCTGTGGGTGGTTGAGAAGACAGGCGGATAGGTCTTGTGGAGTTGCCAGACCCCAATCCATCTCACCGCCGAGAAGGCCGAGAGCTTAGAGAGGATTTAGTTCTACGGAATCAAGCCAGCACGAATTTCACAGGGCGGATCCGCTCAGCGCCATCCGTGCATCTCGGATTCGCCAGGGGCAATTGCGCCTTCGATTCTCGGCGTTCTCTGCGAACTCGGCGGCGAAAGCACGGGGGCCTGCAGCGAGGCGGGCAGATGCACGCTCGCGAGCAACTGGCGCGCTAGCACGCCCGCTCGCCAGAAGATCACCGCCGCCATGCCGTGGGCCAGCACCGCGAACAAGGGCGGCGTCTCCATTGTGTAGTAGGTCCAGCATGCACGCGTCGTGCCCCATAACTCGAGGAAGTAGCCCAGCCCCGCACCCGCCGTGAAAGTCAGCACGGCCGTGCGCCGGTCGCGTATCGCGAATGTGATCAGCGCGCAGATGGCCAGCGCCGCCAGGGTGAGGGACATGCCGCGCGTCGGCCAGACGAATTGCAGCATCAACGCGTAGAAGCCAGCGAAGAGCACTCCATAGACGATCGCGTAGTTACGCCTGCGCTCGCGCGGCAAGAGGCGCGCGAGCAGGCGCATCAGCCGGTCGATCGATAGGCTGGCAATCGGCCAGGCAGGAATGATCCACAGCGGCGGGCGTTCCAGCGTGAAGTAGTTCCAGATGTGCGTCTGCGTGCCCCAGCCTTCGATGGCCAATCCGCCGACCAGCCCTACCCCAACGATCCACGCATCGCTGCGCAAGTCCGCGCCGGCCATGATGAGAATCGACATGGCGGCAAAGATGCCGATCAGCAGCCAGTCGATTTGGCTCCACAGGGGCCGCTGCGGATCGAACAGCGCCACATAGTCGCGCACCAGCGGCCGCCATACCCACACGATGAGCACAAGCGTGGCCACGAATGCACTCATCAGGTACATGCCGGCGCGCGTTGTGCGAGGCATGCGCAACGGAGGTGCGGCCCATCGGCTCGGCGAGGGCCTCAGGTGGGAGGTGGTCAAGGGCAACTCACTGCTCACAAGAGGAATTCTTTCCTTTAACTCTTGCTCGCCGCAAGCGCAGTGCCGTCGAGGTCCAAGTTCAATACAGTTCGGGCCGGCGATCGGCCAATGCCGGTAAGGTTGACCGCACCTGCTCAACCAGGCCGAGAGCGATGGTCGCGGTGACAAGGCCCGGCTCGCTTCCCGCTTCAGCACATGCCTCACCCCATGGATCAATGACGGCGCTGAGCCCGGCGAAGCTTTGATCCTTATCGCGGCCGGTGCAGTTGCAGCCCAGCATGAAGCACTGGTTCTCCACCGCGCGCGCGCGCAGCAACAGGCTCCAGTGTTTCGCACGCACCTCCGGCCAGGCCGCCGGCACAAGCAGCACCGTGGCGCCCTGTGCCCCCAGCGCCCGGAACATCTCCGGGAAGCGCAAGTCGTAGCAGGTCGCCAACCCGGCCCGGGCCCATCCCAGATCTGTTGTCGCGAAGCGATCACCCGGTGCCAGCCAGCGATCCTCGCCCATCAGCCGGAAGAGGTGCACCTTGCGGTAGGCGGCGCGCAGGTCTCCCGCCACATCGAACAGAGCAAATGTGTTGTAGGCCCGGCCGCCCTCCGCCTCGAGCAGTGTGCCGCCGACCCACATCCGGCTCTCGTGAGCCACCCGGCTCATCTCTGCAAACAGGCCCTCGCCCAAACCCGCGGCGTGCTGGCGCCAATGAGCCAGGTCGTAACCCACCGACCACAGTTCCGGCAGCAAGAGCAGGCGCGTGCCGCGGGCGCGCGCCTCAGCTGCAAAGGCACGCACCGTCTCGAGGTTGGCCTGCGGTTGGCCCACCTCGACATGCATTTGGGCAAGCGAAACGATGATGTCCACGATGGCGGTGCTCACAACGTCGGCGTGGGCGTCTCGGTGGGGGTCAGCGAAGGCGTGGGGGTCAGCGTCGCGGGCGGGCTGACTGTTGCAGTTTGCGAGGGCGTCGGGCTGAGAGTTCCGGTGGGCGTGCCTACGACCACCAACTGCACCCAGAAAGCCTGATCGCCTTGCACGCCGTAGCCGAAGCGGATCCCATCCGGGCTGCGCAACATCCAGTAACCGATGAAGGTGCCGGCCTGAGCGGGGGTCACCAAGGTAATGCTGAACTCGCTCTCGCCGCCTGGAGGAATCGACTTGCCGATCGCCTGGTTTTGCGGGCCGCCCATCCGGTCGCCGCTGACAAATACGATCTGCGCGTCGGGGCCCCAGATGCATGCGCCCACGTTCTTCAGGCGCCAGGTCTTGACAACCGTATCCGCCGGCTTGACTTGCGAATTGTCGGGCAGAGTAACATCCGCAACGAATTGCATGCGGTAGCATGGGATGGGAGTATCGGTTTCGGTGGGGAAGAAGGTTGGCTGCGCGCGCAGGGTGGGGCTCGGGAGCATCACTGGCGTGGCGGTGAGCAGACCCGGGGTGATCGCCAGCCCAGGCGTCGGCGTGTTTTCGCGTGCCACTCGAGTGAGCACAGCTTGAACTGTCAGGGCCGCGACGGTCGCAGCGCCGGGTGTGGGCGTGCCCAACCGCAGGCTGCACGCCGAAGCCAGCCCAGCCATCACAATCGCGAGGAACCCTCTCCCGACGGTCATGCGCATATCGAACTCAGAATCCTCGAGATTCGATTCTATCCCATCTCACGGCCCGTCAGTGACTTCGATCTCGAGCACCGGGGTGAGCGCCGAATTGCCGGCCGCGTCGTAGGCGCGTGCCTGGAGGGTATGCCGCCCGACCGGGAGGCTACTCCATCTCGTCGAGTATGGCGCGCGCTCGAGCACGATGACGACCTGCCCATCCAGGAGCAACTCGACCCGCTGCACACCATAATTGTCGCTGGCCTCCACCACGGCTGCCAACGGGGCTGTGTGCGGCAGATCGACTCGACCTTGTGCCGCGGGTGCCACGAAGTGCACCTGCGGCGCCTGGTTATCCACCGTCAGCGGGACAGCCATGCGGCGCAGGTTGCCTTGCGTGTCGGTCGTGCTGAGTCGCAGTGAGACCGTGCCCTCGAGCGCACCTGTGTCCCACGTCGCCAGCAGAGCCCCCGTGAGCGGTTTGTCGCCCTCGGCCAAAAGCAGCCACCGCTGCGGGTAGAGTCCCTCGCCGGCCTCCAGCCGGAAGTGAACCATCTCGGTTGTGGCTGCGGTGCCATGCACCTCCACCACGCCGCGCACGATGGCAAAGGGCGCCGGTGCGCGAATGATCAGGTCGGGCGTGGCCTCGAAAGCCAAAGGCAGTGTGTCGTATTCCTCGGGCGCAAGCAGCATCCCATTGGCCGATGCCCACTCGCGGGCGGCCGGCGGCGGGTTGATGAAGACCACCTCATCCACAAGCGCCGCCGGAGTCCACAACGTAGCTCGCCGCCCGGTTTCGCGGTTGACCGCCACGGACTGGTAGTAGGTATCGTCGGAGGTGGGCTCAGTGCCCGAAAGAAACACTTCGCTGACAACCTGCTGGCAGGCCGGTGTGGGAAGCATCCCGGAGGGCGAGCACACGCGCACTCGGCTCACCTCCGGTGGCTGAGCCGATTGTGTGGACGCATAAGATTCGGCGGACCACGCCAGAACCGCTCGTGCCAGGGGCTCGGCGAGGTTGCCGGACGGATCGTCCGAAGGGCCCGTTGAAGTTGCCAGCACGCCGACAACCAGACGGGAATTGAACGTAAATGCCCAGTGATCGATTCCGCTCAGGCTGGCACCGGTTGCCAATGCACCCGACGGTGCTTGCGAGCCGTCGCTGGCGAGCACTTCCCGCCGGAGTGCATCGTGGATCAGGTAGGCCAGTCCGCGGCTGAGGACAAGACGCGGCTCGACCTGGGCGGCGGGCATCACCGAGTTCCCGCCCGGGTCGCGAGCCGCAAGAATGAGAATAGGCAGACCCTTGGCCGATGCTGCGCGGTCGAGGCCCCCCGCGGCGAAGATGGCGTAGGCGCGGGTCAGCTCGACCAGCGATATCTCTCCCTGCTGGCTGAGCAGGCCCGGCACGCCGCCCTCGGCATCGGCCAGCGCACCCAGCCCCACCCCGGTCAGCGTCTGACGCAGATAGTCCCCGCCCACATCGGCCATCGCACTGACGGCCGGCATGATGCGCGCCTCGCGCAGCGCCTGGCTGGCCAGCATCGGGCCGAGGTAGCGGCCATCGAGGTTCGTCGGCGTCGCCAGCGTATCTTGCGTTTGCGCGTCTGCCTGACGCACGTCCAGCACCATGGTGCCGGGCGTGTAGCCCTTGGCGAAGGCCGTGAGGTAGACAAACGGGAGGACGGCTGTGCCTGCCTCACCGGAAGGTTCGCTGCCGCTCGTGCCGCGAGCGGTGGTGAAAAAGGCGAGCAATTCCGACCGCTCGACATCCCAGACGGCTATGGCCAGGTCCGCTTCGCCGGCCGGCTGCGCTGAATCGAGGAACCCCGCCGCGGCGCATTGGCGTCCGTCCAGGGTGGGCATCGCCGCCAGGGCAATACCCGATTGAGCGCGGGCCAGCACTGTCTGCGCGGCGCACAGTGCCTGCAGTTGCATCTCACCATCGAGGCTGGTCGTGACCACCAGGGGCGTGGCGCTCACGGCAAGACGCGTCTCTTGGTCTTCGAGTTGACTCCGTGCCAGGGCGAGGAAGTCCGAGGTGGCCGGGCTGATGGCCGAGGCCGGCGGTCGAAGGACGGGGGCGGCCGCCAAGGCCACTGCGGCGGAGGCCGCATCGACCAATCCGCGTTCGCGCAATTGCCGCACCAGGATGTTACGTGCCGCAGCCAGCGCGTTCACATCACCGCCAAGCTCAGGCTGGCTCAATAGCGCGGCCAGCGTCGCCCACTCGGCAAGCCCCAGCCGCTCCACGTGCACCCCGTAGTACTCGAGCGCCGCCGCGTCCAGCCCGCGGGTCAGGTGTCCGTACGGCTGCGTGTTGAGGGACCACTCGAGCAGGTCTTGACTTGAATAGCGTGAGGCCAATTCGCCCGCCAGGATGGCCCGCGCCAGTGAGCGGTCGGCAAAGGTTGCTGCCAAATCCGGCCGCTCGGCCAATCCCTCAGCCGCCAACACCGCAGCCTCCCTCGTTCCGTTGAGGCTGTGCGCTACGGCGGTCAGCCCGGCGCTCATCCCCGCGGGTCGATTCGTTGTGTCGATGCCCAGCGCAAGCTGTGACGCCGCGAGAGCGAGCGGCGGCACCGCATGTCCTTCTCCGGAGGAAGAGATCGAAAGCCAATACGGTGTGTGAGCCGCGTCCGCCACCGAGGACAGCAGGCGGCTGCCGGTTCGATCGACGAAGCGAGGCGAGGTGTAGGGCGTGCCGGGAATATCGAGCCGCACGCTTGAGGCCGCGCGTGCCGCGGGGAACAAAGTGGTCGCGGTCCACAGCGAATAGGCCGCGGCCAGAAGCAGGATGAAGCTCGCGGCGCCGAGCAACGCAACGGCCAGGCGGTTGAAGAAACCTGCCGGGCGCATACGGCCGAGGCTGCCTGCGGGCGCACGCAACCACCGCCGAGTGCGCCGCAAGCGGTGACGCCGGGCCGCACGCAGCGTTTGCCACATGCCGAGGATTATACTTGAGCGAATGCGGCCGGCGAACTCGCGTGGGGCCGCAACTTACGCTCGGCATGAACGCTGGAGGCTGTATGACATCGCTCCACATCGGGTTGTCCGGTGAGAAGCAAATCGAAGTCACGATGGCCGTCAGCGCAACGCATATGGGCAGCGGCAGCATAGGCGTCTTTGCCACACCGGCCATGGTGGGCCTGATCGAGCGCACGGCCATGGAACTCGTGCAGCCGGCGTTGGCGCAGGGTGAGACCACGGTGGGCGCAGAGGTGCACGTGCGCCATCTGGCGGCCACGCCGCTGGGCATGCACGTGCGCGCACGGGTCGTGCTGGAGGCCATCGACGGCCGGTTTCTCACCTTCTCGGCCGAGGTCTACGACGACAAAGAGAAGGTGGGTGAGGGCACCCACAAGCGGGCCATCATCCGCAGCGACCGCTTCATGGCGCGCATGCAAGAGAAATCCGCCTGAGCGTTGACCCGCGCCCGGCCGGGATGATAGAATGCGCCTCCTTCGCCGGGAGCCGCACCCATGCGCTATCACATTTGGACTGAAGGCTGTCAGATGAACGTAGCCGACTCACAGCGCGTGGCCAGCGCGCTGGAGGGCCTCGGCTACCATCATGCCGCGACGCCCGAAGAAGCCGATGTGGTGGTGCTCAACACGTGCGTGGTGCGGCAAAGCGCGGAGGATCGCGCCTACGGCCGGCTGACCACACTTCGCCCGCTCAAGCTCGAGCGCCCGGGGATGGTGATCAACCTGATGGGCTGCCTGGTGGGCGTGAAGGGCAACCAGGCCTTGCACGATGCGCTGCCCTACGTCGACGTGTTCTCGCCGCCCTCCGACCCGCGCCCGCTGCTGCGCTTCCTAGCGCGCGAGAGCGACGGGCCGGCGCTCGCCTACGCCGAAGCCGAGGCGCATGCTGCGCTGCAAGACGATCTGAGCCTGGGCGCGCTGCCGCTCAACGTGCCGGAAGCCGAACGCGGCCGGCTGGTGGCGGCGCATGTGCCCGTAGTCTACGGCTGCTCGCATGCGTGCACTTTCTGCATCATCCCCATGCGCCGCGGGGTGGAGCGTTCGCGCCCGGTCGGCGAGATCGTGAGCGAGGTGCAGCGCCTGGTGGAGCAGGGCGTGCGCGAGGTGACGCTGCTCGGGCAGATTGTCGACCGCTACGGCAAAGAGGTACCCGGCGGGCCGCGCCTCTCGGATTTGCTGCGCCAGGTGCATGCGGTCGAGAACATCGAACGCGTACGGTTCCTCACCTCGCATCCCAATTGGATGGACGACGAGGTGTTGCGCACGGTGGCCGAGCTGCCCAAGCTGTGCGAGCACATTGAAGTGCCGGTGCAGGCCGGCGACGACGAAGTGCTGGCGCGCATGAAGCGCGGCTACACCTCGAACGACTACCGCCGGCTGATCGAACGCATCCGCCACCTGGTGCCGGGGGCTTCGATCGCTACCGACATCATCGTCGGCTTCCCGGGCGAGACGCGCCAGCAGTTCGAGCGCACCTATCGCTTGCTGGAGGAGCTGCGGCTGGACGTGGCCCACCTGTCGCGCTACTCGCCGCGCCCGGGCACACTTGCCGCACGCCGCTTCGAAGACGACGTGCCCGAGGCGGAGAAGATGGATCGCTTCCGAATGTTGGAGGACTTGCAGGCCGGCATCGCCCATGAGCTCAATCAGGGCAGCGTTGGTCGCACGCTGCAGGTGCTGGTGGAAGGCAAGCACAAGGGGCGTTGGAAGGGGCGCACCCGCAACAACCGCCTGGTCTTCTTCGACGACCCGGGCGAGTGGCAGGGAATGCTGGCCGATGTGCACATCCGCCAGGCAACAGCCTGGAGCCTGCAAGGCGACCTGGCCATGTAGACTGCGGGATGCCGGGGACGGGTCAACCGGGAGAGGGCATAGTACGCATTACGGTTGCCTGCGTGCGGCCGGTGCACGCACAGGTTGCCGCGCACGGCGCACGTGTCCGGGGTGTGCGAACGTGCTGGCGCAGCACACCATGAGTGTGTGCACAGATCTCCGGCCGCCCGTCCGCAGGGAATCGCGGCCTAAGCACGCTCCCAGAATAGAAGAGGGGCTGCCCCAAAAGGCGCAGCCCCTCTTTTTGCATACGAGCCGGAGCTATTTGACTTCGACCGACGCGCCGGCTGCCTCGAGCTTGGCCTTGGCGTCGGCGGCCGCATCTTTGGCCACTGCCTCGAGCACCTTCGCGCCCGCGGTCTCGGCCAAGTCCTTGGCCTCTTTCAGGCCCAGGCTGGTCAGTTGGCGGATGACCTTGATGACCTCGATCTTCTTCGGGCCGGCATCCTTGAGGATGACGGTGAACTCGGTCTTCTCTTCTACCGCCGGAGCGCCACCGGCCGCCGGCGCGCCAGCCATTGCCATGGCCACCGGAGCCGCCGCCGTAACGCCCCACTTCTCTTCGAGCAGCTTCGAAAGCTCGGCCGCTTCGATCACAGTCAGCGTGCTGAGCTCATCAACCAACTTCTGCAAATCAGCCATTGCTTAGATCTCCTTTGCTGTTTCCATAAGAACGGTTCCGGGTCAGGCTGCCGCTTCGGCAGCCGGGGCGCTACCCGCCCCCTTTTCGGCGTAGGCTTTGAGCACGCCCACCATCTGGCGCGCGGAGCCGGCCAAGACGCCGACCATGCGGCTGGCCGAAGCCTGCAACACGCCGACCAATCGCCCCCGCACCACCGGCAGCGGCGGCAACTGAGCCAGCGAGCGAACCTCGCCCGCGGTCAGAACGCGGTTGCCGAGCAGCCCGCCCTTGACCTTGAGTGCCTCCATCTCCTTGGCCGTGTCCATGACGGCCTTGGCCACTGCCACCGCGTCTTTGGTGGCGAAGGCCACCAGCGTGGTGCCGGCCAAGTGCTCTCCGGGAATCGGCAAGCCGGCTTCCTTGAAAGCAATCTGGATGAGCGTGTTTTTGGTCACGCGCACGACGCCATCGGCTTCGCGCACTCGCGACCGCAACAGGTTCATGCCGGGCATGGCCAGCCCACTGAACTCAGCCAGCACAACGCACTGGCTGCGTTTCAGCAGATCGATGTACTCCGCCACCCTTTCACGTTTCTCCTCTGCATTGAGCGCCAAGAGGTATCACCTCCTTCCTAAATAAAAAGTCTTTGCTTCGCAGACAACCGAGCAAAGACTTCCCGCACCCTTGGAGGGAGGAAATCTCCGCCTCGGCAGGATCTTCGGCCCGCGGAGCGTTTGCGCGCGCCGGGGCACCTGCTGTCTGCAGCGAAGCAAGTATTCGATTGAGCGCCCGTGGCGCGCGCCTGGTGCCCACTCGCGCCCGGGACGTTAACCGCGTGCTTCCATAGCCTGGGCTTCGTTCGGCTCGATGCGCACGCCGGGGCCCATGGTCGTCGTCACGACCAACTTGCGGATGTAGGCGCCCTTGGCGGCTGCCGGCTTGGCACGCTTGACCGCTTCCATCAGCGCCGCCAGGTTGTCGTAGAGCGCCTCCTCCGAAAAAGAGGCTTTGCCGATGGGCACGTGCAGGTTAGCCGTCTTGTCCAGGCGGAATTCGACGCGCCCGGCCTTGGCCTCTCGCACGGCTTTGCCCATGTCTTCCGCGGCCACCACCGTGCCGGCCTTGGGGTTGGGCATCAGCCCGCGCGGCCCGAGCACGCGCCCCAGCCGCCCCACCTTGCCCATCATGTCGGGCGTGGCGATCGACACGTCGAACTCGGTCCAGCCGTCCTGAATCTTCTTCAGCATTTCATCGCTGTCGGCCACGTGGTCGGCGCCGGCTTCGTGCGCCAATCGCGCGCCCTCGCCCGCCGCGAAGACCAGCACGCGCACGGTTCTGCCCAGTCCGTGCGGCAGCACAACCACGTCGCGCACCTGCTGGTCGGCGTGCTTGGGATCCACGCCCATGCGCATGTGCACTTCCACCGTCGCGTCGAACTTGGTGAAGGATGTGGTCTTGGCCAGGTGCAACGCTTCGGCGGGAGCGTAGAGCTTCTCGGGGTCCACCTGTGCGGCGGCCGCGTTGTACTTCTTGCCGTGTTTCGGTGCAGGCATGTTCTCTCCTTGTGGTCCGAGCGGACGGCGCGAGCCGTCCTCCCACAGACTATTCTTCGACCGTGATACCCATGTTGCGTGCGGTGCCTTCCACCATGCGCATCGCACCTTCGATATCCACCGCGTTCATGTCCTTGAGTTTGACCTCGGCGATTTCACGCACCTGCTTGCGCGTGACCGAGCCCACCTTGTTGCGGTTCGGCTCGCCGGAGCCCTTCTCGAGGCCGGCCGCCTTGCGCAAGAGCACCGGCGTGGGCGAAGTCTTCAGGATAAAGGTGAACGATCCGTCGCTGAAGATGCTGATCTCGGCCGGGATGATTTCACCTGGGCGGCTTCCGGTACGCGCGTTGTACTCCTTGCAGAAGGCCATCAGGTTGATGCCGTGGCCGGCCAGTGCCGGGCCGATGGGCGGCGCCGGGTTGGCCTTGCCGGCTTCGATTTGCAGACGGACAACGGCTTTGAGTTTCTTTGCCACGCGGTCACTCCTTCGTGGTGTTAGCGGGCGGCGCGGGCCGCCCTCCCACCCGAACGACTTCGCCTCAGGCCTTCTCGACCTGCAGGAAGTCCAACTCCACGGGGGTTTCGCGGCCGAAGAATGAGACCAGCACGCGAACTTTGCCCCGATCCATATCGATGTCGCTGACCGTTCCGATGAACTCGTTGAACGGCCCGTCGATCACGCGCACGCGCTGGCCCGCCTTGTAGGTCGGGCGCACCTGCGGTGTCGAGGTTTCCATGCGCTTGAGAATCTGCGTCACTTCTTCCGGGCGCAGCGCGGTGGGCGTATTGCCCATGCCCACGAAACCGGTCACGCCCGGGGTGTTGCGCACAACGTACCAGGATTCCTCGGTGAGCAGCATCTGCACCAACAGGTAGCCGGGGAAGACGCGCCGCTCGACGTTGCGCCGCTTGCCTTCCTTGATTTCGATCTCTTCGATGGTGGGTATGACAATGTCAAAAATGCTGTCCTTCATCCCCATCGTGTCGATGCGCTGCTCCAGGTTGTAACGCACCTTGTTTTCGTAGCCCGAATAGCAGTGAATCACATACCAGGCGCGCCCGTCGTCCGGCTCGCCGGCCGGCGCGGCGGCCGCCTCGGGCTGAGCCTCGGCCGAATCCTCGAGTGCCGCCTTGCTCTCATCGGTCGCGCCGGTCGCGGCGGTCGTCGCTTCGTAGGACGGCAACGGCGCCGCCACGAACTCCTCATCCACCGGCGTCGGTTCGGCCTCGGGGCGCGCGTCCGTCTCGTCGGCAGGCGTCGCGTCGATGGCGTCGGGGCGCTCGGTGTCTTCGTGCGAGGCAAGCATGACGTCCTCTTCCACAGTCAGACCGTCCCACCCGCACTAGAGCGAGATGAGCAGGCGGAACAGGCGCGTGAACAAGAAGTCCAAGAAGCCCAAGAACAGGCTCGTGCTGGCCGTAACGGCCAGCACCACCAGGGTCAGGTTGAGCGCTTCCTGGCGAGTGGGCCACGAGACCTTGCGCAGTTCGCCCGTGGTCTCGCGAAAGAAGCGCACGATGGCGTTGGGTTGTCGGGTGGTGATAGCCTTAGGCACAGCTGATCCTCTTCTCGCGATACAAAACGCCCCTGATGGCGACCCGGGCACTTCCCCGATAGTCCGAGTCACACGGGGCGTCGCACGGCCCCCGGGGTGGATGGCCTCCCGCGGGGAAGGCGGCTCACGGCCGCCGACGATCCGGGTAGGCAGGCCAGGCAGGAATTGAACCCACAACCCCCGCTTTTGGAGAGCGGTGCTCTACCAATTGAGCTACTGGCCTGTGTGGCGCCCGCTCACCCTGCGCTACTTGCTCTCGCGGTGCAGGGTGTGCTTGCGGCACCGTGGACAGAACTTCTTGATTTCCAGCCGGCCGGAATCATTGCGCCGGTTCTTTTCTGTCGTGTAGTTGCGCTCCTTGCAGTCGGAGCAGGCCAGGGTGACTACCGGCCGCACGTCCTTCTTGCCAGCCATTTTACCTCATACTCCTTGCCCGCCGATTTCAGCGGTGCTAATCCAGAATCTCAGTGATGACGCCGGCGCCGACCGTCAGCCCGCCTTCACGAATGGCGAACTTCGAGCCCTTTTCCAGCGCCACCGGCACGATCAACTCCACGCTCAGGTTCACCGTGTCGCCCGGCATCACCATCTCGACCCCCTCCGGCAGCGTCAGGTTCCCCGTCACGTCCATGG